>Ga0137437_1000367_pt1 | contig 13602 bp, 15 predicted proteins | sample EasRivERMGT138_2_FD_102332 | JGI IMG/M metagenome (GOLD analysis project Ga0137437, IMG submission 102332) | Soil microbial communities from meander-bound floodplain in the East River, Colorado, USA - East River MetaG ERMGT138_2 | ecosystem: Environmental > Terrestrial > Soil > Floodplain ...
ACCCGCGCGATCAACTACCGCAACGAGGACTTCGTCGCGGTCATCAAACAACTGACCGGGGGCCGGGGCGTCGATGTGATCCTGGACATGGTCGGCGGGGACTACGTGCCGCGCGAACTGGCATGCCTCGCGGATGACGGCAGGTTGTCCCTGATCGCATTTCTCGGCGGCGCCAGAACTTCACTGGACATGACCGACATCCTGCGCCGGCGCCTGACGATCACGGGTTCGACGCTGCGCCCGCGGCCGGTCGAGGTCAAGGCAACCATCGCGCGGGCCCTTCGGGAAAAGGTGTGGCCTCTGATCGAGGCGGGCAAAATCCGGCCGGTGATCTACCGGACGTTTGGACTGGACGAGGCCGCGGCAGCGCACTCGCTCATGGAATCAAGCGAGCACGTCGGAAAGATCTTGCTGACCGTACGCCAGAGCAACTAGAAGACTGCGAATACTTCTTCGCTGGGTTTCGGCGGTTCGCGTCGCAGCAGGGACAGATCGCGCTGGTCGGCAACGGCGGACGCATACTGCATGTTCTTGTCGATTTCGTCGAAGTACAGGTTCTGCCCGCCGAAGTGCTTGCCGGCGTAGCCGTGAGCGCTGCCAAGCTGATCGTTCAGGCGGACCGTCGCGGTCTTGTAGAAATACGGCGTCTTCATCATCAGATCCTCTACGGACCTGAACATCACGCTGGTGCGGCGATCGGCCTCGTCGCGTGCGGCAAGCCCGCCTTCGACGAATTCCGGAAACAGGCGATCGCGGCACTTCTCCAGATAGCAGCGATCGGCCATCTGGGCAATGATGTCCGCGGTGCCGAGCATGTTGCCAATCAGCCGGAACGTCAGGTTCGGCACGTCGATTCTGGCAATCGGTTTTTCGTAGCCGGTAAAGTGGATGATGCGTGACGCAATCGGCGCGAGTTCGGCCATGCCGATGCGGTTCATGTAGTCTTCAAGGAATTTTGCGCCGCGGGACACATGCTTCAGCGTGTATTCCGCACCGTTCTTATGCCGGGTATCGTTGACTTTGCGCAGGTAGCCGATGTCGTGAAACAGCGCAGTAACGATACCGAAGCGGAACAACCTGGCACCGATTTCACCGCCGCGGTCCCGGGTGCGCTCGTAACCGTCCATCAACCGCGCCATCGCCAGGGTGACTTCGAGCGAATGCTGGAGATTGTGATATTCGGTGTCGCCGGCGTGATAACCGGGATATTCGCCCGCCTGCAGGCGCGCCAGATCGCGGAAACACCGGTTAATGACATGAACAGACGCGTTCGGATAGAGCTCGATGAACATGCGATTGACTTCGCCATTAACCGAAGCCGGGTCGGTGGTGTTGACCCGGTTGGTTACATCGTAGTCACTCCGGCGTGGCATCAATCGGTGTCCTTTGTCGCCGGTTTTGTCGCCTATCCCCGACACGTTGTGTCATGTTACCCCCCCGGCCGCCGGCTTTTCAAGGTGATTCTTCTCCTTCCCGTGCTTTTTGGGGGCGTGAGCCGTGGCCAGACGGCGGAGCCTCCGACGACCAATGTCAGCGCGGCTGCCGACCGCGCCATTGGAAGGTAATACCTTGAACAATTGGAAAAAAGGCGAGGAAATGCTGCGGCAAGGCTACAAGGTTGGCAGCCTTGGAGGCCTGATGCGAACGGCCGGGGTGATTCTGCTGGGCTTATCGTTGCTGTCGGTAACCGGCACGCTGCCGGCCCGTTCGCCCGCGATCGAGACCGCCGGGGTGGTTCGTGCGGCTGATCTGCCCAAAGAAGCCCTGGAGACCCTGGTGCTGATCAAGCAAGGGGGCCCGTTTCCCTTTTCCCGCGACGGCGTGGTATTTGCGAACCGCGAGGGCCGGCTGCCGCACGCATCGCGCGGCACTTATCGCGAGTACACGGTCAGGACACCGGGCAGTCGCGACCGGGGCGCCAGAAGAATTATCGCCGCAGGAAGCAACCAGTACTGGTACACCGCGGACCACTACCGCAGTTTCAGACGGATCGTCGAATGAAAGCCGATTTCCTCAAACTCATCGAATCGGGAACGGGCGGCGTATTCCGCTGCCATCCCCCCTTGCCCGAAGCTGCCCTGGAAACCGCCGAGCGAAAAAAGCTGCTGGTCGTACCGATCAGGCTGATTGCCGCCCGCGACAAGAATGGTTTTCTGAATGCAATCGCCAGGGCCCTGCGCTTTCCTGCCTATTTCGGCCACAACTGGGACGCCTTTTACGACTGCTTACTGGATTTGAAGCTCGATGAGGGCACCGGCACGCTGCTGGTGCTGCGAGACGCGTCGGGATTTGCGAGGGCCGAGCCGGAAGAATTCGCCGCCGCCATGGCTACGTTGACGGATGCCGCCGACTACTGGAAGGCTGAAAACAAGATGCTGCTGGTCGTCGTCGAACTGGAGGCGCCGGCGCTGGCGCCGGAGCTTGCGGAAATCAGCCGTCCAACGGCGTGACGGCTCTTGGCGTGCGCTGCTCGTAATCGCGGCGCGCGCGCGACGCATTCAGGTAACGCACCAGTTCCTGCAACGCCCGCTGGTAAACCTCGCGCTTGAACTCGATCACGCTTTCCAGCGGAACCCAGTAATCGTGCCAGCGCCAGGCGTCGAACTCCGGATGCTCGGAGTGGCGCAGGCAAACATCGCAGTCGCGCCCTACCAGCCTGAGCAGGAACCAGATCTGTTTTTGGCCGCGATACTGGCTGCGGGTTTCGCGCCGAACCCAGTTTTGCGGCACGTCATAGCGCAACCATTCGCGAGTACGCCCGAGGATCTTCACATGGCAGGGGTCGAGGCCAATCTCTTCCTTCAGCTCGCGGTACATCGCCTGTTCGGGTGTCTCGCCACCCTTGATCCCGCCCTGCGGGAACTGCCAGGCGTGTTCCTTGATCCGCTTGCCCCAGAAAACCTCGTTCCTGACGTTGCAAAGAATGATTCCTACATTCGGGCGATAGCCGTCACGATCAATCATGTGAGCCACCCTAAACTGATTCTCAATGGGCTGATTTTTCCACAAATTCCGGGATAAAAGAAGTTTCGCTATCCGGTATCAGACCAGAAGGCGGGCCGCGGAGCGCGGATTCAGCTCCCGTAATCCTTCGACAAAGCTCAAGAATTCAAGGCCGTAGAGCGATTGCAGGGATCGAGCCGCTGCCCGCAAATCGTCCCAGCGCGGCTGCCCCGGCGAACGGCGGAACGCGAGAACCGCCACGTTTCCGCGTCTTTCCGCCGGTACGCAAGCAACGGCATCGAATACGCTTTCGATGCGCTGCAGGTAAGCATCGAAACGACTGTCCGAGCTCCACAGATTTACCACCAGAACGCCCTCGTCGGACAGCGCGGCGCGCGCACTCGCATAGAAATCCTGCGAGCACAACTCGGGAACCTGCTCGTTGCGGTCGTAGCCGTCCACCATCAGGACATCGCAGCAATTCGGGTGCGCCGCCACCCAGGCACCGCCCTCCGCCGCTTCCACGATCAGCCTGTCATCGTCTGGCGGCAGATGAAAATACTGGCGCGCCACAGCGATCACTTTGGGCTCGGATTCGATCACGGTCGTTCTGGCGTCTGGCAAGTGCTTGTAGACGAACTTGGTCAGCGAGCCCCCTCCGAGGCCGATCATGACGACGTGCCCCGGCCGCGGGCGGAACAACAGAAACGCCATCATCGCGCGCGTATACGACAGCACCAGTTCATACGGGTCGTCGAGCTTCATCGAGCTTTGCACCGTATCGCTGCCCAGATGCAAAGACCGGATGCCGCCCTGTTCGCTGACTTCGACACTGACTTCGCGGTTTACCCAGCGACTGATTTTCCACTTTCCGAGCAAGCTCGCCCCCTTGAATGTTTACGCAACTCGCAGCGTTCAGCGTCCCGGCTGGATGCGCAAGAACCCCAGTCAAAGCGACGCAAGCGTCGTCCCGCCCCAGCGCCGGCCTGTAGAATAGCGGCTTTTGGACAACGGAATCAGGCGCATGCGCACCTCGCAGTTCTTCATCTCCACGCTCAAGGAAGCCCCCAGCGAAGCCGAACTGCTCAGCCACAAGCTCATGCTGCGCGCCGGCCTCATCAAGAAGCTCGGCAGCGGCCTGTATACCTGGATGCCGCTGGGCCTGCGCGTGCTGCGCAGGGTCGAGCACATCGTGCGCGAGGAAATGAATCGAGCGGGGGCGGTGGAATTGCTGATGCCGGCTGTACAGCCGGCGGAACTGTGGCAGGAAACCGGCCGCTGGGATGAATTCGGCCCGCAGATGCTCAAGATCAAGGACCGGCACGAGCGCGACTTTTGCTTCGGCCCGACGCACGAGGAGGTCATCACCGATATCGCGCGCAAGGAAATCCGCTCCTATCGCCAGCTGCCGCTGAATTTTTATCAGATCCAGACCAAGTTTCGCGACGAGATCAGGCCGCGATTCGGGGTCATGCGCGCGCGCGAGTTTGTAATGAAGGACGCCTACTCGTTCCATGTGAATTACCAGGACCTCGAACGCGAATATCGCAACATGTATGACGCCTATTCGCGCATCTTCAGCCGGCTGGGCCTTAAATATCGCGCGGTTGCGGCGGATACCGGCGCGATCGGCGGCACCGGGTCGCATGAATTTCATGTGCTCGCTGATTCGGGCGAAGACGCCATCGCCTATTCGCCTGCATCCGATTACGCTGCAAATGTCGAACTGGCCGAGGCCATGCCGCCTGCGCAGCCGCGATCGGTCGCGACGAGGAAAATGCAAAAGGTGCCCACGCCGGGCAAGACGACGTGCGAAGACGTGACCGCTCTGCTGAAGCTGCCGCTATCGCAATCCGTAAAAGCGCTCGCAGTGATGAGCGAGGACAAGATGTTCATGTTGCTGGTTCGCGGCGATCATCAATTGAACGAAGTCAAGGCGGCAAAACTGCCCGGCCTCCGTTCATTGCGCTTCGCGACCGACAAGGAAATCGAAGCACGCATCGGCTGCCGTCCGGGCTATATCGGCCCGGTGGGCCTGCGCGTCGATATCATGGTCATCGCCGATCGCTCGGTCGCCGTAATGGGCGATTTTGTTTGCGGCGCCAATGAACCCGGTTTTCACCTGACGGGGGTCAACTTCGGGCGCGACCTGCCCGAGCCTTCGCTCGTCTCCGACATCCGTAATGCGATTGCCGGCGACCCCTCGCCTGACGGCAAGGGCTCGCTTGAAATCTGCCGCGGCATCGAAGTCGGCCACATCTTCCAACTGCGGACCAAATATTCCGAAGCGATGAAAGCGAATTTCCTGGACGAGGGCGGCAAGCCGCAGGTACCGGAAATGGGCTGTTACGGCATCGGCGTATCGCGCATCGTGGCCGCCGCCATCGAGCAGGGAAACGACGAGAAAGGTATCATCTGGCCGTTACCGATGGCACCGTTCCAGATTGCGATCGCGCCGATCGGCTATCGCAAGAACGCGGAGGTCAAAAAGGTTGCGGACGCACTTCACGATGAATTGCAGGCGGCGGGCATCGACGTTCTGCTCGACGACCGGGACGAACGTCCAGGCGTGATGTTCGCGGATCTCGAATTGATCGGCGTGCCTCATCGCGTGACTGTCGGCGAGCGCAGCCTGAAAGATGGCAACACGGAATATCAGGGCCGCACCGACAAATCCGCCGCCACGATTGAATTGCGCAAGGTGGCGGGGCATCTGAAATCGCTTTGCGGATGACGCGACATAACACACAACCGCACTACGCCGAGCGCCTCGCACTGCTGCTTGTCTGCGCTTTCGCCATGCAAACCCTTCTCGCAGGCGAGCAGCAATACGAACCGCTGGCCGCCAGCGTGCGGGCGGTATTGCACCGTTCAGTTGCCGATCACGCCAGTCCGCGACTGATCTTCGCATCGCAGGCGGAAGGAACTGCCTGGCTCGCCGAAATGTCGAGGCGGTTGCAAAAGCACATTCCGGACGACATCGCCCGCCAGGATTTGCTTGTCACCGCGCAATACGAAGCAACCCGAGCCGGCCTTGATCCGCAACTGGTGCTAGGCGTCATCCAGGTGGAGAGCAGATTCCGAAAATATGCGGTGTCGAAGGCGGGTGCGCGAGGTTACATGCAGGTAATGCCGTTCTGGACAAGACTGATCGGTGAAGCCAATCAGAATTTATTCAACCTGCGCACCAATTTGCGCTACGGTTGCACGATCCTGCGCCATTACCTTGATATCGAACACGGCGACACGATCCGCGCCCTGGCGCGTTACAACGGGACGCTGGGCAATTCGCGCTACCCGGATAACGTGTGGCGCGCCTGGGCCACGGACTGGGATTACGAACGCAGCCGTCCGCGCGTCATTATCGCGCCCACCCGCTACATCGGCGACGGCTGATTCCGCTTATCCGGCTTTCTTCCCGCCGAGCAGGCGCTCGATCTGTTTGCGGGTCATCTTGCCGACGTGCCGCTCCGCAAGCTTGCCTTGCGGATCATAAATGAACGTGGTCGGCAGTCCGTCCACTTTGCCGATGCGTTCGGAAACCTTGCGATCGCCGAGCACGATCGGGTAGTTGACGAACATGCCGTCGGCGAATTGCATGACCTGCTTTGCATCCTGGAATTCCATTGCAATGCCGATGACCTCGATATCCTTGCGCGAATCCTTGATCGCCACCAGGTCCGGTATCTCTTCCAGGCAGGGCGAACACCAGGTTGCCCAGAAATTCACGATCACCCACTTGCCGCGGTAGCCGGCAAGACTATGCGATTTGCCTTGCGCATCGGTCAGCGTGAAATTTTCAGCGGCGGGCGCAACCCCCATCCAGGATAGCGCCAGTAACAGAAACAATCGGCATGCGTGTCCTTGCATGATTCCTCTCAGGCAATGCGCGCGGTACGCGAACTGCTGCCGGTGGCGAACAAATCTTTCAGGCTGAAGTCCAGTTCGCCGTCCACAATGGAAGATACGTTCGCAACCAGCTTTCGGATCGCGGATTCCTCACTGACTTCCGCGGCATCCCGCCCGAACACAAACAGCCTGAATATCGCCTTGACCGGAATGCCTCCCGCGTCGCGCGCAAGCACCCAGCCGTTGCCCTGGAGTTTCGCGACCCAGCCGGCGGCCACCAGCTTTTCCAGAATCGTCTCGGCATCTTCCCACGACAATTTCAACGCCGTACGCAACTGATGGAGGTTGAGCACATAGCCGTCCCCGTAAGCCCGATAGAGCATCTTGAGAATTTCCATGGCTGAGACGAACTGCGCCCCGGGCGCCTGCTTGAGGAGCACGCCGCCGCTGCGCCAGTAGGGTAGCACCGCGGTAATGACTGCGGCGAAGATGATCACAACCCAGGAAAGATAGATCCACATCAGCAGGATCGGCAGGCTGGCTAATGTGCCGTAGACCAGTTTGTAGCTGGCAAAGTTGGCAACGAAATGCCCAAAGCCTATTTTCATGGCTTCGAATGCAAACGCGGCGATGACTCCGCCGACTACGGCATCGAGCACCGTAACCTGCCGGTTCGGCACCGTGCGATAGAGAAATCCGAAAGCGACCGAAGTCATGACCAGGGGCCCCAGTTTCAGGAACGCGATGGTGAGTTCCGGCGCCTGCCTGCCGACGCCCAGTGACTGCGAAACCAGCCAGGAAGTCAGCGACAGGCTGCCCCCGATCAGCATGGGCCCGATGGTCAGCACCGACCAGTAGATCAACACCCGCTGGATCAGGGAGCGCGGCCGTCTGACCCGCCAGATGGTATTGAACGCGCGATCGATGGTCAGCATGAGCATGATCGCCGTGACACCCAGCAGCACGATGCCGAGCGCCGTCAGGCGCGCGGCATTTTCCGCGAACTGCTGCATGTAGACGGTAATCAGCCTCGACGATCCTGCCGGTACCAGATTGGCTGCTACATAGGCACGCAGCGTTTCGACAACTCTGTCGAACACCGGAAACGCGGTCATTACCGTGGCCATGATGGTGACCAGCGGTACCAGTGCGAGCATTGTGGTGAACGTGAGGCTGCCGCAGAGCTGGAAGCAGCGCTCTTCCTTGAAGCGCCGGTAAACCAGTACGACGAAGTTCCCCAGCAACCGGAACTGGCGGACGATGTCTTTGACGGATTGCAGGTGCAGTTTCATGTCGGGTGGCAAGATGCTGCCGATATAATACGGGCTTCCAGGGCAGGAAAACAGCGATGCAGGAAATCCTGATTCTCTACTACAGCCAGACCGGCGCCGTGAAGCAGATGGCGCAATTCGTCGCGCGTGGTGTCGAGAAGGTGCCGGAAATGGGCGCCAGATTGCGCACAGTTCCGAAGGTGTCCACAGTGACGGAGGCAACCGAGCCCGCCGTGCCCGACGCCGGGGCGCCCTACGTCGAGTACAGTGACCTCGAACATTGCGCCGGGCTGGCGCTCGGCAGCCCGACACGTTTTGGCAACATGGCCGCGCCCTTGAAATATTTCATCGATGGCACCGGCGCGTTGTGGCTCAATGGAGCCATGAGTGGCAAGCCGGCGGTTGTTTTCACCTCGACCGCGTCGATGCACGGAGGACAGGAGTCGACGCTGCTGTCCATGATGCTGCCGCTCATCCATCACGGCATGCTGATCGTCGGCGTTCCTTACTCCGAGCCTGCACTGATGAGCACCCGCGGTGGCGGTACCCCCTACGGCGCCAGCCATCTCGCCGGGGCCAACGCCGATCAGCCGATCAGCGAGGATGAGCGACGTCTTTGCATTGCGCTCGGCACGAGGCTCGCCGAGGTTGCCCGGAAGCTCTGCCGGTGAACCGGGGTCGAACATGAGCCGCGGATCGGACGCACGCCGGCTGGTGCGCAAATTTGCATGTGGCGTGCTTGCTACGCAGTCCCTCAAATTTCCCGGATATCCGTACGCATCGTCATTGCCGTTCTGCACCGACCAGCACGGTCGCGTCGTGGTGCTGATCAGCCATCTTGCCGAACATACTCAGAATGCGGACCGCGACCCCAAGGCCGGCTTTCTGGTTTCGCCGTTGACCCGAGATCTGCAGGAGCAGGCACGCGTGAGCATGATTGGAGACATTGCACCGGTCGAGGATGCCGCGATCACATCGCGTTACCTGCGTTTTTTTCCAGAGGCTCGACAGTTTCTGCAAATCGGCGGCTTCCGCTTCTTCCGCATCGAACCACGCTCGCTGCGATATATCGCCGGGTTCGGCAGTATCCACACGATCGCGGCCGAAAGTTACCTCGCTCCGCACTATCCGATCGCGGACGCTGAAGGTGACGTGATCGAGCATATGAACAGCGAACATGCGCACAACCTGATTGATTATTGCCGCCACCTGCGCGGGAGTGCGCCCGCAGGCGCCGAGATGATCGGCATCGACTGCGATGGATTCGAAGTACGCGCCGACAGCGAATTACTGCGCTTCGAATTCGCGAGCGCGGTCAAGGACGCCGGCGCGGCTCGCGCCGAACTGGTTAAGCTCGCGCAGGCAAGCCGCGCGTGATACGCATTGCCCAAACAGTCGCCAGCGCGAGCCTGATCGGGATTATCTTGCTGTGCGTTGCCTGGGAATTGTGGCTGGCACCGGTACGGGCGGGCGGCTCGGCGCTGGCCCTGAAAGCGCTGCCGCTGTTGCTGCCGTTGTTCGGAGTGCTGCGCGGCGAGCGTTACACCTACCAGTGGTCGTCAATGCTGATCCTGGCCTACTTTACCGAGGGCGTAGTGCGTGCCTGGAGCGAGCGTGGCGCCAGCCAGGCACTGGCGCTTGCCGAGATCGCGCTTTCGATGGGTTTCTTCACCGCCGCGATCTGTTATGCCCGATTCGCTCGCGCGCTGCCGCGATAAGATCTTTTCACCGCAAAGACGCAAAAGCGCAAAGGAAACGCGACGGAAAGCAGATCGGCATGATTCTTGTTGGCAGAATTCGCCGGCGTTGCAACAGTTGCGGATCGCACTTCAGATTCGAAGTGCCGAATATTTCCTTTTCTCCCGTTCTTCTTTGCGTTTCCTTCGCGTCTTTGCGTCTTTGCGGGAAGATTTGTGGTTTCTGTTTCGAATGAAACCTGCGTGAAAACCTACCGCGGGAGATTCGCGCCGACGCCTTCGGGACCATTGCACTTCGGCTCGATGGTCGCCGCAGTCGGCAGCTACCTCGACGCAAAGTCGCACGGCGGCAGCTGGGCACTGCGCATCGACGATCTGGATCCTCCACGCGTCGCTTCCGGTTCGGTCGACTCGATCTTTCGATGCCTGGAAGGATTTCAGATGGTCTGGGACGGCGAAGTCGTGTATCAGAGCGGGCGCACGCAGGCCTATCAGGCGGCTCTGGATCAACTGCGCGCTCGGGGCCTCGTCTATGCCTGCGCCTGCAGCCGCAAAGACATCGGTGATTCCGGATTGGACGGTCTGGACGGACCGGTCTATCCCGGGACCTGCCGCAAGGGCCTGCCGCCGGGCCGTGATGCGCGGGCATGGCGCGTGCACACCGAAGATACGGCGATTGAGTTCGTTGATCTCGTGCAGGGTCGCATGCGTCAGGATCTCGAGCACGAGATTGGCGACTTCGTGCTCTATCGCGCCGATCGGGTATTTGCCTACCACCTTGCCTGCGCGGTCGACGATTCCGCGCAAGGTGTCACGCACGTGGTCCGCGGGGCCGATCTGCTGGCCTCGACACCGCGGCAGATCTATCTGCAAAGATTGCTGGGTCTGCGCACCCCGGACTACCTGCACCTGCCAGTCGCGCTGAACGCGGCAGGCAAAAAGCTTTCGAAGCAGACGCTCGCCGATCCCGTGGATCTGGATCGGGCCGCGGTCACTCTCGCCGATGTCCTGAGATTCCTGAAGCACCCTCCCCCGGATGAGGTTTGCGCTGACGGTGTTTCTGCCCTGTGGCGCTGGGCTGTGGAGAACTGGAGACGCGATCGGCTACCAGGAGTTGTAAGCGCGGACGGCCCTGCCACCCAAAAGGACAGTGAAACCCCGCCCTGAATGGCCTGCCGTGCCTCCTACTCATGGACGCGGACAAAACCAGCGACCTCGGGTACAAGCAGCGGGCGCTCACTTTAGTACGGGCTGGCGCCCCAATTGCCGCAGACAACACTCAATAGCGCACATAAGTAATTGATCAAAATCATGCAATACGAATACCCAAGGCATTTCTGAACGGCTCCGAATCGATTTGCGAATCCAGGTATCGGTAATACGCATCATCGATGCTGCGACTCTCGCCCTTTAGCTGCAATAGAAAATAGTTATATGATTCAGCAGCTTAACCTCGAAACCACCAGACCTCTCGGTTGTTGCGACGCCACATTCTAGAAAACTATGCCACAAAACCCCTTGACTTAACCGCCTATTGAGCCAAGAATAGGTATTGTGCACTGCAACATTGAAGGCGTTTCAGATGTTTCAACGTTTGCTTTGAAAGGAACTTCGCCATGATCACCAAACCTGAGCAACTCGCCGTAGCTGGGAAAGCGCAATTGGACACGACCGTACGTTTCGCAACCATAGCCGCAGAGGGAGTTGAAAAACTTCTGGATTTGCAATTCAAGAATGCCAAGGCCTCTTTCGACGAAGTCGTGAAGCATGCCAAGGCGTTCACCGAACTGAAGGATGTGGCGCAAGTCGCATCTTGGGCGGGAACAAGTTTCCAGCCCGGTATGGACAAGGCCGCAGCGTACGCAAAGAGTGTTTACGACGTCGCCACGGGCACGCAACATGAAATCAGTGCATTGATCGAGGAACAAGTCACCGAATTCAACAAGAATGTGTCAGTGGCGCTGGATGCCGCCTTCAAGTCCGCGCCACCCGGGTCTGAATCCGCCGTCGCAGCAGCAAAATCGGTCATCGATGTTGCCAATTCGGTCTACGACACGATCTCCAAAGCGACCAAGCAACTTTCCTCGCTGACGGATTCAAACATTGCAGCCGCCAAAGGCAAAAAGAAAGCTTCCTAAGCACCTCGATTCAGAAAAAACCCCGGGATTCCGGGGTTTTTTTGTCTTGCGGACTGGCTCGCGGAGTCGTCCCGCCCGAGACCGGATACCCGGTTGCGACCATCGCGCTTGGCCCGATAAAGAGCTGCGTCGGCACGCCGCATGCCTTCCTCCACTGAGGCGGGGGCGGGACAGACCACGACCAATTCCTCGTAGCGAAATCGCCCGACCACGTATTCGACGCGCGCGCTTTGACGCAATAGCGCCGCGGACCTTGATCAGCACCGGACCCCTACTTCATGCCTATGGCTGTCGTTTACCTGCTTGAAAGCATCGATGCCTATCATCATCAGCGCTGATCCGGCGGCAGCAATGCCTGCAGCCGTTCGGATAGGGGATAGTTGGGAAATTGCCTGCGGAAACCCAGCAATTGCTCCCTTGCATCGGCATCCTTGCCGTCTCGCAGCAAGTCATCGATTTTCCTGAGCCAATCCTGCGGCTGAACCAGACCAGGCGCGCTGTCTTCCTTGCGCGACGTTTGGGCGCTAACGCGTGATTCCGTGGCGGCATCGCCCAACGCCTTGGCTTTCTTGCTCGGCGAAACTTCAGCGGACTCGCCAATCCGGGACCGCTCCTGTTCGACAGTCTTGGCCCGCCCGGCCATAGCCGGCGCAGCAGGTGCCGGCGCAGGGGGGGCCGAAGCGGGTTGGACAGATTCCCCTGATGCCGCATTTTCCGGCATTGCCGCCATTTCCTCCTGCACGATCGGCTCGCGATGCGGGCGCGTGCTGCGCTCTCGGGAAGGCCTGTCTTCACGAAGATAGTCCGCTCGCGCCTTGGGTTGTGTCTTCATTGCCAGTTGTGGCGGCGCCGGCTGCGCCAGCTTCGCTTCATCGGCGGCGGGCCGGTCGAGAGACGGCAACGGTGGTTCGTTATCGCGCACAAGCAGTACAAGGGAAACGCCGATCACGAGGATGGCGGCAATGGATACCGGCATTTGCCAGTTGCGCCGTTGCCGTGGCTGCTCCAATTCGCGCCGGGCGGCCGCCAGGACGGCAGCATCCAGCCGCGCCGATGGCTCATCCTCCACGCCAGCGCGGTAGCGCTCGGAGACTTCCGAACTCATTTTTTCCAGCTCGTGATCTTCAGGCGACGTCGGCTTCATGCTCGATTCCTTCGCGCAACTTGGCGAGTGCGTAGCGCAAGCGGCTCTTGACGGTTTCCCTTCCGGCACCGGTCACAGTGGCGATTTCCTCCAGCGTCAGGCCCCCCTCTTCGTGCAACAGGAAAGCTTCGCGCTGTTCCGGTGGCAGCAGCGCGAGTGCATTCAGAAGTCTTGCGGCCGATTGACGCAACGCCACTGCGCGTTCGGGTTGATCCCTGCCCGGACCCGCCACTTGGTTGGCTTCGACCGCATCGTCATCGAGCGAGATCAGATGCAGCGGCGTCTTGCGGCGAAAATGGTCGATCACGCAATTGTGGGCGATGTGATAAAGAAAAGTTGCGAACCGCGCTTCGACCCGATAGCGCGCCCGTGAGGAAATGATGTTCATCCAGATTTCCTGGAACACCTCCTCGGCGGCCGAGCGCAAACCGACATGGCGCAACACGTAACGGAACACCCCGCCCCGATGGCGACCATAGAGCTCATCGAACGCCGCGGCATCGCCATCGCGATAGCGCAGCATCAATTGCTCATCGGGGACGGTATCCGCGGTCACGAGC
>Ga0137437_1000368_pt1 | contig 13593 bp, 12 predicted proteins | sample EasRivERMGT138_2_FD_102332 | JGI IMG/M metagenome (GOLD analysis project Ga0137437, IMG submission 102332) | Soil microbial communities from meander-bound floodplain in the East River, Colorado, USA - East River MetaG ERMGT138_2 | ecosystem: Environmental > Terrestrial > Soil > Floodplain ...
CGCGCTCGAGGAGCTCGACGACGACGACGACGTGCAGTCGACGGTGACCAACTTCGAGATGAGCGACGCGGTCGTGCGCGCGCTCGGCGGCTGAGCGGCTGCAGCGCCGCTCGCGGGGCGCAGAACTTTTTTCTACGGTTTCCCGCGCCGCCGTCCGATCGACGGGACGGGTCGCAGGCGCGCCAGCCGGCGCGTTCGCGTCCCGTCGTACGCCGCGTCCGCGGCGCGGCCGACCGCCGCGTCCGCCCCGCGCGGGAAGGAGACGACCTTGCCCGTTCCATCGCGCGTCCTGCTGGCGCATTACGACGCCGCCGAGCGTGAGCGCCTCACCCGCTTCCTCCGGGAGGGGGGTGCCGAGGTCTTCGTCGCCTCCGACGGCGCGCAGGCGCGCGCCCTGGCGGCCAAGCACGGGCCTTCGCTCGCGCTGCTCACCTGCATGCTGCCCGGCGTCTCGGGCTTCGAGGTCTGCCGCGGCCTCGGCGAGGCCGGGGAGGGCGTCGCGCCCGTCCCGGTCGTGCTGCTCTCCGACGCCGAGGATCCGTACGTGCGGGCGCGCGCGCGGCACGTCGGCGCGAAGCGCGTCGTCTTCGGCAGCGTCTCGTCGGCGCAGGTGAAGGAGCTGCTGGACGAGGAGTTCGCCGGCTCCGATCCGCTCGACGTCGCGGCGGGCTCGACCGGCAAGGGCCGCGAGGACCACCTCTTCGACGACCTGCTGAGCGCGCGCAAGCCGGTCAGCGGGGAGAGCCTCCTCGCGCGCGTCACCGACCCGCTCACGGGCCTCGTGAACGCCGAGTACCTCTCGCTCAAGGTCGAGGAGGAGTGCAAGCGCGCGGCGCGCTACGGCCAGATGCTGAGCCTCGTCCTGATCGAGGTGAAGGGATTCGACCAGCTCGTCGAGAGCCACGGCCGCAGCGTGGGCGACGAGGCGCTGCTCGAGATCGCGGGCGTCCTGCTCTGCGAGTCGCGCGACGTCGACGTCGCCGGCCGCATGGGCGCGGCGCGCTTCCACCTGCTCCTGCCGAACACGCCGGTCGACGGGGCGCGCGTCGTCGCACGCCGCATCGCCGAGAACCTGCGCCAGCGCCGCGTCGCGGTCGAGGGCGAGGAGCTCGTGATCGCCGTCCGCATGGGGCTCGCGGCCGTCGATCGCGACGGCGCGCGCGCGGGCGCCGCGGAATTCGTGCGGCGCGCGGAGGCGGACCTCGCCTCGGCGCAGCTCGCCTCCGACGGGCAGGGCGTCGCGCTGCGCGGCGAGACGCCGGTCGAGCCGATCGAGAGGCCCGCCGCGCCGCCCGCCGCCGCGAAGCCGGCGAAGGCGGCGAAGGCGGCGAAGTCCCCGAAGAAGAGCCGCGTCGACTGAGCGTTCAGCGCGGCGCGATCGGCGGCTCGGGGTCGAGGCCGCGGCGCGCCCGCTCGGCGCGGATCGCCGCGCGCAACCGCTCGAAGCGCGGCACGAGGGCGAGGTCGAGCGGCGGTGCCGTCCCCTCGCCCGCGCGGTCGCGCAGCCGCTCCGCCTCGTCCGCCTCCTCGAGCAGCCGCCCGCAGCGCACCGCGAGCTCGCGCGTGTCGAGGCCGAGCGACCCGCCGCCCGCCGCCTCGCAGTGCTCGCGCGCCCGCGCGAGCAGCGTGCGCGCGCCCGCGAGGTTGCCGTTGCGCCGGTGGTGCAGCGCGACCACGATCTGGATCAACGCCTGCAGCGCGCGCCGCGGCGCGCCGGTCTCGCCGGCCCAGAGCTCCTCGAGCGACTCGTGCGCCTCGTAGAAGTCGTCGCGGTCGGAGAGCGTGAGCCCCTCGAGCAGCCGCGCGTCGAGCGCGGTCGGCGTCCCCTCCGGGTCCATCAGCGCAGGCGCACCAGCGCGACGCGCTCCTCGGCGGTGAGCGCTTCGCCGAGCTCGTCGAGCCAGCGGCGCGCGTCGAGCGGGTAGCCGGCGGTCGGCCGCACGCCCGGCCGGCGGGGCGCGAAGTGGCGGTTCAAGCGGTCGACGAAGAGCTCCCGCACGTACTTCGCGACCACGCTCGCGAGCGCGATCTCGAGGTGGGCGCCGTCGCCCTCGACCTCGAAGGAGACGCGGATCGTGCGCGCGCCGTCGCGGATCTCGTAGCGCGACACCGTCTCGCTCTCCTGCACGATCGCGAGCGGCCGCAGCGGGAAGATCGAACGCAGCAGCGGCGCGTAGAACTTGCGGCCGCCGAGCCGGTCGACGCGGATCTCGCAGTCGCACGACGGGTCGAGCGCGGCCGCGCGCGCGAGCAGCGGACCGACGCGCGCGAGCACCGCCTCCGCCTTGTTCAGCCCGCGCCGCAGCGACTCGTTGAACTCGTCCTCCAGGACGGGCCGCACCAGGCAGGCGAGCGGCTCGACGTCGACGCGCGCGAGCTCCGCGAGCCAGCGCTCGCGCCACGCCGCGACGTGCGCCTCCTCCGCCGCGACCGGCAGGCGCGGGTGGTCGCCGCCGTACCAGCGCGGCCAGCGGCCGGCGTCGCCGCCCGCCAGCTCCTCGAGCGTGGTCGGCCGCGGCGTGCGCGGCGCGCAGGTCGCGAGCGCGGCGAGCTCGAGCGCGACGAGGCTCGCGCGGCCGGCGAAGAGGCGCTTGCTGTCGTCGATGGCGAGGCGGTCCGGCACCGCCCCGGGCTCGCGCGCGACGAACCCCTCGCACCGCCCGAACAGGCGGCGCCCCGCGTCGGGGGCGCGGAAGGCCGCCAGCCCGAAGCAGAGCGGCCCCAGCGTCGGCCCCAGGCCGGCCTCGTCGATTCCGGCCACGACTTTCATCGGGGCGCCCCTCCGGCCGATAGAGACGCGGGATTGCACCCGCGGCGCGTCGCGCGCCGCACGGGGAAACCGGGGAGAGGCGCGATGCGACTGCTGCTGGTGATCGGGAACTCGCTGCTGCGCGACCAGGTGCGCGTCGGCCTGCAGGCGTTCGGCGACGTCGTGATCGAGGAGGCGGACGGCCAGCTCGCGCCCGACAAGCTGCGGCGCCACGAGATCGACGCGCTGCTGGTCAGCCTCGACCCGGCGACGCCGGAGAACGAGCAGCTCCTCGAGCAGCTGCGCAACGAGGCGCGCCCGACCGAGGTCGTCGTCTTCGGCCACGAGGCGATCGCCGACAAGATGCGCGAGGAGCGGCTGCGCGGCCGGATCTTCTCGTTCTTCCTGTCGCCGCTCGACCCGGTCGAGTTCTTCCGGACCGTCAACCGGCTGCGGCAGAAGCGGTCGCCCGCGCGCTCGCGCTGAACGCGGCGCGGCGTTCCGACCGGACGCCCTCCTCTCCCGCCTGAGCCGGATCTGCCCACGCGGAGAGATTGCCCGCGCCGCGCCCGCCGTGGAAGCGTCGGTTGCGTCCGCGCGCGCCCGGCGGCATGACCTTTGAGATCGCGGCCGCCCGTTCCCGAGGTTCCGGCCGACCGCTTTCGGAGCAGGATGCCGGCTCCCGCCGGATGCGGGATCGAATGCAGGAGCGGGGCGGGCGTCGGGCTCGCCCCGCTTCATTCGTCCCGGGCCGGCGCGCGGCTCAGCGGTCCGGCAGCACCATGCCGGTGATGACCGCCTCGAAGACGAGCTTCCCGTCGACGAAGCCCTGCGTGTCGAAGATCGCGAGGTTCGAGCGCTTCTTCTTCGCGCGGGCCATCAGCAGGAGCCGGTCGCCCGGCTCGACCGTCCCGCGGAAGCGCACCGCGTCGACGCCGCCGAACGCGAAGAAGCGCCGTTCCTTCTGCGCCAGGCAGTAGACGTAGCAGCACAGCTGTCCCGCGCTCTCGATCATCAGCACGCCGGGGAAGAGCGGCTGGCCGGGGATGTGGCCGCGCACCCAGAAGTCGGCGGGCGAGATCTCCTTGAACGCGACGCCGACCATCGCCTTCTCGTCGAAGTGGAGGATGCCGTCGAGCATCTCGAACTCGTGGCGCTGCGGCACCCATTCGCGGATCGCGTCGCGCCCGGCGAGCACCCGCTCGCAGTCGACGGCGCCCGGATCCACGATCGGCTCGTTCCCTGGCATCGAGCGCTCTCCCGCGTCGGAGGAGGGACGTCAGCGTCCCGTCTTCTGCGCCACCTCGAGCTGCACGGCCACCTCGCGGAAGGCGTCGCCCGAAGAGACGCCGATCTCCTGCTCCCAGTGGTCGAATCCCTGCATCTCGACGCGCAGCTTGTAGGTGCCGTCGCGGACGAAGTCGAGCCGCGCGACGCCGCGCAGGTCGGTGTAGCCCATGCGGACCGTCCGCTCGCGGCCGTCGCGGTCGACCACCAGCTTCACGCGCGCGCGCGTGACCGCCTGGTCGGCGACGTTCTTCACCGTCACCTTGAGCGCGCCCAACCGCTGCAGCGCGACGTCCCGGATCACCGTCGCGCCGGGGTCGACACGGAAGTCGGGCTCGCTCGCGAGCTCGTCGTTCATGAGCGTGGCCTTGAGCCCGTAGACGCCGGTCGGGATCTTGTTGAAGGAGTAGCGGCCCATCTTGTCGGTCTTGCACAGCCGCTGCATCGGCGGGTCGGCGCCGCCGTCGAGCCGCGCGGTGTCGACGACGAGCTGCATCTCGATCCCTTCCATCGGAGTCTGGGTCGAGTCGGTGACGGTGCCGGTGATGGAGGTGCCGCGCTTGAGCCGGATGCGGAGGTTGCCGTCGTAGGGGATCTTGATCTGCCCCTTCCACGGGTCGTGCTCGCGGCTCTCGCAGAGCACGTTGTAGACGCCGGCCGGCTGGCGCTCGAGCGAGATCTGCCCGCTCCGGCCGCGGCTCGGCGTCCAGCCCTTCGCCGCCTCGACCACGTCGCCGCGCTCGGGCGGGATCAGGTAGATCCAGAAGAAGTAGACCGGCTCGTTGCTGTCGGCGTCGACGACCTCGGCCTTCAGCGGATAGGTGTCGACGTACTTGATCTTCTTGTTCTTGGCGTCGTGGACGGGGATCCGATCGAGGCCGTTCACGCCCTTCTGCCACTCGGGGTCGCGCTCGGCCTGCGGGTCCTTCGCGACGGACGGTGGGGCGCCCTGCACGTCCGCGGGCGCCGGAGCCGGCGCTTCGCTCTTCTCGTCGGGCGATTCCGGAGGCGCCGGCGGCGCGGCCGTGCCGAACAGCATCCAGCCGACGATGCCGCCGACCGCGACGAGCACGAAGAGCAGCGCGACGAGGAGGGCCGGCGACGACGCGCCGCGCGCGCGATCGGAGGGACGGTTCGGACGGTGCGTCACGAGCTTGGGGGACGTTTGCATGGGAGGGGGCGCGCGGCGCCGGCCCGAGGAGCGGCGCTCTTCGCGATCCTTGCTGGGCAACCAGGCGCGGCCGCCGGAATCACGGCGCAGGACACTAGCCGGGGCTTCGAATCGTCGCAACGCGAAGGCCGGGGCCGGTTTCCGTGCGTCGCCCCTACAATGCCGATCCGAATTCCGGTGAAGGAGCGCGCGTGCAGGAAGGGGACGACGGCCAGGATCCGTCGCAGGGCGGGTCGCGCGGCGCGACGGACGCTTCGAGCGACGGCGTCGGCGCGCCCACTCCGGTCGAGGTCGTGGCGGAGCCGGCCGAGACCGCGGCCGACGCCGCGGACGTGGTGCGGCGCGGCGACCGCTTCCCCCCGAACCTCTTCGTGCTCGCGCTGCCGGGCGTGGTGGTCTTCCCGGAGTTCACCCTCCCGCTGGTGCTGCGTTCGCCGTGGGCCGAGCGCACCGTCACCCAGGCGGCGAGCCAGTCGGAGTACCTCGGCGTCGCCGTCCTGAAGTCGGCCGACCCGAAGCCGGACGCGCCGGGCCCGGCGGAGCTCCACCCCTGCGGCTGCCTCGTCCGCATCCTGCGCTCGCTGCAGATGCCCGACGGCACGCGCACGCTCCTCGTCCAGGGGGTCCGCCGCTTCAAGATCGAGCGCTTCCTGCGGACCGAGCCCTACCTGATCGCGAAGGTCTCCTACCCCGAGGAGGTGCTCGCGCGCGGCGACGAGATCGAGGCGCTCACGCGCAACGTCCGCCAGCTCCTGCGCCAGATCATCGAGAGCTCGGCCGGCGCCGAGGCGCAGCAGGAGATGGGCGTCGCCGTCCTGAACATCGAGCGCAAGGGCGCGCTCGCCGACTTCGCAGCCTCCTTCCTGATCAAGTCCTACGACGTCCGCTGCGAGATGCTCGCCGAGCTCGAGATCCAGAAGCGGCTGTTGCGCGTGGCCGAGGAGCTGACGCGCGAGCTGCAGATGGTCACGCTCGGCAACCGGATCCAGGAGGAGATCCGCAAGAAGATCGAGGAGCGCCAGCAGGAGTTCTTCCTGCGCGAGCAGCTCAAGGCGATCCGCAAGGAGCTCGGCGAGGACCAGGACGAGCGCGAGCTCGAAGTCGAAGAGCTGAAGAAGCGGATGAAGGAGCTGCCGCTGCCGCCGGCCGCCAAGGAGAAGGCGCAGGAGGACCTGCGCCGCCTCGCGTCGCTCTCGTCGGACTCGCCCGAGGCGGCGGTGCTGCGCGGCTACCTCGACTGGCTCTTCGCGATGCCGTTCGGGAAGGAGACGCCCGACACGCACGACCTCGCCGCGGCGCGCCGGATCCTCGACCGCGACCACTTCGGACTCGACGAGATCAAGGAGCGGATGGTCGAGTTCCTCGCGGTGCGCCAGCGGCTGCCCGCGCACAAGGGGCCGATCCTCTGCCTGCTCGGCCCGCCCGGCGTCGGCAAGACGTCGCTCGGCCGCTCGATCGCGGAGGCGCTCGGTCGCAAGTTCGTGCGCGTCTCGTTGGGAGGAGTGCGGGACGAAGCGGAGATCCGCGGCCACCGCCGCACCTACGTCGGCGCGCAGCCCGGCCGCATCGTGCGCGGCATGCGGAACGCGGGATCGATGAACCCGGTCTTCATGCTCGACGAGATCGACAAGCTCGGCAACGACTTCCGCGGCGACCCCGGCTCGGCGCTGCTCGAGGCGCTCGACCCCGAGCAGAACAACAACTTCTCCGACCACTACATCGAGGTCGCGCTCGACCTCTCCAAGGTCTTCTTCATCGCGACCGCGAACGAGATCGACCCGATCCCCGCCGCGCTGCGCGACCGCCTCGAGGTGATCGAGCTCAACGGCTACGTCACCGAGGAGAAGGTCGCGATCGCCGCCGGCTTCCTGCTGCCGCGCCAGCGCGCCAACCACGGCCTCGCTGCGAAGGACGTCAAGATCACGCGCGGCGCGCTCGCGGCGATCGTCCGCCAGCACACGCGCGAGGCGGGCGTGCGCGGGCTCGAGAAGCAGATCGCGCGCGTCTGCCGGAAGGTCGCGCGCGAGCTCGGCATGAAGCCGCGCCGCCGCGCGCGCGCCGCCGGCGTCGTCGTCGACGTCGCGGACCTCCCGAAGTACCTCGGCGCCGCACGCTTCCCGCCCGACCGGCTCGAGCGGCAGCGCCCGCCGGGCGTCGCGATCGGGCTGGCCTGGACGCCGGTCGGCGGCGAGGTGCTCGAGATCCAGGCGATGCTGATCCCCGACGCCCGGAAAGGCCTCGAGATCACCGGCATGCTCGGCGAGATCATGAACGAGTCGGCGCGCATCGCCGTCTCCTACGTGCTCGCCCATCACGAAAAGCTCGGCATCTCCGAGGCCGTCCCGAAGGACAAGGGTCTCCACCTGCACGTGCCTGCGGGCGCGGTCCGGAAGGACGGCCCCTCCGCGGGCGTGACGATGGTGACCGCCCTCGTCTCGCTCCTCTCGGGCCGGCCGGTGCGGCCGAACCTCGCCATGACCGGCGAGATCACCCTCACCGGGCAGGTCCTGGCGGTGGGGGGCATCCGCGACAAGGTCCTCGCCGCCAAGCGGCTGGGAATCCGGGAAGTCCTCCTGCCCGCGGACAATCGGAAGGACGTCGACGAGATCCGGCCGCAGCTGCGCGCCGGCATGAAATTCCACTTCGTCTCGAAGTACCCGGAGCTCCTCGCGCTCGCGTTCCGCGGCGCGCCGGCGCGAAGGGCGGCGGCGAAAGAGCGGGAGGCGCGGACGAAACGATGAACCGACGGAACGGATTCGCAGCGGCGCGGGCGCTCGCCTGCGCGGCGCTCCCGCTCGCCGCGGCGCTGCCTGCCGCCTGCTCCTCGCAGCCGCAGCCGCCGCCCGCGCAGGCGGCGGCCGCGCCGGCGCAGCCGCCGAAGGACGCGGCGGCGCCGAAGACGTCGTCGCACTCCCCCTCCGACCGCAAGCAGCGCATGCTCTTCGCGATGGAGGCCGCGGCGCGGCAGGCGATGCGCGACGCGCGCAACGACGTGACGAGCATCCGGAAGGAATTCGACAACCGCGTCGACGTGCTGCCGCTCCCCTCGATGTTGAGCGTGACCGACGACGCGCTCGGCATCTTCGGCCAGGCCGACCGCGACGCGCGCGCCACGGCGGTCGGCGTCGTGCAGCTCGACACCGAGGCGCGCCTGAAGGGCCTCCTCGCGCACTACGAGAAGGCGCTCTGGACCCTCGCGGCCGAGGCGGGCCGGCTCGAGTCGGGCCAGGAGCTCGGCACGCGCTCGGGCTACCAGGAGCTCGACGACAAGGTCGAGGCGGCGATGCTGCAGATCGCGCGCCTCGCCGACGTCGAGGGGATCCAGCAGCTCGCGACGCTGCGCACCTACGACCACGTCGGCCTCGACCGCGAGGTCCGCGAGGAGCTCGCCGAAAAGGGGATCCTCTCCCTCTACAAGTCGCAGCCGGTGAACGGGCTGTTCGAGAAGGGCCAGGAGGGGCAGGCGGTCGTGCTCGTCTTCCAGCGCGACGGCCTCGAGCCGACCGTCCCGCTCGCGTGGGTGCAGGCGGTGCGCCACGTCGTGCAGCGCGCCGGCATCGTGGTCGCGTCGACGCCGTGGGCCATCGACCCCGACACCCCGAAGAAGGACGGCATCGTCGGCGTCGCGACCGAGGTCGTCTCCCAGAAGTACTTCGTGAGCGTCGAGGCGCGCCCGGCCGTCGACCGCGGCGTGCCCGGCTTCGAGAACCTCCACGACCACGTCGTCCTGACCGAGTACCGGACCGCGCTGCGGCGCGAGGACACGGGCGAGACGCTCGCGACGCTGGGCTGGCAGGTGCGCTGGATCGTCGACTTCCGCGGCACGATGCGCGTCCTGGTCGAGCGCAGCGACCTGATGCTCACGGACGACCCGGTCCTGCCCGGACTGCTGAAGAAGCCGGCCGCTCAGCGCACCGGCTCGTGACCGCCCGCGCCGGCCGGCGCCGGCGCCGCGAGCAGCTGCGCCGCCGCCTCGAAGACGTGGCCGACGCCGATCTCCTCCATGCAGAGGACGTCGGGGCAGGTGCGCCGCGTGCAGGGGCTGCACGGCAGCCAGACGTGGACGAGGCGGCGCGGCGAGAAGCGCGGCCCGTAGATCTCCGGGTCCTTGGGACCGTAGAGGCCGACGACCGGGACGCCGAGGAAGGCGGCGAGGTGGAGCGCCGCCGAGTCGCTCGCGACGACGACGCGCGCGCCCTCGAGCAGCGCCGCGAGGTCGGCGAGGCTGCCGAGCCGCGGCGTCGCCGCGCCGCCCGCCTCCTTCATCCCCGCGACGATCGAGCGCGCGAGCTCCTCCTCGCCCGGTCCCCACGTGACCAGCACGCGCAGCTTGAGCCGCTTCCGCAGCAGGTCGGCGAGGTGGGAGAAGCGGTCGGGGCGCCAGCGCTTGATGCTGCCGAACTTCGACGTGCCGGGGTGGAGGACGGCGTACGGCTCGCTCGAAAAGCCGAGCTCGGCGCGGACGCCCTCCGCGAAGGCGCGGCTCCCGGGCGGGATCGCGAGCGGCGGGCAGGGGGCCTCGTCGGGCAGCGACGGATCGACGGCGCGCGCCAGCGCGAGCGCGCGGTCGATGCGGTGGCGCGCTCCGGCGGGGAGCCGCACCGTCTCGTGGACGAAGAGGTCGCTCCCCTCGCGCCGGTGCGACCGGTGGTAGCCGATCTTGCGGGCGCCGCGGGCGAGCCACGCGTGCAGCCCCGACTTCCAGTTGCCGTGGAAGTCGAGCACGAGGTCGTAGCGCTCGCGCCGCAGCTCGCCGAGGTGGCGCTTCGCCGCCGCCCATGCCCGCGGCCAGCGCAGCGGCCGGCGGCCGTCGCGCGCGAGCCCGGCCCGCTCCCAGACGAGGACGCGCCGCAGCCCGCCGTACAACCCGAGCAGCGCGGCGGCGCGCTCCTCGACGAGCCAGTCGATCTCGGCGTCGGGATGGGCGAGCTTGAGCGCGTGCACCGCGGGCAGGGTGAAGAGCACGTCGCCGAGCGCGCTCAGGCGGATGACGAGGATCTTCGCGTGCGCCATCATGGGCCGCCGCAAACTAACCGACCGGGAGAGGCATGAGCGAACGGCGTTCGCAGGACGGCCGGGTGCGGCTGGTCGCCGACGAGACGCGGCTCGACGCGCTCGCCGGGCTCGGCCTGCTCGACGACGTCCCGATCGAGCGCGTGCGCGGCGCGACGCCGGCGGAGTTCGGCGGGAGCGGCCGCGGCGGCGCGGTGAGGCTCGCGCTCGGCGACGCGACCGTCGTGGTGAAGACGCTGCGGCGCGGCGGGCTGCCGGGCCGGCTGCTCGGCGCGGGGCTCGGCGCCTGGTTCTTCGGCGCGCGCCGCGTGCTCGACGCGGTCGCGCTCGCGCAGCGCCTCCTCGAGCGCGGCGCGACGACGGCGCGCCCCGCCTTCGCGCGCATCCGCCGCGGCGCGCTGCCGGGATTCCGCCGGCTCGAGCTCGCGACCGACGAGGTCGCGGGCGCGCGCGACGCCGCGGCGTTCTTTTCGTCGGCGCAGCCGCCCGCGGCGCGGCGGGCGGCGCTCCGCGCCTGCGGCGCCGCCGTCCACGCGCTCCACGAGGCGGGCGTGCGCCACGCCGACCTGAACCTCGGCAACCTGCTCGTCGCGGACGGGCGCGCCTTCGTGATCGACCTCGAGCGCTCGACGACGCCGGCGCCGCTCACGCCGGACGACCGCGTCGCGAACCTCGCGCGGCTGCTGCGCTCGGCCGAGAAGCTGGACATGCTCGGGACGGCGCTCTCGCGCAGCGACCTGCTGCGCTTCCTGCACGCCTACGAGGGAGGCGCGCGCCGCGAGCTCTTCGCGGCGGTCGCTCGGCGCCGCCGCGCCGGCGTCTGGCACCGGCTCGGCTGGCGGTTCTCCGGCGGCGGCCGCGGCCGCGCCTGATCGCGCCGACCGTCAGGGGCCGCGCGCGTGCTGCGGGTTGTTCGGGCTCTTGTCCCACCACGCGCGCCACTCGACGTAGTCCTTCTTCGACTCGCCGGTGAGTCGCATGAGCGAGCGCTGGCACTCGAAGAAGAGCAGGTAGTGGTTGACGTGGAGCCCCTCGATCAGGGCGTCGACCGCGTCCCAGTTGCCGATGCGGCCGAGCTCCATCGCGGCGCACGCCTGCACCAGCGGCATCGGGTCCTTGCGCAGGATGTTGAGCAGCGCCGGCTGCGTGTTGGGGTCGTGCACGCGCACCAGCGCCTTGATCGCGTGGAGGCGCACCTTGTGGCTCGAGTCGGAGAGCGCGGAGTAGAGCGGCCCGACCACCAGCGGCGCGTCGGCCTCGGTCACGATCGAGGCGAGCGCGAGCGCCGCGTTCGCACGCACGTCCTCGGCGTGGTGCGTCACCATCAGCTCGACGAGCACGTCGCGCGGCGTCTCGGGCGCCGCGATGCGGCCGATCGAGAGCAGCGAGTTCATCACGATCTGGTCGTTGCCCGAGTCGAGCGCCGCGAGCAGCGGCGCGGTGGCGCGCGGGTGGAGGACGGGGAAGTTCGGGTTGCCGCCCGGCTCGTCGGGCCCCGGGATGCGGGAGAAGCCGAGCGCCGCCGCCGCGACGACCTTGTGCTCGGGGTCGCTGCCGTGCTCGAGTTCGTCGAGGATCGCGTCGAAGTTGACGTAGACCTGCCGCGTCAGCGCCTGCTCGATGCTGTCGCGCTGCGAGATGTCGCCGACCTCGGTCGAGGTGGTGAGCCGCCGCCACGTGCGCAGGTTCTGGTCGAGCGACATGAACAGCGTGCCGCGCTCCGCGATCTTCCCGGCGTTGGGGTCGGACTTCTTGAGCCAGGCGAGCTCCTGCTGCTCCTTGGGGGTGAGCGGCTCGGTGTCGGGACCCTGGCAACCGGCGAGCGCGACGGCGGCGACGGCAGCGACGGCCGCGCAGGAAAAGCGGAGCGGGCCGGCGCGGCCGGCGGCGGCGCGGGCGCGGCGGCGGTCGGGCGTCGACAACACGGTTCTCCTGACGGGCCGGGAGCGTAGAGACGGCCGCGCGCGGCGCGTCTTCCCGGCAGCGAAACGGGGGAGGCTACCCGCCGGGCCCCCGCGCGTCCGCGCCGCGACCGGTAGACTCGCCCTCCCGTCTCGACCGACGCCCCGCGCAGGATGTCGCTCCGGTGGCCGCTTCCGCAGACCGCATCGAACACCTCTCCGGCGAGTTCGAGGAGATCACCTACCTCGCCGACCCGCGCTCGGGGCTGCGCGCGATCCTCGCCGTGCACGACACGTCGCTCGGCCCGGCGCTCGGCGGCATCCGCTGCTGCGCCTACGAGGACGAGGCGGCGGCGCTCGCCGACGTGCTCGACCTCGCGCGCGACATGACCGCGAAGGTGATGCTCGCCGAATTGCCGGCCGGCGGCGGCAAGTGCGTCGTGCTCGACCACCCCGGGCTCGACCGCAAGGAGGCGTACTCTCGCCTCGGCGACCACATCGACGCGATGCGCGGCCGCTTCTTCACCGCCGCCGACCTCGGCACCACCGTGCGCGACCTGAAGCAGGTGAGCCGGCGCACGCGCTTCGTCGCGACGCCCGAGCACGGCGTGAGCGAGGACCTCGCCGGCCGCGCCGCCGAAGGCGTCTTCCTCGCCGCGGGCACCGCGCTCGACGTGCTCGGGCAGGCGGAGTGGAACGGCTGCCGGATCGCGATCCAGGGGCTTGGCGCGATCGGGCTCAAGCTCGCGATGCTGGCGCTGCGCGCGGGGGCGCGCGTCATCGCGAGCGACGTCAACGCCGAGCACGCGGGGCGCGCCGCCGACAACGTGCCGATCACGCTGGTCGAACCCGACTGCATCTTCGACGCCGACTGCGACGTCTTCGCGCCGTGCGCGCACGGCGGCGTCCTCGACGAGCAGACGATCCCGCGGCTGCGCGCGCGCGTCGTCTGCGGCGCCGCGAACCGCCAGCTCGCGCGCCCCGAGTGCGGCGACCTCCTCGCGCGGCGCGGCATCGTCTACGCCCCCGACGTCCTGGTGAACGCGGGCGCCGTGATCGTGGGCTGCGGGCCGGCGCTCGCCGGCTTCGACCGGCCGCGCGACCTCTCCGGCATCGGCCACCGCCTGCGCGCCGTCCTGGTCGAGTCCATGTCGACCGGCGTGGCGCCGCACCGCATCGTGCAGGCGCGCGCGCAGCAGCTCCTGGCCGACGCGCGCTCCCGCGGGGTCAGCGCGAGCGCCTGAGCTCGTAACTGGAGCGGACGTCGAGAACGCGGGTGAAGAGGTCGCGGGAGCAGGGCTTCGTGCTCGAACGCGCGACGGGCGCGGGCGGGTCGAAGGGGCGGCGGAGAAAAAGCTCGAAAAAGCGGGACAAGCTCGCCCCGATGGAAGATGGACGGTGGGGCGAGCCAGAAATCGGCGCAATCGTGAAGTGTGCGACGGTGCGCGGTGGTCGCCGCCGATTTCAAGGTC
>Ga0137437_1000369_pt1 | contig 13580 bp, 11 predicted proteins | sample EasRivERMGT138_2_FD_102332 | JGI IMG/M metagenome (GOLD analysis project Ga0137437, IMG submission 102332) | Soil microbial communities from meander-bound floodplain in the East River, Colorado, USA - East River MetaG ERMGT138_2 | ecosystem: Environmental > Terrestrial > Soil > Floodplain ...
CACCAAGAAAACCGGCACGCGCACCAAGGCCAGGGGGACGCTGCACGTCCAGGGCCTCGATCTCGAATTCACGCAGGAGGTCTCCGTGCAGGCCCCAAACAAGTTCAAGGAATCCATGGACCTGAATGTCATGGGCAAGACCATCAACGTCGTCACCGTCTTCGACGGCAAGAAGGGCTGGATCCAGTCGGACGGCAAGGACGTCAAGGTCACCGATGAGATTCTCGAAGAGCTCAAAGGCGCCGCCGACAGCATTCGTCTCATGCAAGGCGTCTTCACCAAAGAAAAGGGCGTCAAGTTCGCCGTTCTCGGCGACTCCAAGGTGCGCGGCAAGGACACCGTCGGCGTCACCGTCTCGCGCGACGGCAAGAAGGACATCAATCTCCTCTTCGACAAGACCACCCACCTGATCTCCAAGGTCGAAATGCGCCGCAAGGACCTCATGTCCGGCCAGGAGGTGACCGAGGAACGCTTCATCACCGAATACCAGGAACTGAACGGCCAAAAGGTCGCCAAGAAGCTCGAAGTGCTGCGCGACGGCAAGGCACTCGGCTATGCGCGGGATCTGGCACTGTTGTCCGATGAAAAACAGTGGTATCGGATTGGCGAACGCAGAGCCGTGGGCCTGGAAACTTTCGGCGCGGTGATGATGCGCAAGGACCCCCCCTTCGACATGGAGTATATCTACAGCACCTACCTGCTGGAACTGGCGCAACGGCAGGGCGCCCGCGTCATAAATGATCCGCGGGCAGTGCGCGACAACAACGAAAAGTTGGCCATTGCCAGATTTCCGAAATTTACCGTGCCCGCCTTGGTCACGCGCGAGGAAGCGTTGATCCGCGACTTCCTTGCCGAACATGGCGACATCATCGTGAAGCCGCTGGACGGAATGGGCGGCACTTCGGTGTTCCGTTTGCATCGTCAGGATCACAACATAGGCGTGGTGATAGAAACGGTGACACATTACGGAAGACGCACGGTCATGGCGCAGCAGTTCATCCCGGAGATCGCCAAGGGCGACAAGCGTGTGCTGATCATTGACGGTGAGCCGGTGCCCTACTCGCTGGCGCGCATTCCGAAACAGGGCGAAACCCGCGGTAACCTCGCGGCGGGCGGAACAGGCGTCGCGCAACCCCTGTCGGATCGTGACCTGGAGATTGCGCGCGCGCTGGGGCCTGAACTCAAGAAGGCGGGCCTCCTGCTGGTCGGTCTGGACGTGATCGGCAACTACTTGACTGAAGTCAACGTCACCAGTCCCACTTGCATGCGCGAAATCGCCGACCAGACCGGATTCAACGCCGCGGGAATGATGATCGATGCACTGGAAAAAGCGGTGAGCGGTAAGCGGTGACTGGTACGCCTTCTGATCCCGACCCCCCGTTCAGCGATCACGCCTTAGCCGACAAAGGTAGAATCAGTCAATCCCGGTCAACCTCCTCAGGTACCCATGGTTGGAATACTGATCATCGCTCACGGCACGCTCGGTGAAAGTCTGATTCACTGCGCAAGCCATGTGATGGGCGGCCAGCCCGTGCACCTAGCGCATATCGGCGTGAGCAGGGATGACGATCCGCAGCTGGTGCTGCCACAGGCGATCAAATTGCTTCGTGGCCTGGATCATGGCGGCGGCGTTCTGGTGCTCTCCGACGTATACGGTGCCACTCCGAGCAATATCGCCTGCAGGCTGCTCATCCCCGGAAAAATAGAAGGCGTGGCGGGCGTGAACCTGCCCATGCTGGTGCGCGCACTGACTTATCGCAACGAGCCGCTGAAAACGGTCGTGGCCAAGGCCATCTCGGGCGGCATCGAAGGCGTCATGCAAATGCCCAATTCGCAGGTAAGAAATGCAGCAACGCGAAATTGAGATTGTAAACAAGCTCGGGCTGCACGCCCGCGCGTCCGCCAAACTCACGCAGCTGGCAGGCCAGTTCACGGCCGAAGTCTGGATATCCCGGGACGACCGCAAGGTCAACGCCAAGAGCATCATGGGTGTAATGATGCTGGCCGCGGCAAAAGGCTCGGTCGTGGCGATCGAAACCGACGGTCCGGACGAAGCCCAGGCAATGACGGCTCTGGTGGCACTGATCCACGACAAATTCGGGGAAGGGGAATAAGTGGCAGGTGCGAGGCCCGAGGTACGAAGTGTGCGGCGGGATCCAATCCCAGGTCAAACCGCACCACACCTTTTCACCCACCCATCACGCCGTTCGCCTCGCGCCTCGCGCCTTATGGCCGAAGGCCGGTATCCTCCGGGCACCCCTCACGCCTCACCGCCATGAGCTTCACCATTCACGGAATCGGCGTGTCGGGCGGCATCGCGATCGGCCATGCGCAATTGGTATCGCATGCGCAGCTCGAGGTCGCTCACTACGACATTTCCAAGTCGCGGGTTGCAGAGGAAAAGGCGCGCTTCGATGCCGCCGTCGCTACGGCGCGCGAGGAACTGGCCAGCCTAAGCGAGCATATTCCCGCAGGGGCGCCCGCCGAGTTCGAGGCTTTTCTCAACGTGCATTTGATGATTCTCGACGATCCGACGCTCTCGGAGACGCCGAAGCAACTGATCGAATCTCTGCAGTGCAACGCCGAGTGGGCGCTCAAGCTGCAGATGGATGCGCTGATCGATCAGTTCGAGCGCATAGAGGACGGCTATCTCAGGGACCGCAAGACCGACGTCATCCAGGTTGTCGAGCGCATCCTGAAGGTCCTGATGGGACGCCCCGGCCAGGTGCTGGCCCGCAGCGCGCCGGAGGAGAACAGCATTCTCGTGGCACACGACCTGTCCCCCGCCGACGTCATCCAGTTCAAGAGTCACCGGTTCGCAAGCTTCATCACCGATCTCGGCGGCGCCACTTCGCATACCGCGATCATCGCCCGCAGCCTGAACATTCCATCGGTCGTTGCCCTGCATCATGCACGCATGCTGATCCGCGAGAACGAAGTCCTGATCATCGACGGCAGCAACGGCGTGGTCATCGTCAATCCGGACAAGACGGTACTCGCCGAATACAATCTGCGCCAGGAGCAGTGGGAACTCGAGCGCGTCAAGCTCAGGCGACTCAAGAAAACCAAGACGACCACGCTCGATGGCACCTCCGTCGAACTGCAAGCCAACATCGAGCTGCCCGACGACGTCGCCGACGCGATAGACAACGGCGCCGATGGTGTGGGGCTGTTCCGCACGGAATTCCTCTACCTGAACCGGGGTGACCTGCCAGGCGAGGACGAGCAGTTCGAGGCCTATCGCCGCGTCGTCCAGCAAATGGACGGCCGCCCCGTCACCATTCGCACTTTCGATCTCGGCGCCGACAAACATGTCGATGCAGCCGAACGGGTCGCGCCCAACCCGGCACTGGGACTGCGCGCCATCCGGTTGTGCCTGGCCGAGCCGCAGATGTTTCTTCGCCAGCTGCGAGCAATCCTGAAAACGTCGCACTATGGCAAGGTGCGCATCCTGATCCCGATGCTGTCCTCGGCGAACGAACTCAACCAGACGCTGTATCACATCGACGAAGCCAAGCGCAGCCTCGACGAGGACGGGATTGCCTACGATCAAGAGATCCCGGTCGGCGGCATGATCGAGATTCCCGCCGCGGCCTTGTCGCTCTCCACGTTTACGCGCAAGCTCGACTTCCTGTCGATCGGCACCAACGACCTTATCCAGTACATGCTCGCGATCGACCGCGCCGACGATACTGTGGCGCATCTGTACGATCCGCTGCATCCTGCGGTGCTCAATCTGGTGGCACACATCATCCGCAGCGCCAACCGCGCCGATGTGCCGGTCGCCGTGTGCGGCGAAATGGCCGGCGACGTGCGGCTCACGCGCGTGCTGCTTGGCTTTGGGCTGCGCCAGTTCTCGATGAATCCGGCGCATCTGTTGTCGGTAAAGCAGCAGGTGCTGAAATCCAATCTGCAGGATGTCGTGGTGTTAACCCAGAAAATGCTGAGAAGCGACGACCCGGAAAAGCTCGAGCAACTGCTGGCACGAATGAATAGCTGATCTGGACGGACCCGGTCAATGCGCGTCGACTCGGAACAACTTCCCCAGCACCTGTCCCGCGGACTGAAGCGTCTTTACGTCATTCACGGCGAAGAATTGCTGCTCGCCCTGGAGGCGGCCGACCGCATCCGCGCAAAGGCGCTTGAGCAGGGCTTCGACGAGCGCCGCATCCTGATCGCCGAGTCCGGCTTCGACTGGGCAGAACTTGCCATGGTGAGCAACAGCATGTCGCTGTTCGCGCCGAAACGCCTGCTCGACCTGCGCATTCCATCCGGCAAGCCAGGCAAGGACGGCAGCGAAGCCTTGCAGCAACTGGCCGGCTCTGTCCCGGAGGAGACTGTGACATTGATCACGCTGCCCGGCGTGGATCGCCAGTCGCAAACGTCGAAATGGTTCGAAGCGCTGGAAGGCGCCGGCGTGGCGGTGCACGCCGCGGCAATCAAGCGCGACCACCTGGGGCGATGGCTGGCGGCCCGTCTGGCACAACAGGGCCAGCAGGCCGATTCGCAGACCATCGAGTTCCTGGTCGACAGGGTCGAGGGCAACCTGATGGCGGCGCATCAGGAGGTGCAGAAGCTGGCATTGCTGTTTCCCGCCGGAGCGCTACCGTTCGATAACGTGAAGAATGTGGTTGTCGACGTTGCACGTTTCAACGTGTTCGAAATCGGCGCGGCCCTGCTTAAACCCGATCGCGTGCACTTCGTGCGCATGCTCGACGGTCTGCACGCCGAGGGCACTGCGGCACCACTGGTGTTGTGGGCGATCGCGGAAGAGGCGCGCGCAATGGCCAGGGTGAAAGCGGCGATGGCGGGCGGCAGGCCGCTTGCGCAAGCCATGCGCGAGATCCGGGTGTGGGGACCGCGACAGGACTTGATGCCGGCGGCGCTGCGCCGCCTCACACAGGCTCAATTGATTGCGGCGCTGCGCAGCGCCGCTGACATAGATCGCATGATAAAGGGTCTGGCGAACGGCGACGTCTGGGACGCTCTGCTGCAACTCGGGCTGGAGCTGACGATACCGACGCCGCGAGGCCGCGAGACAACGAATAGGGGTAAAATCGGCGCCAGCTTCCGGGGATAGGAACCATGGACATTCAGTCCTACATGCATTCGGTGGGCAGAGCGGCGCGCGCTGCGGCGCGCGCCATGGCGAAAGCCGAGACCGCCGCGAAGAACGGCGCGCTGATGACGATGGCACAGGCCGTCGAGCGCGACATCGCGCGCTTGCTCGATGCCAACCGCAAGGACGTGGAGGCGGCGCGGTTGAAAGGTCTCGAGGCGTCGATGTTGGACCGCCTGACGCTGACGCCGAAGAGCGTGTCGGCGATGGCCGAAGGTCTGCGCCAGATCGCGCAACTGCCCGACCCGGTGGGCGAAATCAGCGCCATGAGTTACCGGCCGAGCGGGATACAGGTCGGCAGGATGCGCGTGCCGCTGGGAGTCATCGGCATCATTTATGAAGCGCGTCCGAACGTGACTGCAGACGCCGCGGGGTTATGCCTGAAATCAGGCAACGCGGCCATCCTGCGCGGGGGGTCCGAAGCGATTCACTCCAACCAGGCGATCGGCGCATGCGTGCACGAAGGCCTCAAGGCGGCGGGCTTGCCCGAAACTGCGGTGCAGGTGATCGAGACCACCGATCGCGCGGCTGTCGGCGAACTGATCACGATGAAGGACTACGTCGACATCATCGTGCCGCGCGGCGGCAAGGGGCTCATCGAGCGCATTTCCAGCGAGTCGCGCATTCCGGTGCTCAAGCATCTCGATGGCGTCTGCCATGTCTACATCGACGACAAGGCAGACCCGGACAAGGCGATCCGCATCGCCGACAACGCCAAGACGCAACGCTACGGAACCTGCAACGCCATGGAGACGCTGCTGGTGCACAAGGACATCGCTGCACGGATTCTGCCAAGGCTGGCAAAGATCTACCTGGACAAGGGCGTCGAACTGCGCGGCGACGACGCGGCGCGGGCCATTGCCGCACAGATTAATCCGGCTGCGCCAATGAAGGCTGCTACCGAAGAGGACTGGTACACGGAGTATCTGGCGCCCATCCTCTCGATTCGGATTGTCGACGACGTCGACCACGCCATCGAGCACATAACGGTTTACGGATCGCAGCACACCGATGCCATCGTGACCGAGGACATCACGCGCGCACGCCGCTTCCTGCGTGAAGTGGATTCGGCGTCGGTGATAGTCAATGCGTCGACGCGTTTCGCCGACGGCTTCGAATTCGGTCTCGGCGCCGAGATCGGCATCTCCACGGACAAGCTGCATGCCCGCGGCCCGGTGGGCCTCGAAGGCCTGACATCGCTCAAATTCATCGTCCTCGGCGACGGCCACGTTCGTGAGTGACCCCTTGCAGCAGTCCGGCCAAGAAGCAAGGAACAGGAAATCTGACCACGAGTGCACGAAGAACACGAAGTAACCCAAAGAAATTCAGGATTCCGGTTTGGCCTTTCTTCGTGTTCTTCGTGCTTTAGGGTGAAACACTCAAGGGAACACTTGGAGCCGAAGCTGTCGTGGTGAGAAGTCCGGTTCTTGTCTTTTGCAGTTCATTTCAGAAAAAACTCTAATGAGCCAACTGATTGAAGTCAAAGTCCCCGACATCGGCGATTTCAAGGATATTCCCGTGATCGAGGTGCTGGTCAAACCCGGCGACAAGGTCGAGAAGGAAGATTCGCTGATCACGCTGGAATCGGACAAGGCGACAATGGAAGTGCCGTCGCCCGCCGCCGGTGTCATCAAGGAACTCAAGACCAAGCCCGGCGACAAATTGTCCGAAGGCAGCCTGATCCTTACGCTTGAAAGTGCATCGTCTGCCGCACCAGCGCAGAAGGCGGAAGCACCAGCGCAGAAAACAGAAGCGCCGAAATCCCCAGCCGCGGCTGTGCCCGCAGCGCCATTGGCACCCGCAACCACATCCTCAACTCCGGTCATCAAGGGAGACATCCACGCTGAAGTCGTCGTGCTGGGTTCGGGGCCCGGTGGCTACACCGCGGCGTTTCGGGCTGCCGATCTCGGCAAGCAGACCGCGCTGATCGAGCGCTATCCGGTATTGGGCGGCGTATGCCTGAATGTCGGCTGCATTCCGTCGAAGGCTTTGTTGCATGCGGCGCGCGTCGTTGCCGAGGCCGAGGAAATGGGCCACTTCGGCCTCGCGTTCGGCAAGCCTAGGATCGAGCTCGACAAGCTGCGCGAATGGAAAGGCAGCGTGGTCGAAAAATCGATTCGCGGACTCGCCGGATTGGCCAAGCAGCGCAAAGTCACCGTGGTGCAAGGCGTCGGTAAGTTCACTTCACCGCACATGATCGAGGTGAAAACGACCGATGGCGTCAAGAAAGTGTCTTTCGATCACGCCATCATCGCCGCCGGTTCACAGTCGGCCAAGATTTCCGGGCTGCCCTACGACGACCCGCGTCTGATGGATTCCACCGCAGCGCTGGAGATGAAGGACATTCCGAAGCGGTTGCTGGTGATCGGCGGCGGCATCATCGGGCTGGAGATGGCCTGCGTTTACGACGGGCTCGGCGCGAAAGTCACCGTGGTGGAATTGCTCGATGGCCTGATTCCGGGAGCCGATCGCGACCTGATCCGGCCGTTGCACAAGCGCATCGAGAAGCGCTACGAAGGCATTTATCTCAAGACCAAGGTGACCAGACTCGACCCGCAGAAGGACGGCCTGAAAGCGACGTTTGAAGGCGAGAATGCGCCGGCGCCACAGGTTTACGACCGCGTGCTGCTGGCGGTCGGCCGGCGCCCGAACGGGAAGGCAATTGCTGCGGAAGCTGCCGGTGTGACGGTCAATGACCGCGGCTTCATTCCGGTGGACCAGCAACTGCGCACCAACGTCCCTCACATTTTTGCCATCGGCGACATCGTCGGCGAACCCATGCTGGCGCACAAGGCCAGCCACGAAGGCAAGATCGCGGCGGAAGTCATCGCCGGCCACAAAGCGGCATTCGACGCTCGCACCATTCCGTCCGTGGCCTATACCGACCCCGAGATCTCATGGATGGGCCTGACCGAAATACAGGCCAAGGCACAAGGCATCGAGATCGAGAAGGCGAGCTTCCCCTGGGCTGCGAGCGGACGCGCGCGCGCAATGGCGCGCGACGAGGGCATGACCAAGCTGATCCTCGACAAGAAAACGCGCCGGCTGCTGGGCGCCGGCATCGTCGGCCCGAACGCCGGCGAACTGATTGCTGAAACGGTTCTCGCCCTCGAAATGGGAGCGGATGCGGCGGACATTGCACTCACCATCCATTCGCATCCCACATTGTCGGAGACAGTCATGTTCGCTGCGGAAATCGCCGAAGGCAGCATCACCGACCTGTACATGCCGAAGAAATAGCCATGGTGCTGGCCACGCCCGACCGCTTCACGGCGCTGGTCACGCCGCCGAAAGAAAGGACCGGGCCGGCGTTGTGGTTTGCATTTCAGGGCGCGCAGATTCTGATCCTGCGCGACGCCCAGGGCGCAATTGTTCCGAGCGCGGGCGACATGCGCGAACTCGGCGTGTCGCCCAAGCGCAGCCAGTACCTCGGCATCCTGGGCGAACAGCATTGTTTCGCCTGCGAGCTCGAAGAAGACTGCACGGCACCGGAGGGCATGCAATGGTCAGGGTTGCGCGCGTTGTTCGGTTCCATCGACGACTCGCTGTTCGCTTTGGCGGGCCGCGCATTCCAGATCGTGGACTGGGACCGTTCCCATCAGTTCTGTGGCCGTTGCGGCACGCCTACGCGGATCAAGAACAACGAGCGGGCGCGCGAATGCCCGAATTGCGGACAGGTTCACTATCCGCGCATCGCGCCGGCCATCATGGCGCTGGTCAGGCGCGGGCGCGAATTTCTACTGGCCCGTTCGCCGCATTTCGCACCCGGCATGTATAGCGCGCTCGCCGGATTCGTCGAACCCGGAGAGACGCTTGAGCAGACGCTGGTGCGCGAAGTGCGCGAAGAAGTCGGCATCGAAGTCGCCAACGTGCGCTACTTCGCCAGCCAGCCGTGGCCGTTTCCGCACTCCCTGATGATCGCGTTCAACGCCGATTATGCGGGTGGCGAAATCACGCCGGAACCCGGTGAAATCGAGGCGGCGGACTGGTTCACGGTCGACCGGTTGCCGCAGGCATTGCCCAGCAAGATCAGCATATCGCGCCGCCTGATCGATGCCGCACTGGCGGAGCTTGGCGCAGCGCGCTGACACAATGGACAAACCTGGGAGGCCATCATGCTGAGGATCTGGGGGCGCAACAATTCCGTCAATGTGCAAAAGGCATTGTGGTGCTGCGAGGAAATAGGCCTCCGGTACGAGCGGGTTGACGCAGGCGGCAGCTTCGGCGTGGTGAATACGCAGCAGTATCGCAATCTGAATCCGAACGGCTTGGTGCCGACGATCGAGGAAGACGGCTTCGTGCTGTGGGAGTCCAACGCGATTGTGCGCTACCTCGCCGCCAAGCACAGCACCGGCAAGCTCTGGCCCGAGGATCTCAATATCCGCGCCGAGGCCGACAAGTGGATGGATTGGCAGAACACGATGTTCTGGCCTACCTTTCGTCCGCTGTTCTGGAATCTGGTGCGCACGCCGCCCGATCAACGCGAAACAGCCGCCATGGAAGACTCCCGCCTGAAGACCGCCGAGGTGCTCGCCTACCTGGATGCACACCTGAAGAACCGCAACTACATCGTCGGCGAAACCCTGACCATGGGTGACATCCCCTTGGGGTGCGCGATCTGGCGCTGGATGGGATTGCCCATCGAACGTACCGAGTTGCCCAACCTGCAGCGCTGGTTCGACAATCTGAGCAACCGCCCGGCGTACAAGAAAGTGGTGATGCTGCCGCTTTCCTGAGCGCTGGAACCGGAAGAAGTAGAATGCCTTACATGTCGGCGGACCGGAAATTTTTCCGGTCCGCCGCACGCGACACTCCGGGACCCGTCCATGCATTCAATGACACGCTGGCTTGCCGGCCTGCTGGCCGCCTTTCTGCTTTCCTGCCCCCACGTTCTTGCGCAATCGCGCTTTGTCACCCTCGGGCATGTGGACTTGTCCTTTTATGAAGTCACTGCAAATGTCGTCCAGGGCGTACTCGAACGCCTGGGCTACAACGTCGCCGTGAAGAAGGGCAGCCATGCCGAGATCTATCCCCTGCTCGGCAAGGGGGAGGTCGACTTGTTCGTTGCCGTCTGGCTTCCAAACGCGCACGCGCCTTACTGGGAACAATACAAGGACAGCTCAATGAAGGTGACGACGCTGTTCGAGGACGCGAGGCTGTTCTGGTCGGTGCCGGACTACGTGCCCGCAGCCGACGTGAGCAGCGTTGCGGATCTGCGCAAGCCCGAAGTCGTGGCAAAGATGCAAAAGGAGATCCGCGGCACGCGCCCCGATTCCGGACTGATGATCGGTTCGCAAAAAATCATGGAGGAATACGGACTGGGCGACGTCGGCTATCGGCTCGCGCCGGGCAAGCCGGAAGACTGGATCGCCAACTTCGAGGACAACGTCGCAGCGCAGCGCTGGTTCGTCATGCCCTTGTGGCAGCCGCAGTATCTCAACCGGATCGCCAAGATGCGCGTCCTGGAAGAACCGAAACAGCTGCTGGGCGGGACCGACAAGGCTTATCTCGTTGCGCACAAGGATTTCTATGCGAAGGTCGACAAGCATACTTGGAAGGCGCTGCAGCGCATTTCGCTGTCGGTCAAAGCGGTAACGGAAATGGATTATCTGGTCAACGTGAAGAAGCTGTCTCCGCAATACGCCGCGCGCAACTGGATGGCAGCCCACCCGGACACCGTCAATTACTGGCTCCAGCCCGATCCCGAAGAATGATCCCCTCTGCGATTGCTGTCCCCGCGATTCTTATTTATTACGGGTGCTGTATGCACTGCAACATAGGCGGCCCCGACTGCAACGCCTTGCCCGATTCAATTGACATGAATTTTCGGCAGGAGTAGCGTCGCTCCAGCAGTGTCAGTATCAACCTCTTCAGGATTTGTGGTGGTCTGTGCAGGCGCAAATAGATTTTCGGGTCACATCAAGACGCCTGAAATATCAATAAGCAAAAAGAGTATAGGGGGAGAAGCGTAATGGAATTCAACATCCTGCAACAATTCAAGGGTCTCGGGGATCTGAACAAGGACCTGGGTACCGATCCGTTTGACGGCGATCAGGTCGGCACGTCGCTGTTCATGACCGGCGGCATGGGGCCGAAAATTTCCAAGAAGATGGATGAAAGCGCCAAGAAAGCGGGGATGTCACGGCGCGCCTTCATTCGCTCCTCATTGGGCTTTTCAGCAGCCATGCTGGCAGCCAACGAAGTTACCGGCATGAAGTTCTTCGAGGTCGGCGCCGCCGAAGCTGCCGATATCGGCGCTAAAAACGAGGCCATCCAGCTTGCACGCGCGAGCACGGATTTCATCGTCGACGTTCACACCCACGTCTGTACCCGCCCGGGCCACTATCAACTCGGCGTCAACACCACCGAGCGCGGCATGTGGTTCGTGCAATTGCTCGACGACCTCGGCAAGGCCTTCGGCCTGCCCAACGGCACGCGCGACATGAACGTCGAGAACTACGGCAAGCTGATCCTGCAGGAAAGCGACACCACGGTCGGCATCTTCAACCCGTTCGGCTTCCGCGAGCACTACGGCGGGCAAGACATGATCCCGATGGAGTACCAGGTCGGGGTGCGCAACAACTGGCCGAAGTCCACTCTGATGCTGGCTGGCGGGCTGACGCCTAACCAGGGCCTGAGCGTGACACTGGATCGCCTGACGCAGTACGCCGAGCAGTACAAGGTTTCCGGCCTCAAACTCTACACATTTGATGCGACGGCAAAGAAAGGCTGGTGGTTCGACGACGAGAAACTCGCGTACCCGATGTGGGAGAAGTGCCGCAAGCTCGGCATCAAGAACATCGGCTGCCACAAGGGTATCCCGTTCGGCCAGTTCTACGCACGCTATGCGCACGCGGAGGACTTTGACGCCGTGGCGGATGACTTCCTCGATCTGAATTTCATCGCCTATCACTCGGCCTGGCCATATCACCATGAACTGGCCGCGCTGAAGACCTTCAAGCCGCAGCGCAAGAACCTGTACTGCGAAGTCGGCTCGACGTTCGCTGCGACCGTGACCAGCCGGCCACTGGAGTGCGCACACGTGCTCGGCACCCTGTTGCGCGATCTCGGTCCGGACTACGTGCTGTGGGGCACGGATTCGCTGCTATGGGGCAACCCGCAATGGCAGATCGAGGCTTTCCGCAAATTCCAGATCCCGGACCAACTGGTAGAGGGTCATGGCTATCCGAAAATCACCGACGAAATCCGTCGCAAAGTCTTCGGCGAGAATGCAGCGCGTATCTGGAATATCAACAAACAGGCGGCGATGCAGGCAAAAGTCGAGATCCTGGCAAGTAAGACTAATCTGGCCTGATTTGCGTTTCTATCGTCGATGGGGCCGATTCCATCCGGGATCGGCCCTTTTCAGTTGCGTTTAAGCAAGAGTCCAGGAGAACAAGAATGCCGACCTATGAGTACGCCTGCGACCCTTGTCGCGTGATCTACCAGACCCGCCACCGGATGAACGAACCGGGGCCGGCGCATTGCCAGAACTGCAAGGGCAATCTTAGAAAAGTGATTTCAGCGCCCAGCCTGAATACCAAGAACCACTCCAGCCCGACGCAGGCAAGATATTCGAAACTTTCGGCAAGCGATGAAATCGCCAAGGAGAGGGATTTGCAGAAGGTCTATCAAACGATTTGGATTCCGCCCGAAGTCAAACACAGCCCGTGGGACCACGATCACTGACGCCGTGCGAGGCGCGACCGCACAACTTCAGCCTTGCGCGTATGCGCCATGCTTTTTGAACCTTCGCCAACTCGTCGATCCAGAATGTCGCCGATCTATGCATCATGCCTGGCCGTGTCGGCCAGTCTCGCCTGCATAGCACTGCTGGCGAGCGGCAATACGGATTCCGTCGAACCTGCTGCGCTTTCCGCCGGAAGTTTCACCACGGCCGAAACAGGGGCGAATGCCTTTTCGATACCGGTCGCCATGCTCGACAAAGAGCAGGCCGAGCAGTTCATCAAGGGCAAAGAGCAATTCAATGAGGCCTGGGTTGTCGCGCCGGATCCCGGAGGGGTCTGGGGTCTGGGTCCTACCTTCAACGAAGACCGCTGCGCACACTGCCATGTAGACAACGGACGCGCCAAAGCGCCGGAGAACGGTGAGGAGGCCGTTCGTGGCCTGCTGGTGCGCCTGAGCATTCCAGGGCAGACCAAGGAAGGAGGACCGAATCCGCATCCTGCCTACGGAGACCAGCTGCAAAACCGGGGCATATCGGGTCGCGTCCCCGCCGAAGGCCAGGCAGTCATTATCTATCAGGCGCGCGAAGTGAGCCTGGCGGATGGAGAAAAAGTCGTCTTGCGTGTCCCGAAGATTCAGTTCATGGCACTTCAGTTCGGTGAACTTGGCACGAACGTCATGATTTCACCGCGCATTGCGCCGGCCATGGTCGGGCTCGGATTGCTGGAAGCCGTGCCCGAGGAAACCATCCTTGCTATCGCCCGAGAGCAGGAAA
>Ga0137437_1000370_pt1 | contig 13566 bp, 10 predicted proteins | sample EasRivERMGT138_2_FD_102332 | JGI IMG/M metagenome (GOLD analysis project Ga0137437, IMG submission 102332) | Soil microbial communities from meander-bound floodplain in the East River, Colorado, USA - East River MetaG ERMGT138_2 | ecosystem: Environmental > Terrestrial > Soil > Floodplain ...
ACCGCGGCGCGCGCGATCGCCTCACCGATCCCGCGGCTCGCACCCGTGATGACGATGACCTTGTCTTTCAGCACGCGGCGAACGTATCACCTCGCCGGGGCTGGCTGCCGGCCGGCGAGCGGCGAGCTGAGCACCGCGAACCGCCGGCGTAGCTGGCGACCCGCTCGGATCGGCGACGTCGGGGCTCCGGCAAGGAACGCAAGCCGGCGCAACCTCGTGATAGCGTGACCCGCACCTGACGGCGCGGAACCGGCAGGCGGGAGCTGTCGGAGGACGAAATGCCGATCGAGATTGGACAGATCGAAGCGATCTTTCGCTACCCGGTGAAGTCCATGCACGGCGAGCCGCTCGACGCCGCCACGTTGGGCTGGCACGGCCTCGACGGCGATAGGCGCCTCGCGCTTCGTCGGCTTGACGATCGCGGCGGGTTCCCTTGGCTGACCGCGAGCAAGCTCCCCGACCTCATCCTCTTCACTCCGCAGCGGCGTGAAGACGGGAGTGGCGAAGCGCTGCCGACACACGTTCGTACGCCGGAGGGAGAAGAGCTGCCCTTGTTCGGAGAGGCTCTCGCCGCGGAGGTCGCGCGCCGCTACGGGGCCCCCGTGGAGATGATGCAGCTGAAGCACGGTATCTTCGATGAAGCGAGCATCTCCGTGATCACCTCCGATACCGTTCGCGAGATCGGCCGGCTCGCGGGGAGGAGCGCAGACATCCGACGATTTCGTCCGAATATCGTTGTCCGATCCACGCGCTCGGTCCCCTTCGAGGAGGATCAATGGGTGGGCGGCGTACTCCGTTTCGGCGAAGCGGACGATGCGCCCGCCGTCACCGTCACGATGCGCGACCTTCGCTGCGTGATGGTGAACTTCGATCCTGACGGAGGGGGCGCTGCGCCCGAAATGATGAAGGCAGTGGTTCGTGCCAACCAGAACCACGCGGGGGTCTACGGCACGGTCACGCGCATCGGGAGACTGGCCGTCGGACAGACCATCGTTCTTCACCGGTAACGAACCCCGTAGATGAGCCAAGCGAATTCGTATGGTTGTCGATGGAAAGGCCGTGCCCGGTGCGCTGGGTACGCTGTCAGCCGTGGTGGCACGGACCGCGCATCGTGGTAGCGTCCTCTCGATGCGCGTCGCGACCGTGATCTGCCGCCGCTGGTGGCGCTCCTCCTAGGAGCGGCACGCGAGCTACCCTGCGCGTTGATGCCGCCGAGCCCTCGGTCGGCATCGCGGCATGCACTCCGAGGCTCGGCACAGACCCGGAGAACCCCATGCCTGCCACCGACCGTCCTCGCATCCTGACGGGAGATCAACCGACCGGCCGACTGCACATCGGTCACTGGGTCGGCTCGCTCGAGAACCGCGTCCGGCTCCAGGACGACCACGACTGCTACTTCCTGATCGCGAACATGCACGCGTTCACGACGCGCGCGACCGAGCCCGAGGCGATCCGGCGCGACACGATCGAGATCGTGAAGGACTGGCTCGCGGCCGGGATCGATCCCGAGCGGGCGACGCTGGTGGTGCAGACCGAGATCCCGGCGATCGCCGAGCTGACCTGGTTCCTGGCGATGCTGTTGCCGGTCAACCGCGTGCTGCGCAACCCGACGCTGCGCGCCGAGCTCGACGCCAAGGAGCTGGGCGACAGCTACAGCTTCGGCTTTCCGCTGTACACGGTGGGGCAGTGCGCGGACATCCTGGCGTTCCGCGCGCAGCTGGTGCCGGTCGGCGCGGACCAGGCCGCCCACGTCGAGATGTGCCGCGAGGTCGCGCGGCGGTTCGATCACGTGTACTGCGGCGTCGCGCCGACCACACCGGACGCCGACTACGAGCGCGCGGGCGGCGTGTTCCCGGTGCCCGAGGCGATGATCGGACGGGTCGGCCGCCTGGTCGGCATCGACGGGGTGCGCAAGATGTCCAAGAGCATGGACAACGCGATCTACCTCTCGGATACCATCGCGCAGATCCGTGCCAAGGTCGGGCGGCTGTACACCGGACGGCAGGCGATGACCGATCCGGGAGACATCTCGAACCCGCTGTTCCAGTACGTCCGCGCGTTTCTCGCCGATCCGGAGCGCATCCGGGAGCTCGAGGATCGCTACGCGCGCGGCGATCACATCGGCGACGGCGAGATCAAGGCCGAGGTCGCCGCCGCGATCGAGGCGCTGGTGGCGCCGATGCGCGAGCGGCGCGCGGCCTACGACGGACCGCGCGGCGAGGCCACGATCCTCGAGCTGTTGCAGGCGCACGCGGCGCGCGCCAACGTGGTCGCGAACCAGACCCTCGCGATGGCGCGGGCGGCGATGAAGCTCGACTTCTGGACCCGGTAGCACCCTCGGCGCTGGCGTCCCGTCAGAACCGATGCGACATGCGCGCGTAGAAGAACCGACCCACGTAGTCATAAGCCGATGCGTCGGAGCTGCGCGCCGCCAGGGCATCGCGGTAAGGGTACGAACCCACTTCGCCGCTGATGTAGAGGAGCGGCGGGTTGCGGTCGAGCAGGTTATTGACGCCGACGGCCAGCGTCGTCGACCCGGCCGAGGTCTTGAGGATGTAGCTGCCGAACAGGTCGACCTTGTACCAAGCGTCGACGTGCCCACCGTCGAACGGTGACGACCCATCGTCGCAGACGTTCTGGACGCACTGCGTGAAGCTGCCGACGTAGCGCAGGTTGAGCCCAGCGCCCACGCCGCTCGGGTGCTGCCACGCCGACGACAGGTGCGCCTTGATCGTTGGATAAACCCCGAAATCGTAGTCGCCGCGGCTGTGCTGCAACCGCCCGGGGGGACCGAGATCGTACGCGAACAGAACCTGTGCCTCGAGCTGCTCGTGGAACCGGCCCACGCCACCGAACGTGTGGTCGTAGCCCACCGCGGTGTCGAGCCCTGACGTCGACGTGTCGCCCAGGTGGGCGAGCGGGTCGTCGATGCCGCCGATCGTGTGGCCTCCTGTAGGATCGCGATGGATTTGATCGCAGTACTCGTCGATGCCGATGTTGTAGCAGTTCGACAAGACGACGGACGTGGAGGCCGGTTGGATCACCTTCGTCATGTCGATGTGCCAGTAGTCCGCGGTGAGCGACAGGCCCTTGATCTGGGGCGGCTCGAACACGAAGCCGGCGGTGAGGACCTTCGCGGACTCGGCCTCGAGGTGCGGGTTGCCACCCCCGCTGTTGTGCTGGAAGAGCTCGCCGGCCGACGGCGCGCGGAACGCCGTTGCGTACGTGGCGCGGACTGCCAAGCTGGGGATCGGACGGAACAAGCCACCGGCGCTCCAGGTGATGCCGCTGCCCGACGAGTCATAGTGGAATCCACGCGCGGCGAGGTCCAGCTCGACCGACTCTGCGAGCGGTTCGCCGCTGATCGGGACCAGCGACAGCTCGCCGAAGCCTTCGAGTGCGTGGTAGCTGGCCTTGCCGGGTACCTGGAGCGCCCCGAGGGTGTCGCCGGTGGGGGTGAACCCGGCTGCTTCCTTGCGGAAGTCGGCACCGACGGCGGCTGACAAGTCACCGTGGTGGGAGAGCTTGGCGATGCGGCCGTGCGTGGTCGCGAGCACGGTCTGCTGCTCGTCGAACCCGCTCGAGGTGCCGGCGACCGTGACGTAGTCGCGGGCGTCCGGATCGATCGATCCGGGCCGACCGAGGAGGTTCATCGGAACACACCCGGCGATGGGTGCGGTCGGGGTGCCGCAGGTCGGTACGCCGTTGGCGTCCCGGAAGCTCGGGCCGAGCGCGTTCGCGAGCCGGCTGACGCTCACGTCCGTTGCGTTCTCGTTGGTGCCGTCGCTACGCCCGTAGTTGTACGAGATCTCCCACTTCCAGCGCTTGAACGCCGGTGCGTCCTCGGGAATCGCGCCCTGGAGGCCGGCGACGGTACGGAGCGTGCCGATGCGCTGCTGCGAGCGCAAGGGACCGAGCTCCTCGAGCGCGCGCTCGTAGCCGTTCACGGCGCCACCGGTCTGGTTGTACACGCTGTCCTTGGAGATCCCGATCCCCGACCACACCGTGGAGAACGGCTCCCGCGCGGCCTGGTGATCGCTTGTCCGGCGCAGGTAGCTCGCATCGAAGAACGCCGCGACCCCGGGCCCGAGATCGTAGCTGCCCGCGCCGTAGACGCTGTAGCGGGGCGACGGCGTGCGGAGGTAGTCGACCTGCTGGCGCGACTGGTCATTGAACGAGTCAAACGGGCGATAGGTGCCATCCCCGTTGCTGGTGCAGTTCTGCACGCCGTCACCACAGAGGTTGACCGTGTTGGGCCTGCCGTCGCCATCGGTGTCGATGTTGAACGCATCGATCCGACCACGGCTGGGCGATACGAAGCCGAAGTTGCTGGGGCCCGGCCTGCTGCCCTCGAAGCCGAAGTCCACGCCGTACTTCGAGAACAACCGATCACCCGCGAACACCGGATCCTGGCGCTGGATGCCGGCCGAGAACATGATATGTCCCTTCCGGTTCTCGGAGCGGTGGCCGGTGAGGAAGCTGGCGTCGTACATGAAGCCGTCGTCGTGCTGCGAGGCTGCGGTGTAGAGCACGGCCTCCGTGCCTTCGAAGTCGTTGCGCGTGATGATGTTCACCACGCCGCCGATCGCGTCCGAGCCATAGACGGCCGACGCACCGGCCTTGAGGATCTCGACGCGCTCGACCACGGCCAGCGGGATCGAGCTCACGTCGACCGAGCCGCCGGCGCCGGTTCCACCGGCAACCAGGCGGCGTCCGTTGAGCAGCGTCAACGTTCGGTTGCTGCCCAGACCGCGAAGGTCGACACGCCCCCATCCATCGCCGCCGTTGTCGGCCGAAGGGTCGATCGCGTTGGCCTGCGCGGGCAGCTGCTGGAGGATGTCGCCAAGCGTCGCGCGACCGGAGGCGACCAGGTCCTCGCGGTGGAGGATCGTCAGCGGCGCCGGCGTCGTGAGCGTCGCGCGCTCGATCAGCGAGCCGGTCACCGTGAAGAGCGGTCCTTGGGCCACTTGCTCGGCGCGCTTGTTCGGCGTTGCGTCGTGGATGCTCGGCGTTGCGTCGACGGTGGGAGTGGGGGCTGGAGCTGCGCCGGGATCCGGCGCGGGGGTACGGGCTGGAGCTGCGCCGGGATCCGGCGCGGGGGTAGGGGCTGGAGCTGCGCCGGGATCCGGCGCGGGGGTAGGGGCTGGAGCTGCGCCGGGATCCGGCGCGGGTGTTGGGTCGGGGAGCGGTTGCGCAGGTTCCGCGGAGGTCGGCGGCGCACCGGCTCCGTCGCCCGGTGGGGGATCGCCGCCCCCCGCGGGTTGATCCGGAGTCGCTGCCTGGGCGACGCGCTTCCCCGGGTGCAGGGGCGGCCCATGCGACGTGGGCTGCGCTCGTGATCGCATGCGCAACGATCTCGGCACGCTCGTGTCGCTGTCCGCCGCGACCGGCGCCGCCACGACGAGAATCGTCCAGATGCTCCAGGCCAACGTCTTCATCTCCATCCCCTCGTCTCCAGGCTGACGTCAGCTTCTCATAGGGAGGGAGCCTCCCAGAGGGCGGCGCCCTTTGGCCTCCTGACAGACCCGATGCAATTCCTTCAGCTCGATCGTGCCGTCGGAGGCACCGAGGATCAGGTCTCGTCGAGGGCAGGCGCCAGCTTCGCGCGCTCGCGGCGCGACCGCACCTCGCGCCACCACGGCGTCGGACCGTCAACGTGCTCGGGCTCGAACGCGGCGCCGAGCCTGGGCGTGAGGATGCGCACGCCGCGCGGACGGGCCAGCTCGACGAGCGTCTCGGCCGGGTCGTTCCATGCATGGAACCCGAGGCTGAAGGTTCCCCAGTGGACCGGGAGCAGCGTGCCGCCGCCGAGCATGCGGAACGCCTCGAGCGCGTTCTCGGGCCCGAGGTGGATCGTGCCCCAGTTCGGGTGGTAGGCGCCGATCTCGAGCATCACCAGATCGAACGGGCCGTGCGCGCGGCCGATCGCCTCGAATTCGGGCGTGAGGCCGGTGTCGCCGGAGAAGAACACCTTGCGGCGCTCGGACTGGATCACCCACGACGCCCACAGGGTCTTGTTGCGGCCGCCGAGCGCGCGGCCGGAGAAGTGCTGCGCGGGCGTGGCGGTCAGCCGCAGCCCGCCGAGCTCGACCGACTCGTGCCAGTCGAGCTCGGTGATCCGCTCGGGTGCGAAGCCGTAGCGCTCGAGGTGCGCGCCGACGCCGAGCGCGGTGACGATCGGGACGTTGCCGCGCGCGAGCGCGGTCATCGTCGGCTTGCACAGGTGATCGAAGTGGTCGTGCGACAAGAGGATGAGATCCAGTGGCGGCAGCTCGGCGAGCTCGGCGGGCACCGGATGAAACCGCCTGGGGCCGATGACGCCGATCGGCGACACCCGCTTGCCGAACACCGGATCGGTGAGCACGCGCCGCCCGTCGAGCTCGAGCAGGACCGTGCTGTGCCCGAGCCACGTCGCGCGGAACCCGGTGTCGGGGCGCTGCGCCCAGAGGGCATGCGGACGCTCGAGCGGCAGCGGGGCCGGCGGCCGGCGCTCCTGGCCGCCGAACAGGAGCTCGCCAAACATCGGCAGGAAGCCACCCTGGACGCCCGCCGGCGCAACCGACGTGTTGTGGAACACGCCGCCGGCGAACTGGCTCGATGCGGCCGTGCGCTCGCGCCTCCGGCCGGCGCTCCGGCGATGCGCGGGCTCGTCGGGTGAGGGTGGCTCGCTGGGTTCGGTCTCGGGCGTGGGCTCGGCGGACATCAGGGTCGGCTCCTTGCGCGGCGGTCGTACGGCTGTTAAACATACTGTACAACCGTTTAACGGCAAGCTCGTCATGCCTCCGCCGCTCCGCAAGGTGCCCGCCGCCGAACCCGCCCCGGCAGACTCCGCGTCGGTGTCGGCAGACGCCACGTCGGTGAACGAGCAGCGCATCCTCCAGCACGCGCTACACAGCTTCGCTGTGCGCGGCTACACGGCGACCGGGCTGCGCACCATCGCGGCCGACGCGCGGCTCACGGCGCCGATGGTCAACTACTACTTCAAGACCAAGGAGGCGCTGTACCAGCGCGTCGGGGCGATGGTGATGGACGGCCTCGTCGCGGCGGTCGCGGCCGCGTGCCCCGACGGCGGCACGCTCGTCCAGGTACTGACCGGCAACCTGTTCGGCCACCTGCAGTTCGGCGCGGCGCACCCCGAGGCGGTCCGGTTCCTGTTCGGGCTCCTGTACGGGCCGGAGGAGGGCCGCCCCGGGTTCGACATGACCGCCTACGTGGCGGTCGAGGCGCGCATCCGGAAGCAGCTCGACCGCGCGATCCGCTCGGGCGGCTTCGTGCTGCACGCCGGCGTGACCCGCGCCGATGCCTTCGAGCTGTACCAGGGCCTCGTGATGAGCCTGGTCATGCACGACGTCAAGGCGCCTGCGTTCGGCAAGCCGAGGACCGAGCCCCGCGTCGCGTCGCGCCGGCTGGCGATCTTGCTCGCCGGGCTCGGCACGCTGCACGAGTAGGGATTGCGCCCCAGATCCGTCAGCGGTATTCTGTGCTTACATGGCAGCCACGAAGGAGCAGCGCGGTACGATCTTATCAGTTCACGCGGCTGCGGAAGTCTCTCGCGCGTTCTCCGAGGCTGAGTACTCGGCCGACGCCGGCAAGATCATCGCGCATGCGGCGGCGACTGGGAGGGCCGTGGTCGCGAGTCCTGACGGCCGCCCGCGCGTGGTCATCAGCATCCCCACGGTTGATCTTCCGACACTCGGCCGCTGACGCAGCCATAAGATGACGGATACCGCTGGCGATCACTTTCGCTTGTGGCTTCGCGCAGGCATGACCGGTTGCGAGTTCGCCAGGTTGCTCGCCGGGAAGTCAGGGCGCATTGCGGTCGAGTTGCACGTTGACGCCGAGTTACCTCCAACGAGCTGGTTGAACAGCGCCTTCGACGAACACGCAAGGGCAGATCGTGTCGTGATCGCGGTGTTCCCGGGCATCCTCAACGAGGTCGGGCTCGTCGAATTCCTGAATGCGCTGGGAGCGGATGCGCGGTGGAGAATCCGCCGACGTTCGAAGATCTCTCCCAGTGGAGGGGTGCTTGTCGGCGTCGAGTGGATCACAGGATCCGGCGACGTCACCGAGACGATGGGGTTCGCTCCGTTCGCAATGATGCCAGTTCCTCGACGGGCTCCCTACGTGGCGATCGCTACGTGGCCTGGAGGCCGATCGAATCCGTTTCGCGGGACGGGATCCACACCTCCGGGAAGGCCGGGCGTGGTGTCTTTCTTGGACGCTTTGCACGGCTACGATCAGGAACGGTACGAGGCGCTGTGGGCCGAAACCGCAATCGGTGTCGGATCGCTCATGTCGGTCCCGCCCGACGATCCAAGGCTGTATCGCCGCGCCGCCTTCGTGGTACCCGCAGAACACGTTACGAAGCTCGTCACCGAAGCACCTGAGCGCGGGACTTGAGCGGATAGGGTCGAGTTGTGGCAACGCCGACTCGAAACGGTCCGTGTCCCTGTGGCTCGGCGGTCAAGTACGCGCTCCGCAGCGCTGGGTGAGCGGCACGTGGGCAAGCGGAAGAAGAAGAACCGGAACCTCGGTCCGCGGCGCAAGCGGATGCGACGTCCAGCGCGCTTGATGGCTGCGCCGACGTGGTTGCCGACCTACGGCGGCAAGAACATCGTCCGCGGATACGCGCGCTGGTACGCGGTCGATCGGATCTGCGCGATCATCGAGCTGCGCATGCTCGGGGTTGCGGTGCCCGCCGAGTACGAGGCGCAAGTCCGCCTCACGATCGCCAGCATCGCGAAAGCGCGCGCCAAGCGGGCCGCGGAGAGGCTCGCGGCGAGCACGCGGCCGCTCGAGCCGGTGTGGGAGGCGTGGCCGGGCGAGTGGATCTCGACCCTGGAAGGCGACGAGACGGGCAACGACGAGCCGTGGTTTTGACGTCGCCTCGAAGGTTGGTTGCGGCTCGCGCGAGCCGTCGCGGAGACGTACGCTGACATCATGGCGACGATTCGCAGATCGATCACGATCCGTGCCCCGGTGGATCGGGTGTTCGACTACCTGGCCGATCCGACGCACCTCCCCGAGATCTGGCCGTCGATGGTCGCGATCCGGAATGTCCAGGCTCACGCGAACGGCACCAGCTTCGACTGGGACTACAAGCTCTTGGGCATGCGCATCCACGGCCACTCCGACCCGGTCGAGCTGGTCAGGAACGAGCGGCTGGTGACGCGCAGCGTGAGGGGCATCCCGAACACGTTCCGCTGGCTTTACGAACGTCAGGCGGACCAGACCGTGGTCACGCTCGAGGTCGACTACGAGGTCCCCATGCTGGGCCGGCTGGCCGAGGGTATCGTCGGACGCGTCCACCAGCGCGAGGCCGACACCCTGCTGAGCAACCTCAAGCGCAAGCTGGAGGCCTGATCGTCCGCGTCACGCGACCGCGCGCTGCGGCTGCCAGACCTCGTCGAGGAAGTCGAGCAGCTCGCGATCGAGGCGATCCGGGCGGACCCGCCACTCGAGCATCGAGCTCGCGGTGACCAGCCGGGCGTGCGGGAGCTCGCGGGCGATCCGATCGGCGTCGCTGAACGGGTGGATCGGATCGGACGGGTGGCCGATCACCAGGGTCGGCTGGGTGAGCGCGTTGCGCTCCTCGAGCGGCGGGGCGACGCGGCCGAAGATCAGGCCGTCGAGCACGGCGAGCGAGGCGGCCGGGTCGCGCCGCACGAAGTCGATCAGCATGTCGGCGAGGTAGTGCGTGCGCGGGATCCGGCGGGTGAGTGAGGCGACGCCGGCCATGAGCCGCTGGCTGATGCGCAGCGCGAGCGCGAGCGGCACGAACGCGCCAGCCGCCGCCGGCAACGCGTTCTCGAGCACCGGCATCTCGATCACGAGGCCGCGCACCCGGCTGGGCGCGGCGACGGCGGCCTCGAGGGCGACGTTGGCGCCCAGCGACGTGCCGCCGATGACCGCCTGGGGCAGCTCGAGGTGATCGAGCAACGCGATCACGTCGCGGCCGAACTGCGGCATCGAATACTCGGTCATCGCGTGGGGCTGTGCGGAGGTGCCGTGCCCGAGCATGTCGGCGGTGATGACGCGATGGCCTCGCGCGGCGAGCGTCGGCGCGAGCCTGGTGTACATCCGGCTGTCCATCAGGAGGCCGTGGGTCAGCACGATGGCGCGCGGGCCGCTGCCGTGCTCCTGGTAGCCGATCCGGCGGCCTCGATGTGTGAAGCTCGCGGTGGGGTGCTCCGAGGAACGAAACAGCGGCACGGTCCGGTCATTCTATCTCAGAGCTCATCCGCGCCGAATCATCGGCGCGATCGTCGATCGCTATCGGCAGAGCGTCGAAGACGGAAGAATCTCGATTTCGACCGACCCAGCTCTGCACACCGGTACGATCGCTGCGGGCGCCAAAGCCTTGCCGAACCCAGCAGTTCTAGCGGGTTGTCTGACGAGCGACACCTGAGCCGCGGCCGATGACACATGCAGGCACCATGAAACCGGTATGGCCCTCGTGATCGCCGCCTTCCTTGCACGCTTGTTCCGGTCGGGCCCCGGGGCCGACCTGCGAGCGGCCCAACACGGAAGCCGCGAGGCCATCGCGCGGTTCTACGACGCCAATGTCGATGGCCTGTACACGTTCGTGCTGTACCGCGTCGGCTGCGATGCGTCGCTCGCCGAAGATGTCGTGCAGGAGACGTTCACGATCGCGCTGACCCGCGGCGGCCACGATCCGGCGCGCGGCTCGGTGGGCAGCTGGCTCACCGTGCTGTCGCGCAACGTGATCCGCGATCACATGCGGGCGCACCGGCGCAGCGACGAGCTCCAGGCGACGTGGGAGCGGATCGATGCGACGCTCGCGCAGACCTTCGCGGCGATGGCCGAGCGGCCGTTGCCCGGGGAGGTGCTCGAGCGCGCCGAGACCCGCGACCTCGTGCACATGGCGGTCGCCAACCTTCCTGAACAGTATCGCAATGCGCTCACGCGCAAGTACGTCGATGGCGAGAGCCTCGAGACCTTGGCCGGCGAGCTCGGGATCTCTGTCGATGCAACCAAGTCGCTCCTCGCCCGGGCCAGGCGCGCGTTTCGCGAGACGTTCGCGACGCTGTCGGTCCACTTCTCGGAGGCCGTATGACCACGGACAAGCACGACATCCTCGAACAGAACGTGTCGACGCTGCTCGAGACCGGCGGCGAACGGCCGCAGATCTCGCCGGCGGCCCGCACCCGGATTCGCGCCGAGTTGGTCGCCAAGCATGGCGTGGCACGCGCGCGCGCACGGTCGCCGCTGGTGGCGGTCGGGCTAGGGCTCGCGGCAATGGCCGCGGCAGCGCTGATCGTCAGCCGGTTCGTGGGCGGGGAGCCGCCGGCCGGGGCCGTGCTGCCCGGCCAGGTCAGCGCGGTCGCGGGCGCCGAGGTGATCCGCGAGCCGGGCGCGAAGGTGACCGAGCTCGGCGCGCGGCACCTGCGCGTCGAGGGCGCGGCGCTGATCGATGTCGAGCCCGGCAAGGGCGCGTTCGTCGTCGAGACGGCGCACGGCCGGATCGAGGTGCTCGGCACCAGGTTCCTGGTCGACGGCGAGCCGGGCAAGACCACGGCGGCGGTCGTGCGCGGCCAGGTCAAGCTCGTGACGGCCGACGGCGACGTGGCCCTGCACGCCGGCGAGCAGGCGGTCGCCGAGCCGGGGCACCCGCCGGTGCGCGGTCCGGCGCCGCGGCTGTCGCACCTGGTCAGCTGGGCTCAGGAGGCCCGGCATCGCGACGAGCACGTGACCCCGCCGCTGCACCACGGCACGCTGTTCGCCCGTGATCCGGGCGTGCGGTCGCATCCGCCGTGGGGCGACGAGTATCCGCTGCCCATCGTCAAGCTCGGGCTCGACGTGGTGGTCGAGGATCAGGTCGCGCGCGTCGCGCTCGATCAGACGTTCCGCAACACGGCCAGCCAGGCGCTCGAGGGCGTGTACCGGTTCGCGATCCCGCCCGACGCCGCGCTACAGCGGCTCGCGATGTACGTCGACGGCAAGCTGATGGAGTCGGCGGTGGTCGAGCGCATGGCGGCGCGCCGGATCTACGAAGAGCTGGTCTATCGCCGCGTCGACCCGGCGCTGCTCGAGTGGGCGGGCACGGGGCGGCTGTCGCTGCGCGTCTATCCGATCGCGGCGCTCGAGGACAAGCGCCTCATGCTCGCGTACACGCAGAGCCTGCCGAAGCTGTACAGCGACTGGACGCTGTCGATCCCGCTGCCGGAGGTCGACCAGCCGGTCGGCGCGATGGACGTCTCGGTGCGGGTCAAGGGCTGCGCCAACTGCGAGCTGACCTCGACGAGCCACAAGGTCGAGGTGGTTCGCGAGGGCGCAGACGCGATCGTCCGGTATCACCGCGCCGGCGAGCAGATCGGCGACTCGTTCGTCGTCCACGTCCGCGATGCGCGCAACGCGACGACGATCGCCGAGAGCGCCAGCGGCGGCGACCGCTACCTGCTGGTGCGCGCGCCGGGCGAGCTCGCCGCGGACCCCCAGGCGTATCGCCCGCGCACCTGGGTGATCCTCGACGACGTCAGCGCGTCGCGCAGCCAGCTGGAGCTCCGCGCGCAGGCCGACGTGGTCGACGCATTCATCCGCGAGCTCGACGAGGAAGATCGCGTCGCGGTGGTCGCGTTCGACGTGTTTGCGCGCACCAAGCTGCCGCGGACCCGCGTGCTCGATGTCGATCGCCACGCGGTGCGCAAGGCGCTCGAGCCCGAGGGCGGGGTCGGCGCGACCGACGCGGGCGCCGCGCTCGACGCCGCGCTGGCCCAGCTCGCCGGGGTCGATCCCGACGACGCGATGATCGTCTATCTCGGCGACGGCGTGATCACGAGCGGCGCGCGCAACCTCGATGCGCTGCGCGGCAAGATCGCCGGCAAGGCGCACTTCGTCGGGGTCGGCATCGGCGACGGCCCGGACACGCAGACCCTGCAGGGCCTCGCGTCGGCGACCGGTGGTTACGCGACGACGATGGATCTCGCGGACGACCTGGGCTGGCGCGCGTTCGATCTCGTCGCGGCGCTGCATACGTCGCGGGTCACCGGGCTCGACGCGCGGCTGGTCGACGCGCGCGGACAGCTCGTGCCGTCGACGACGTACCTCGCGTCGTCGCAGCTCGCCGACGGCGAGGAGCTCGAGCTGGTGGGTAGGCTCGCCGGCGGTGGCACGCCCGCCGCGGTCGAGCTGACCGGCACGATGAACGGCACGCCGTGGCACCGGACGATCGCGCTTGCCGGCACGCCGAACCGGGCGGCCGGCTACCTGCCGCGGATGTGGGCGCAGCGCCATATCGCCGCGCGCCTGCTCGCGAAGCACGAGCCCGTCGTGGTGCCGCCGTGTAGCAGTACCGCCGCCGTACGAGGCAAGCAATCAGCAGTATGCCCGACCGAGGCGGAGCTGCGCGAAGCGCGCGATGAAGCGATCCGCAAGGACATCGTCGGGCTCGGCAAGCAGTACTTCCTGTTGTCGCGCCACACGTCGCTGCTCGTGCTCGAGAACGATGACATGTACGCGAGGTACGGCGTGACCAAGGGCGCGGGCGACACCTGGGCGCCATACGCGATGCCCAGGACGATCCCGGTCAAGGTCGCGACGCCGGCG
>Ga0137437_1000371_pt1 | contig 13563 bp, 8 predicted proteins | sample EasRivERMGT138_2_FD_102332 | JGI IMG/M metagenome (GOLD analysis project Ga0137437, IMG submission 102332) | Soil microbial communities from meander-bound floodplain in the East River, Colorado, USA - East River MetaG ERMGT138_2 | ecosystem: Environmental > Terrestrial > Soil > Floodplain ...
ACCGGCCTGACGAGCGTCCGGCGCCCCTGACGAGCGTCCGGCGCCCCTGACGAGCGTCCGGCGCCCCTGACGAGCGTCCGGCGCCCCTGACGAGCGTCCGGCAGTCCCCTGGCGAGCGTCCGGTCCGGCGGCCCCTGGCGAGCGTCCAGTGGCCCTGGCGAGCGGCGCGGCTCTAGCGAGTGGCGGCGGCCCTAGCGAGCGTCCGGCGGCCTTGGTGACGTCGGTGCCGTGGCCCCTACCAAAACCGCGTACCGTGGCGAACGGCTCGAATCCTTCGCCAATCCTTTGCCACCAGCCACGGGATCCAGTGGAACCCAGCGGCCTACAGAGGGATCTGGTCACGTCCAACTACGCGAGAGAGTTGCAGAGCGCCGACGACAAACGGGTTTCGGAGCGTCTCTCTCAGGTGTCCGGCCGATACTCGGATGGGTGGCCGGAATCCGGACGCTCTGTGAGTGTCGTCATGGCCCGCAAGTAACCTCGGTCCGGATCTCTCCGCGTGTGGGGGGACGGAGCACCGGTCACCAGGCCGTGGCGCGCGATGTGCGCCGTTTCGGGCATCCGCACGAACGATGTCGTGATTGCCATCTCCGGGTCGCCTATCTTGCGATGACGAAGCGGGTTCCCGAAGGGTCTGACGCATGACGTTCGAGGTTCTTGGCGAAAGCTCACCACGGGTGGACCTGATCAGCTTTGCGTACGATGTATTTGTCGTCCATGCCGCCGCGGACGAGTGGTTCGTCCAGGGCTACTTGCTCGGCAAGCTGGGCCTGGCACCCGAGCGCGTGCTGGTGCCCGGGACTCTGGAGCTTGGCCAGTTCATCATTAGAGAGGTCGAGCGTGGCGTGCGGTCGAGCCGGGTCACGATCGTCGTGCTGTCGTTCGCGTACATGGGCGACCACTGGGCGGAGTTCGGTGAGCAGATCGCGGCGTATGCGAGTGTCGCCAAGGACGTCCACGGAGTGCTGCTGCCGCTCTTGCTGGAAGACTGCGAGCTGCCTACGCACATCCGAGCACTCGTCAAGCTCGACTTCCGGAGCCCGGCGTGCGATGGATGGGAGGCCGAGGTGGATCGGCTGCGAGACCACCTCGATCGTCCAGCGTCACCTGAGCCGGACCTACCCTGCCCGTATCCGGGGATGCGGCCGTTCACCGGGGACGATGCAGCACGGTTCTTCGGGCGTAACATCGAACTCGACCGCATCCTTCGCCGCTTGCAGCGCGGAGAGCGCGAAATCTACATCATCGGCGCCTCCGGCTCCGGCAAGTCATCGCTGATCGCTGCGGGTCTCGTACCAAGACTTACCCACGGTATCGCCGGGCTACCAAGATTCCACGTGCTGACAATCCGGCCCGGCGAGCGACCGCTCGACCAGCTCGTCGTTGCACTCGAAGGTGACATCGCCGCGCTGGCTGCCACACTCGGCTCATTGCTCGAGCGCCACGCGCCCGCAACCTCGCTGCTCCTGGTCATCGATCAGCTCGAGGAGCTATTCGCGATCGCCAGCGCCGACCAGCGCCATGGCTTCTTCGCGACGGTGCGCACGCTCCGGGCCGATCCGCGCTGTGTGCTGGTGTTCACCCTGCGCGCAGATTTCTATGGCGCCTTCATGGATAGCCCCTTGTGGACTGATCGCGATGGAGGGATCTCGCGTATCGATCTCGGGCCGCTGCACAGCGACAGCTTGCGGACGGTCATCGAGAGCCCAGCGCGCAACCTCGGCGTGTACTTTCAGCCCGAGTTGGTCTCGCGACTGCTCGATGACGCCGCTCACGAGCCTGGTGCGCTTCCGCTCCTGCAAGAGACGCTATTCCAACTCTGGAGCAAGCGCCGGCAGCGCCTGCTCGCGCTGGCCGACTACCACGCGCTGAGCGATGGCGCCCGAACTGGCCTCGCGTTCGCAGTCAAGGAACATGCCGATGACGTGATCGCGGCGCTAACCGATACGCAGAAGGTGATCGCATTCCGGATCTTGCTCCGCCTGGTCAACTTCGGCGAAGGCCGGGAGGACACACGACGACAGCAAGCACGCGATGCACTGCGATCCGACGGTGAGTCCGCGGCCGACTTCGATTCCGTCCTCCAGCACCTCCTCGACAACCGCCTGCTGACGGTTACCGGGGACGACCAGCGTGAGGACATCCGGGTTGATCTCGCGCACGAGATCCTGATCCATGCTTGGTCGACTTTCGCCGAACAGATCCGGAGCTGGCGAATCTACGAGCAACGGCGGCGCGAACTCGAAGCAGCTGCCACGGCTTGGCGCACACGGGGCAGCGGCGACGGCGGCCTGCTCGATCCGATCGAGATAGCCTTCGCTGTCGCGTGGCGAATGAGCGGTGCACATCAAGTAGGATACAGCCTCGACCTCACCGCACTCCTTGCCGCCAGCAAAGCCGCGCAGTCCCAAGCCATCAGGCAGCGGCTACGGCGTGTTCAGTTGGCACTCGCGGCGACCGCGCTGTTCGTTGTGGTAACCTCGGCGCTTGCCCTGATAGCACGCAACAATGCGATGGAAGCCGAGCAGGAGCGCAGTGAGGCAATAGAGCAGCGAGGGAAAGCAGTAGAGCAGCGTCGAGAGGCAATAAAACAGCGTCGAGAAGCAGTAGAACAGCGTGGAGAGGCAGTAGAGCAGCGAAATCAGCGCGACCGCTTGCTCGCGGAATCGTTGCAGATCTACCTGGAGATCGGGCGGCAGCGACTCATCGAATCAGAGCGTCCCTTGGAGGCATTGCCGTACTTGGTAGCTGCAAGAGCAGCGACGGAAACAAGTGGTGGCACGCCCAGTTCGTCGCTGCGAATGTTGTTTGCAGAAGCAACACGGAACCTTCGCGCTACACTCCCACTCAAGCATCAGGGCAAGGTGTCTCGCGCCGCCTTCAGCTCCGACGGTGCTCGCGTCGTCACCGCCAGTTGGGACAATACCGCGCGCGTCTGGGACGCGACTTCCGGGAAACCGCTCTCGCCCCCGCTCCAGCATCAGGGCAAAGTGTATCGCGCCGCGTTTAGCCCCGACGGCACACGCGTCGTCACCGCCAGCAGCGATCACACCGCGCGTGTCTGGGAGGCCACCTCCGGAAAGGCTCTCACGATGCCACTCCGGCATGAGGCCCTCGTTTTAAGTGCCGCGTTCAGTCCGGATGGCACGCGCGTCATCACTGCGAGCGACGATCATACCGCGCGTATCTGGGACGCCGCCTCTGGTAAGCCCCTTTCTCCTCCGCTCCAGCATCAGGGCCCCTTGGTGAGCGCCGCGTTTAGTCCAGACGGCACACGCATCGTCACCGCCAGCGACGATCATACCGCACGTGTCTGGGACGCCGCCTCTGGCAATCCCCTCTCTCTCCGACTCCGGCATCAAAGCACCGTGCAAAGCGCCGCCTTCAGCCCAGACGGCAGGCGCATCATTACAGCCAGCCTCGACCACACAGCGCGTATCTGGGACGCCGCCTCCGGAAAGCCGCTGTCGCCCCCGATAACGCATCAGGCCCCTGTAGTGAGCGCCGCCTTCAGCCCAGACGGCAGGCGCGTCGTTACAGCCAGCCTCGACCACACAGCGCGTGTTTGGGATGCTGCCTCCGGTAAGCCGCTCTCGCCCCCACTCCAGCATCAGGACTTTGTAGTGAGCGCAGCGTTCAGCCCCGATGGTACCCGCGTCGTCACTGGGAGCAAAGACGGGACAGCGCGCGTCTGGGATGTCGCCTCCGGCAAGCCGCTCTCGTCCCCGTTGCAGCATCAGGGTGCCTTGACTAGCGCCGTCTTCAGCCCAGATGGAAGGCGCGTCGTCACCGCCAGTGCCGACAACACCGCCTGCATCTGGGATGTCGGGTCTAGCAGATCCCGCGCGCCGCTCACACACACAAACTGGGTGGTCAACGCAGCGTTCAACTCTGACGGCACACGCATCGTCACTGCCAGCTGGGATCACACCGCGCGCGTATGGGATGCAGCCTCTAGTAAGCCTCTCTCCCCTCCGTTGACCCATCAGGACCGCGTGAATGGAGCAGCATTCAGTCCCGACGGCACGCGCGTCGTCACCGCCAGTGCCGATCACACCGCGCGGGTCTGGGACGCCGTCTCCGGCAAGCCCCTCTCGCCGCCGATACAGCATCAGCTCTTCGTGAGCAACGCTGCATTCAGTCCAGACGGTACCCGCGTAGTCACTGCGAGCGACGACAAGATGGCACTCGTTTGGGACGCCACCTCCGGCAAGCTGCTTTCGCGCCCGCTTCCGCACGAGGACTTCGTATGGGACGCCGCGTTCAGTTCTGACGGCACGCGCGTCGTCACGGCAAGTTACGATCACACAGCGCGTGTTTGGGATGCCGCTTCAGGCAAGCCCGTTTCGCCCCCGCTTGCGCATCACGACCAAGTACGGATGGCCGCGTTCAGCCCCGATGGGATGCGCGTCGTCACCGCCAGCTATGATTACACGGCGCGTATCTGGGATGCTGCCACGGGCAACCCCGTCACATCCCCGCTTCAGCATCAGGACGTTGTATGGAGCGTGGCGTTTAGCCCCGACGGCAGACGTGTCGTCACCGCTAGCGGCGATCACACAGCGCGTGTTTGGGATGCCGCCTCAGGCACGCCCGTTTCGCCCCCGCTTGCACATCAAGATTATGTGGCGAGCGCCGCCTTCAGCCCTGACGGCACACGCGTCGTCACCGCCAGCGGCGATCACACCGCACGTGTCTGGGACGCCACCACCGGCAAGCCGCTCTCTGCCCCCCTCACCCATCAAGGTACCGTGTACAGCGCTGCATTCTGTCCCGACGGCACATGCCTCGTCACTGCAAGCGAAGACAGCACTGCGCGTGTCTGGGACTTGCCGCTCGCCTTGGGAACCTTAGCGGAGTGGCGAACGATTGCTGAACTCACCAGCCTATACGCCAACGGAATCGCGTCGCCCCCGCCCTCGGATGAATGACCAAGCCACGCCGGCCGCAACCGTCCATAGGCGCCGGCTAGAAGTGGATCCACTCGCGGCGGTACGGCGGATCGACGACGGCTTCGAGGTCAACTCGGCCCGCGTCGTGAGTCACGGCAAGCCCCGTCAAGAGGCGCTCGCCCAAGCGCGACCATTTCATGCCCAGATTCCCACGCCAGATCACGAGATCGCCCCTACTGTCGTGACCCGCGCTCGTTGAGACTCGCATCCCATATGCCTCCTCGACGGGCATCGAGGTGGTTGAGGTTGAGGTGGGCCGAGTGCAACCGCGCGCAGTAAACTGCGGCTCGCGTGGCCGTTGTTCTCGAAATCCACTCCGCCAGCTACTCGTCGGTGGTCAACGCCACAGGCGACGCGCTCCTCGCTGGAGTCCGATGCGGTGCGTGCGCGACCACCACGCTGCGCCTTACCGGGAGCCGTGTGCACCGGCGTCTCATCTCGGCGGTCGGATGCACGCAGCTTGAGGTAGCAGTGGCCAAGTGCTCCACGTGCGGTCGGAGGGAGCGCGTGCTGCCGTTCGACGTGATTCCCGGCAAACGGTCCGGGGTTGACGTGACGTTTCCGTCCGTTCGGAGGGTTGTTACCGACGGGAAGTCGGTCGCCAGCGTGGCACGCGAGCATGGCGTGACTCGCCGGACCATTCGTCAGTGGGTCGCCGGTGTGGGCGCTCGCGCGCTCGACCTTGAGCGTCTCTATCACCACCGCGCCCAGACGGCGCCATGCGATGCTCCAACTGCGGGGCTACTCGTGCGATGGGCTGCGGTCGCTGTGGAGCTGGCCCGGCCCTACACCACCACGGCCCCCCGGTTCGCGACAGACCTACGGCTCACCGCAAGCCAGGAGCGCGTCGAGGCAGCAAGACACCTTCTGGCGCTTCTCGACTGGTGGGGGGACGCCTGTGCCCGGCGGCGTTCGGTGCGTCGCTGTTCCGACAAGCGGTCCTGCTGTTCCGGGCCCCGACGACGACACGCCAAGTACCACCCGAAGAGTTCGTACCGGTTCCCGGTTCCCGCTATAGAGATCGGAACTCGGGAACCGCGCCGACCACCACGGGTCGCCCCAGCGACCCGATACCGAGCTCCCAGCAGCGCGCGCAGGCGGTGTCAAGGACGAGCGAAGCCCGCCGCCCCGCGGCGCGAGAGCAGCGAGCGTCCTCTGACGCCGCCGAGCACGCTGCTCTCTGCGCGCCCTCCACGACCTTCTCCACTACAGGTTCTCGACGACGAACGGTCCGGTTTCTTGAAAGATTTATGGGATGCGAGTCTCAAAAAATTTGGTCTCCGACACCTACTTCTCTCGCCCGTTCGCTCCCCCGCGAGATCCCCGACCGGGGTTGCCCCGCAACCGAGGTAACGAGCGCCCACACGGACGCTCCGCGATCGTTGAAGATGCAGCGCAGTGCGACAGATCTGGCCTCATGACGCGGCGGTCGAGCCCGATCGGTCCTGAGCGCCCGACAGAAGCCGTAGCTCGGCACCGCTGCGCGCCGGCGGGACGGGATCCATGGCGTCGGCGATCAGCTCCGTACCGAACAGGCCGCTCGCGCTTGCCGAGCACCGACCGGCCCCACGCAGAGAGGGCGACAGCAACCAACCGCGTGGCGAGCCGCCCGCTGCGCGTGCTGCTGCCGATCGTGGAGATCGAGTCGCCCATCCGCCGCGCGTCGTCACGCCGCCGCGATCGGCACGTTCGCAAACCGCCGCAACCAGTACCTGCCCGTGGGAAACTTCACCGTCGCGCCCTCATGCCAACCGGCCCGCGCTGCCGCGTAGTCGACATGCAATGCCCGGTCCCCGGACGCTGACCGGCGCGACCGACCAGCGCAGCATCGGTGCCGATACCATGGGCGCCAGTCAGGCCCGGAGTCAGCGCGGCTCGATCGCCGACGCGGCCCGCGGAGCTTCGCGATCGGCTTCTACGGCGGCCTTGGCGAACGCGAATCGGTCGCCGTCGTCTACCAGCAGGGCTGCGCCGCGATCAACCTCGAAGGCCGTCCGGCGGTTCGTAGCGGCGAAATCGCGCAGCACTATCCGACGCGCGGATCCTTCGCCAAACCTTCGCCACCGGCCACGGGATCCAGCGGAACCCAGCGGTCTACAGCGGGATCTAGTCGTGTCCCAACTACGCGAGAGAGTTGCAGAGCGCTGACGACAAACGGGTTTAGGAGCGCCTCTCTCAGGTGTCCGGCCGGATCTCGGACGCGTGTGGTGGTGTTCCAAGTTGCCAGCGAGCTCACGCCGCCGCCCCGGCGGCGAGGAACGGCGCGAACGGCGGCACCTCGTCGACCGGCAGGGCGAGCTCGAGCACGCCGGGCAGGTGGGCGTGGCGCGCGTGGTAGTCGGCGAGCGCGGCACGGACCTCGGCGACCGTCGCGGCACGCGCAACCCACAGCCGGTCGGGCGGGCCGAGCCCGCGCGCGAGCGCCGCGACATCGACGCCGCAGTAGCGAGAGCACTCGATCCGGCCGCCGAAGTATAGCTGCTGCCGGGTGACGCACATGCCGTGGCGCCCGTTGTTGAACACGACGAACAGGATCGGCAGGCCGAGGTCGACCGCGGTGTGGACCTCGAGCCCGGTGATCAGGAACGCGCCGTCACCGCAGACGACGACGGTGCCGCGCGCCGGGTCGTCGCCGAGCTGCGCGCCGATCGCGCCGGCGATCGCGTAGCCCATCCCGCCCATGCCGAGCGCGATCGTGCTGGTCGCGCCACGGTGGATCGGCAGCAGGTGCAGGGCCGCGGCGGCGCAGTTGCCGGCGTCGAACACGATGTGGCGGGCGCGCGGCAGGTACTCGGCCAGGGCGGCGAGCGCCTCGCTCTGGCGCAGGAACGGGCGGCGCGGCCGCGGGCCCACGAGCGGCGTCGGGTGGCGGGTCAGCGTGTAGCCGACGACCGGCGGGGCGCGGAAGGGCGACGCGCGGTGCAGCGCGCGCAGCTCGCGTGCGACCAGCCCGGCGTCCCCCTCGACGACCAGCTCGGGATCGAACGCGCGCAGGAGCGGCCCGGGATCGACGTTGACGACTGCGAGCGGGGTCGCGGCGAGCGCGCGGTCGAGCGCGCTACGCGCCATCACGTTGAGGCCGGTGCCGACCGCGACGATCAGGTCGGCGCGCTGGGCGAGGTAGGCGTGCGCCGAGGGGTGCCCGGCCGCGCCGATCATCCCGAGGAACAGCGGGTGGTCGTTGGGGAACGCGCCGGGGTCGCCCATCGTCGTGACGACCGGGACGCCGGCCTCGACGGCGAACTCGACGACCGCGCCGGGATCAGCGGAGCGCGCGATCCCGGTGCCGGCGATCAGCACCGGGCGGCGCGCCTCCGCGAGGCGCTCGTGCAGGGCGCGCACCCGCGCCGGGTCGGGCGCCAGCGGCGCACGCAGCGCGGCGAGCCGGTCGGGCAGCCAGCGCGGCCGCGGCCCGACCTCGACCTCGTAGACGTCGCGTGGCAGGAGCAGCACCGCCGGCCCGGGCCGCCCCGATAGCGCCGCGGTCACCGCCGCGTGCAGCCGCTCCCAGAAGATCCGCCCCGCATCGATCCGCGCGACCAGCTTGGTCATCGCGCGCCACAGCCCGATCGCGTCGACCGTGCGGCCGATCCCCGACGAATCCTGGAACGCGCCGCGGCCCTCGAGCGCCGCGGGCGCCTGCCCGACCAGCGCGAGCACCGGCACCGACTCGGCGTACGCCTCGGCGATCCCGACCGCGAGGTTCATCATCCCGCCGCCCGAGGTCGCCGAGCAGATGCCGAGGGTGCGGTGGACGCGCGCCCGGCAGTCGGCCATGAACGCGGCGCCGCCCTCCGACTTGGCGAGCACCGAGCGCAGCCGCTCGCCGCCCAGGCGGTGAATCGCGTCGTGGACGTGCTCGATGTTGGCGCCGCTGACGCCGAACACGTAGCCGACGTCCCAGTCGCGCAGCGTGGTCACCAGCGCATCGACCAGCTTCATCGCGTCCTTTCGCTACGCCGCGGGGTACCAGTGCACGACCGCTGACGCAGCGTAGTCGCCGGCGTGCGCGAAGCCGCCGAGCACGAGGTGGTCGCCGGGGCGCAGCCGCCCGGTATCGACCGCGCGCTCGATCCCGATCGGCAGCGCCGCGCCGAACAGGTTGCCGTGGTCCTCGAAGGTGTCGACGTGCGCGTCCTTGGGCACCTGCAGCGCCTCGCGCCAGTTGCGCAGGAACGTCGGGTTCGGCTGGTTCGTGACCAGGACGTCAATCGCGGCGAGCGGCAGGCCGGCGGCGCGGCACGCCTCGGTGACGACCTCCGGCACCAGCCGGTTGCCGCGCGCGACGATCGCGCCGACCCGCGTCTCGCTGAAGTCGACGTGCATGGGGGTCGCTCGCGGCGCCCACCACGGCTCGCCGTCGTCGCTGACGATCTGCATGTCGTCAGCGTGCTCGCCGAACGCGTGCACCACGATCGCCTCGATCGGCGACGCCGCGCTGGCGGCGACCAGCCCGACGCCGCAACCGTCGCCGGGCACCGCCGACTGCGGCCGGGTCCGGTTGCCGGGATGGCGGAACACCCGCCCGGCCAGGTTCTGCACGTTGCACAGCAGCGCGCTGGTGCCCTCGCCGGCGCGGATCAGCACGCTCGCGAGCTTCATCATGTAGACGAACGAGACGCAGCCGGCGTTGTGCAGGTCGACGACGACGCGCGGGTGGGCGCCGAGCGCGCGCGCGACCGACGCGCCGCAGCCCGTGAACGGCAGGTCGGGGCAGGTGACGTTGGTCAGGATCAGATCGACGCCGTGAACGGCGCCGGCGCCGAGCCGCTCGCCGAGCCGCGCCGCCGCACGCTCGATCATCGACACCGCGGTCTCGTCGTCGGCGACGTGGTGGCGGTGCCGCGAGCCGCGGAACATCGCGCCGCCGTTCGACTCGACGTCGAGCCCGAAGAAGTCGTTGTCGACGACGCGGGCCGGCAGGTAGCTCGCGGTGCCGAGCAGGCTGACCGCGGTCATGCCGCCGCCTCCGGCAAGACCGGCAGGCCGTGCGCGTGTCGGTGCTCGAGGATCAGCTTCAGGTTCTGCAGCTCGATGTGGTGGCCGGCATAGAAGAACGGCCACAGGTCGCCGACCCACACCTTGCGCCCCGCAGGCGCGCGCTCGGGAAACGGGTTGGCGTCGTAGTAGGGGTGCTTGCAGTTGGTCCACAGCACGACCGAGCCCGGCCGGTCGAGGACCAGCTCGGCCGGCACGACCCGCATCAGATAGATCATCCACAGCCGCTCACCCTGGTCCCACGCGCAGTGGTAGTCGACCGCCATCGCCTCGCGGTTGGCGACGACGCGGGTGTAGATCAGGGTCTCGCCGCCGATCTTGTCGCGAAAGCAGACGACGCCGCGCGCGTCCGGCGGCTCGAAGTCGCGCAGGCTGTAGGTCCACTCGGCGAGGGTGCGGACGTCCGCCAGGTAGCGGAAGACCTCCTCGGGCGGACACTCGATGTGCTCCTCGAGCGTGCAGTAGCGGCCGTAGACCTCGCCGTGCGGGTAGACCGCGTGGGTGAGCTCCATCGCGGCGGCATTCATCGCTTCCTTGGGGAAGTTCTCGATACGGCGCACGCCCGGGATGGCACTGACATCTCCAACGTCGACCTTCATGAGTAGAGGGCTACCAGGAAATAGACCATGCACACACCATTCGATGTACGACACTGTTATTGCAACAAATCGTGACAAGCACTGTCTTCTTGTGACGAACATGGCCACAGCCAGATGATGTACCCATAAGGATCGGTGTGCCCCGATCCAAGATCCCAGGTGTGCGTTCTGGCGCGCATGGGCTCTTTCGACGCTGTGGGCGTTGGGGCACAGCGCCTTTGCGTTGTTCCGCTACCTCCCCTCGACGCAGGTGTCGCCGCAACATCGCGACAGGCGGTTCGCCTCGTGCAACGTATCGCTGCGTGAAGCTCGCCTCGTGCAACGTATCGCTGCATCATGGCTCGGTGGCAAATGCCACCGTTGACACACGATCAAACGCTATTAGAGTTCGCATGGCGTTATGCAATCGAACACCAACACCATCGATGACGACGTCAAGGTGCCGTCGAAGGCCGCGGCGCAGGTCTATCACTGGGCGAGTAACGTCCTCGACAAGCTGAAGCGAGGGATCACGCCCCCCCACCTGCACGTGCTCGAGCTGCTCGACGGCCACAAGGTCACACAGTGCCTGTGCGTCGCGATGCGGCTCGGGGTCGCCGATCAGCTGAACGACGGACCCAAGGCGTGCGCCGACATGGCCAGGGCGCTCGACGTCAACCCGGACGCGCTCTACCGCGTGATGCGGCTGCTCGCCAGCAAGCAAGTCTTCAAGGAGCTGCCGGATCGGCGCTTCGAGCTGACCCCGGCGGCGGCCATGCTGCGCACCGGCGTGAAGGGCTCGCTGCGCGCGTGGGCCGGCCTGACCGAGCAGACCTGGGGCACCTGGGAATACCTGATCGACAGCCTCCGCACCGGCCAGCCGATGTTCGAGAAGGTGTTCGGGATGCCGATCTTCGACTACTACGCGAAGCACCCGGAGAAGTCCGAGCTGTTCGACCAGGCGATGGCGGAGCTCTCGAGACCGATCGCCAAGGCGATCGTCATGAGCTACGCGTTCTCGGGGATCGACAGGCTGGTCGACGTTGGGGGCGGCGATGGCTCGCTGCTCTCGGTGATCTTGCGGGCTCACCCGCGCATGAAGGCAACCTTGCTCGAGGGGCCATGGGCTGCCGAACGCGCCAGGCGAAGCATCGATGCCGCTGGGCTCGGCGAACGCTGCGAGGTCGTCGCTGGCGACTTCTTCGCGAGCGTCCCCGCGGGCGGCGACGCCTACCTGCTCAAGAACGTGTTGCACGACTGGAACGATGAGCGTGCGTTGGCGCTGCTCGCGAGCTGTCATCGCGCGATGAAGCAGGGCGCTCGGCTGCTAATCGTCGAGCTCATCATTCCACCCGGCAACGAGCCGTTCATCGGCAAGATCGTCGACATCCAGATGCTGCTCGCCACCGGCGGACGCGAGCGCACCAAGGAGGAGTACGAGGCGCTGCTCGATCAGGCCGGCTTCAGGATCCGCCGCGCCGTACCAACGGCATTCCCGATGAGCGTGATCGAGGCGGTACGAACATGATTCCAGGGCGGCCAGTCGGAGTGAGCGATGTCGTCAAGCTCGCGCGGCGATTCGATCCATCGAGGCAATCCAGCGGCTACGCGCGGGGCGCGGCGACCGATGCTTTGACCTGCAGCGGCGGAGCTTTCGGGTCCTCGGCGGTCGGCGGGATCGAATGATCTTGATCGATCCGCCAGGTGCCGGTCCAGCTGAGGGGCGCCGCGAGGAGCCGGTTCGCGAGCTCGAGGGCGCCCGCGGGTCGCCGCGATGGCTCGGCGTCGAGTGCCTCGGAGATGGCGTCGTTGAGCTCGGCGGGGATGCCGGCGATCAACGCCGACACCGGCATGTTGTGTGTTTCGCGTGGCGTCACGCCGGTCAGCGCGTAGTAGAGCGACGCGGCGAAGCCATAGATGTCTGCGGGGACGCCGCCGGGCGCGCCGGCGAGTACTTCGGGCGCCATGAAGCCGGGCGTGCCCATCACCACGCCCGTGAAGGTGAGCTCGGCGTCGTCACCGGTGTGCGCGATACCGAAGTCGAAGAGCTCGATCCGCAGCGGCGCGCTATGGTCGGCGACGACGAACATGTTGCCGGGCTTGATGTCGCGGTGCACGATCCCGCGACGATGCGCTTCGGCGAGCCCCTGCGCGGCGGGGACGAGGAGGTGGAGTGCGAGCGCAGGCGGCATCGGGCCACAGCGCCGGATCACCGACTGGAGGTCGGTGCCCTCGAGCAGATCCATCGCGTAGTACCAGACGCCATCGTCGGTCACGCCCCAGTCGTGAATCCGCACGACGTTGGGGTGCGCGATCGAGGCGGTCGCCTGGATCTCGCGCTCGAATCGCGCGACCGCGGACGGCTTGCGACCGGCCTCTTGCGGCAAGATCTTGAGCGCGACGCCGCGGCGCAACGCGCGATCCTCGGCGCGCCAGACTTCGCCCATACCGCCCTTGCCGATCCGCTTGAGCAGGCGATAGCGGCCGAGCTGGCGGCTCTCGAACACGCTCTGCCGCAGCGACCACATCACGTGGCCGCCGCGCACCGCGACGAATGAGCCCACGGCAACGATCGCCAGGAACGTCGCGAACGTCGTGACCGCGCGCATGTCGTGGAGCTGCGCGCGCAGATCGGCATCGAGCAGAGTCGCGACGAGCATGCCGCCAGGATAGAGCAGCGACGAGATCACCGCGAACAGCGCGCCGCGCTTCCACGGCGATGGCTGCGTGATCGTCTGGCTCATCACGATCACCAACACCCCGGACGCGTACGGTGACGTCAGCCCGCCCATGTGCGTCGCGATCAGCGTCAACGCGAAGGACGTGGCGGGAAACACGGACGCGATCAGCGCGTTCGCGATCCGCGGCGCCGGCAACGGCGAGCGAAACAGCGGTGCGACCACGGCGATGTGGAAGATCGTCGTGGCGAATCGTACGGCGAGGACGAACCGCAAGGAGCCGTTTCCGAGCGTGCCGTGGATGGCCACGTCGAGCACGCCGGCAAGGAGCCACATCGTGCACGCGGCGACCAGGAC
>Ga0137437_1000372_pt1 | contig 13548 bp, 13 predicted proteins | sample EasRivERMGT138_2_FD_102332 | JGI IMG/M metagenome (GOLD analysis project Ga0137437, IMG submission 102332) | Soil microbial communities from meander-bound floodplain in the East River, Colorado, USA - East River MetaG ERMGT138_2 | ecosystem: Environmental > Terrestrial > Soil > Floodplain ...
CGGCGCTTAGAGTCTCGATGAGCTGCAACACTTCATCCGGACCGCGCAAATGGAAACGCGCGCGCGTTGGCCGATTGCCAACGCGGATAGAATAGGCCCTGCCAGGGAGCACTGTGAATATATCTTCATCGGTCAAATCATCGCCGATCGCTAAAATAAAATCGCAAGGGTGTTTTGACAGCCAAATCTGACTCGCTAGCCCCTTGTGCACTCCGGCATTTCTCACTTCAACAGTCTTTTCGCTCTGGAGAACCTGCACATCAATATTGGCCGTTAACCCGATCAAATCATCGGTCAATTCTCGCGCCGCCCGCATTCCTCGTTCCTCATCGGCCCCTCGATAATGCCACACCACGGAAAACTCTTTTTCTTCGATCCACGATCCCGGGACTGGATCGGTGTAACTTTGCAGTATCGGGAATAGTGTTGTTTTCCAATCGGCGCGAAGCGGTTTGATGATTTGCCACGATTGTTGGTAGTCTTTGATCCACGCTCCATGCTCCGCCGCCAACCCGATGGGGAGCGCACCAAACCAGTTTTCGAGAGTGACTTTGTCCCGGCCGCTGAGCAGAACCAACTCGTTTCTCGGATTGGCTCCGAGCCGATGCAAGCAATTCAACAGCTGGCGGCTCGGTTTTGCCAGTTGAGGATGGCTAGCAAACGGCACCAGCGTTCCATCATAGTCCAACATCAACAATCGATTCAGGCTGCGATCATAGTGCTGAATCAATCCCGTCTGTGATGCTGGATCTAACGGCTTTGCGTAGGTTCCCTCCAGGCTCGGCTCCATAGCGACAATTTCTTCCAAAAACGTCGTTGCCCAACGGCCAACGGTATGCCGACGCAATTTGGTTTGCATAAAGCGATTCCGTTCGATCTGTTCATGGCGCGGCATCGCCAGCGCTTGTTCCAACGCCTGAGCGATTTCTTCACGGTGGTTCGGGTTGATGATGATCGCATCCGTTAACTCTTTCGCTGAGCCAGCCATTTCGCTGAGAATTAACACGCCGGTTTTATCGATCCTACTGGCGATGTATTCCTTTGCCACCAGATTCATGCCATCGCGCAACGGGGTCACCAGGGCGACATCGCTCATAGCGTACAAAGCTACCAGGGTTTCGAAGGGCACGGATCGGTATTGATAGATGATCGGCGACCAGTTGATCGCGCCGTATTTACCATTGATCCTGCCGACGAATTCCTCGAGATGGTTCTTGGTTCCCTCATAATCTTGTATGCCGATTCGCGACGGTACGACGAGCATTAGAAAAGTCACCTTGCCGCGCCACTGAGGATTTTTTTCGAGCAGAGTCTCGAACCCCTGCAAGCGATGGATGATTCCCTTCGAATAATCCTGCCGGTCAACGGAGAGAATGATTTTGGTGTCGCCCAAAGGCTCTTTGAACTTGGCTATTTCTTTTAGAACTTCCGCCGACCTCGCGGCGTCGTAGAATTTTTGAAAATCTATTCCCATCGGATAGGCAGCGACTTTTACCGTACGGCGGTCGAGCATCACATCGGCGAATTTCTGCTTGTAACCCAAGATTCGCTGCACACAGCCGAGGAAATACTTGGCATAATCGTGGGTGTGAAAACCGATGAGATCGGCGCCCAGCAATCCGTCCAGGATTTCGCGCCGCCAGAGCGCGGGCAGCAGCCGAAAGATTTCAAATTGGGGAAACGGAATGTGCAGAAAGAAGCCAATGCGGATTTTGGGCGCCGCTTTGCGCAACAGATCGGGCAGCAGCATCAGATGGTAGTCGTGAATCCACACCAGATCGTCTTGCCGGATAATCGTCAGCAAGGTATCACAAAACACTCTGTTGACCCTCTGATACTGCCGCCAATAACTCTCATCGTATTCGGCGTTGGATGGGAAATAATGGAAAAGCGGCCAGATCGTTTTGTTGCAGAAACCCTGGTAGAAGTTTTCAAAGTCTTCCTCGGAAAGGAACACGGGGTGTGAACGAAATTCTAAGCGGGCTCTCGATCGGAGTTGTTCTCTGTGTTCGTCGCTGACCGTGGCACCCGGCCAACCCACCCACAGATAATCTGGTTCGAATGGCAAAGCGCCGGGCATCGAATCCAGCAGCGATTTCAATCCCGTGGCAACGCCGCCCGGACTGCCGCTAAATTTAATCCGCCCGTCCGTTTGTTCGATGGAAAATGGCAGACGATTAGATACTACGATGATTCTTTGTGCGCCATGGGTTTCGTTCGCCATAAATATAGATTCCTGCGCAGGATTGCTCCTCCGATCACCGAAGGATTGTTTGACTGGTTATTGTTTTCCTTTCATCTGCGGCGCCGTGAACTGTTTTTCGCGCATCCTGCGCAGGAGCTCGTCGAAGGAAGACTTGGCGAGCACTCGATCGAATTGTGAGCGATAGTTGTTAACCAGACTGATGTTCTCGATGACCACGTCATAGACCTTCCACTCTCGGTCGGACGACCGAAGCTTATAATTCACCGAGAAGTCCTGGCCTTTTTTCGTAATTATCCTGGTATCGACCTCAGCGAAGTCCTTGTCTTGGGTCTCGCGGCCATAAGCTATCTTCTCGCCGTCGTAGGCGGCAATCTGATCGGCGTAGGTTCTTTCCAAAAGGTCGGTGAACAGCTCGACGAAGTCGCGCTGCTCCTCGGCCGCGCGGCGTTGCCAATGTGGGCCTAATGAGCTTTGGGCCATCGCCTGAAAATCAAACCTTGCGGAGATGACTTGGCGTAATTGATTATTGCGCTCTTGCCTCATGTCGGTCGATTTGAGACGGGGGTCCTGAAGAATCAACAACACTTTTTCGGCAGTTTGGCGCACGTAGTCTGTCGGGAGCCCCGCCATCAATTGCGAAGGGGAGCAGCAAATATAGAACAAGACAGCTAATCTTAATAACTTCGACCTATGGTACTTCACTGCTTTGCTCCTTGAGGAATAAAAATAGGATAACTCAGTCGATCAACGGCGAGCCAAATTACCAAATCGAAAACTAATTGGACCAGAGTTAAGAAAACCCATATGGCTATGCCCATCGTTGTCACCATGAGCAACCAGTCAGACAGCTCACGCTTCCAACCTGCCGGGATGCGTTGTCCGGCGTGCCTGATGCAATTGGCAATTTTTGAGTTTTCACAGACTTCTTTTTTGCGGACAGCGAGCGCCGCAATATTACTTCTACTACCACCTTCCGGGCTCGACGCGAAAGGTGTTCAAGAGATCCGAAAGGACGTAAGCGACTAACCTGTAAGTTTCCCGCCTATCATGCGTGTGGCGGCTGGCTTCTTCGGTTATCGCCACAATCAGATCTCCCAATGTTGTCTCCAATATTTCTGGGCGCTCCATAGTCAGTCTCCTTACAACTATTGCGACTGCCAACGATTTCAACGCGCTTCAAGTTGCCGACGAGTGGTTAAGAAAAATACCAACCATTCTTCTTGTTCTGCTCTTCCTCATCGTTCAGCTGCAGGGCACCACCGATCAACCGGATAGGTCCGCCGATCAGTGCACCGACGGCCGCGAGAGCGACGGTGCTTCCAGTGAAAATAGAACAGGCAAAAACGCCACGGGAATGAAATGAGATTTTAAGCTCATGCAACCCCCAATAGTTTGAGTTGCTCGTAGCGATTCGGATACCGACGAATAGTTTCGTCAGTTCAAAACTACGCTATGAATGCGATCCAGAATTCCCGAGGGATGAACTAGATATGCGGAGACGGGTAAGCTACTTCGTTCGCTGATGAGTGAGCCACTCCTCGGGTTTTCCTTATCGTGGTTTTCATCATGCTCGATATTATTAGATTATCAGCAAGCCCTGTGCCAAAATGGGAAATTAGACTGACAAGTCTGGAATTGAAAGGAATTTGATAGTGTTGAGGTGCAGTGTAAAATACTCCTTCTGTAGGGAAACTCATACGGGGTAATTCACCCGTTCGTAAATTCGCTATTTGAAATCAGCACTTTTGATGTAGGGTTTGTTCATTACCGATGTAGGGGTTGTTCAATACACATTTTAGATATTAATTAAGCGCGAAAAGTTCTTGATTGTTATCATAAGAATATCAAAAGCTAAGCCGAGTAAGCGGCGATTCTCGACGTGAGGGAGCAGTTACGTGGGCCTCTGTTCACCGGCAATTTTTTCGTAGACGAATACCTTGCGCCTTGCGATCACCTAGAGCCGTCCTTGAGCCAACAAAATTGCGCATGTGTTATCAAGATAGACTTTACCGCTTTGCCCGTTAAGCGATTATATTGTAGCCGATATCCACAGGACCATCGGCGGAGTGACCGTAATCACTCCGCCGATAATCAAGACCGGTAGGTAAAATATTACTACGCCGCTAAAAAGTTCAGAGAAATTTTTTGCTGAACTTCGCGTTCATGCGGCAATATTGCGCAGTCGCAGGCACCGCGGCCAGTTTAGTATTCAGTTTTCTGGCGCTGCAAACGCTGAATGTCTTGGCGCTGGCGATCGAGCTCAGCTTGATTGCGGTTGATTTGCTGCTGTTGTTGGTAGTTGGTGTTCTCATGGCCCTGGAGCTGGTCACCGACCAACGCCCCGGCGCCTAAACCTAACGCGCCGCCGACCGCTGCGCCGACTCCTGGGCGGCCCACCGCCGAGCCAATGATGCCTCCCGCCGCCGCGCCGCCAAGGGCGCCAATACCCGCGCCTTTTTCCCGCGTACTGAGCGAACCACCGGAACACCCGGCGATCAAAACTGTCGCCGATAACAACGCCACTCCCGTACCTTTCAGAATGTATTTACTTCCCGTCATAGCTCCCTCCTCTGATTTATTGCTTCAAAACTATTTCTCTTTACCAATTTGTTGCGCTTTGTTTTTATTTTGTCGCTTTGTTACGGAGCGTTGATCATTTGCGCCATGGTTTGCATCGCCGCGTACCCAACCGCGTTCGGGATCGGCTGACCATTGATGGTTGCGGTGCTGCGAGCCTCTTGAGTTCGTCTGCTGCGCAGCCTGGCCGCCGCGCTGAGTTGGCGAGTACTTAGCCTGCGCGGGGCTGCCTGAGTTTGCGCCAATGCTCAGCAGAGCATTAAGCAGCAAAAATTGGGCCGCGACTTTAGCAGATTTCATCACGGCTCTCCCTAGGATTGAGAATTTACCGCAATCAGTCTCGCCAAATCGGCCACGCCACTTCCGGTCAATTTCGAATCGAGCGGCGCGACATGAACCTTGGCGAGATTCTCATTGAGACAGCGGGCCATCTCAGCGAGGATCGCGATGATCGCCGCACAGTTGGGTGACTTCATGGTTTTATTCTCCTTGGTTTTTCGCGGTTTCATTGTTCAGTTACCTCGAACAAGCTCTTGAGCAACCGGAATGCCAGCCGTAATCCATGAGATTTTAACTGTTTAGAGAACCCGGTCCGAATCGATAGTGGGTAAAAAAGTTGTCAGACAGGGAAAAATTACAGATTCAAAAAAGCTCAGGAATGAGACTGCGCGAAACGTAAGCGCCGGTGTGAATCGGCAAACTAACGTAAAGTCTGTAACGCTTGGATGCGTTCGGAAGTCGCCGGATGGGTAGCGAAGATGCCACCGCCGCTATCGCCATTGCGGCGCATTAGCCAAGCGAGCGAATTAATCATCGTGGCTTTGGTGTAACCGGAGCGCTGCAATAGCTTAACGGCATGGCGATCGGCGGCGAGCTCCATCGGTCTAGTATAGTGACCAGTGATCAGAGTACCGGCAATGGGCGCCACCGCGCCGCTCCCCGGCATGATTTGTTCCAACAACGCCGCGCCCAACCCCAAACCGGTACCGAGAACTTGAGCCTTCATCGGATGGCCGAGATCTTCATGGGCGATTTCATGGGCGAGCACGCCGCGCAGCTGATCGTCGTTGGCTTGACGCATCAGCCCGGTGGTTACAAAAAATTGACCGTTGCCAGCGCTGCCGGCATTGAGCGCCGGCTCGTCGACGATGGTCACGCGAATTTGCTCTTGCGGCAGCGGATGATCGGCGGCGCGCAACAACGGCAGCATGATGCGCTCGAGCCGCTCCAGCTGGCGCTCGGAGCGTGCGGGCGCGTCGCGCTGCTGGCTGCGCTCTTTGCGGAAAGCCTCGGCGTTGGTGAGCGAGGCGATCAACAACACAACTTGAACCACCCAGCAGAATTTGCCGAAGAACTTCATTGCACGAGTCCTCCCAACGATGCTGAAGGCAATGGCTGTGCCAAAATTGAAATCGCCGCCAATCAGCAGTTTAGGAACTGTGACAATGGAGCAAACGGGAAAAAAGTAACGGCGCGGAAAAATTTACGCTTTCGAGTAAAGCGCGAGCTTGGCGTTGAGCGTCTTCGGCGTGATGCCGAGTAATTGGGCGGCTTGAGTCTTGTTACCCGCGGTGGCACCGAGTGCACGCTCGATCGCCTGGCGTTCGGCCTCCGCTAGCGACATAGGCGCCAGGTCGGACACTTCTTCGATTACGGCTGACAGGCAGTACTGCTTGAAGTCGGCGGCGCCCAGATTCGACCCGCTGGCCAAGACCATGAGCCGCTCCATGGCGTTACGCAGCTCGCGTACGTTGCCAGGCCAGTGATGGGCTTGTAAAGCCGGGGCAAAATCCGCAGCCCAAGGTAATTGGGTCTTCTGATATTTTGCCGCAAAGGATTCAAGAAAATACCCCGCGAGCAGCGCGATGTCTTCACCGCGTTCCCGCAACGGCGGCAACTCAAGGTGAAATACATTCAATCGGTAATAAAGATCCTGGCGTAACTTGCCATCTTTGACCGCGGCCAGCGGTTGGCGATTGGTCGCCGCCACGACTCTGACCGAGACGGCGATGGGCTTATTGCCGCCGATGCGACGCACCTGCCCTTCTTCCAATACGCGCAAAAACTTTGGCTGTACTTCGAGCGCCATTTCGGTGATCTCATCGAGAAACAGCGTGCCGCCGTCGGCCTGCTCGAAGCAGCCGAGATGGCGCTCGACGGCGCTGGTGAAGGCGCCCTTCTCGTGACCGAACAGCTCGCTTTCCATCAGCGTCGGCGAAATCGCCGCGCAGTTGAGTGCGAGGAAGTTTCCCTCGCGGCACAATGACAAATCGTGCAAAGTTTGGGCGACCAATTCTTTGCCGGTGCCGCTCTCGCCGCTGATCAGCACGGCGGCCGTGGTGGCGGCGATCTGACCGATCTGTTGGTAGAGCTCGCGCATGGGCGCCGACTTACCGATTAACGAACCGTAGGAGCCGAGCGGCGATTCGAGCCGTTGACGCAAAGCGCCGGCCTCGCGGGCCAGCGAAACTTGTTTTAGCGCCTTTTCCAACACGTCGCGCAAGCGCTGCGGTTCCAACGGTTTCGGCAAATAATCATAGGCTCCGAGCTTGATCGCTTGCACGGCGGTATCGACGGCGGCTTGGCCGGTGACGAAGATAATGGCGATCTGCTGCACTCTGGCGCCGAGGGCGGCGATAAATTCCAAGCCGTTGAGCGCCGGCATCATCAGATCGGTGACGATGGCGTGGGGCAGCTCTTTTTCGCAGGCTGTGAGCGCGGCTTTGCCATCGGCGGCCTCGCTCGTCTGATAGCCCCAGCTGTCGATCAAGACGGCGAGCCCTTGACGCGTGGCCGCGTCGTCGTCGACGACCAGGACGGTTGGGCGGGGGCGAGCCATTTAAAAAACCGCCTGAGTCGGCAAGGTCAGGCGAAAAGTTGCGCCGCCGCTGCCGTTACGGTCCTGGTAGACCAGCGAACCGCCGTGCGACTCGACGATCAGTTGACTTAAAGGCAGACCGATGCCGCTACCGCCGACTTTTGTCGTCTTGCCGAACTCGAACATTTCCGTGCGCCGCTCCGGCGGCACGCCGGGCCCGGCGTCGCTGATGTCGACGGTCAACTGAGTGCCAGTGGCATTGACCTTCACGTGAATTTCACCGCCATCGGGCTGAGCTTCCATGGCGTTGCGCAACAAGTTGTCGAAAGTTTGGCGCAGCCTGGTGGCGTCGCCTTGCAGTTGCCACGGACCGGGCACGAGCTCTTTGGTGAGATTGATCTTCTTCGCCGTGCATGCCGAACCCACCGCTTCCAAGCTCGTGTGTAGGACTTCGGCGACGTCGATCGGTTTGCGGTCCATAGTGACCGGTGCGGAATAGTCGGTAAAATCGCGCACCAACCGGTCGACTTGCCGAATGCTCGAGTCGAGGGCGGCGATGGAGCGCTGCGATTGATGATCTTCTTCATCTTCGGCGCCGATCTTGCCGCGCAGCACTTCCAAGTGAATCGCCAGCGCGTTGAGCGGCGTCTTGACTTCGTGGGCGAGGGTGCGCGCGGCGATCGCCAGTCTTTGCACCGGCGCCAGCACGCCGACGTTTTTCTTCTGCTTCATGACCAAGCGATCGATCAAATCCAAGCTGGCACCAACTTCGTCATGGCTAGCGTACTGGGGTCGCGCCGCGTAGGTTCCCGCTTCGGCTTGGCGCAGCGTCTCGCTGATCAAACGAAAGCGGCGCGTGTAGAGCGCCGTGGTGAGCAACGCCGCGATCAACGCGACGCCGCCACCGAGAACGAAGAGCAAAACAAGCTCACGCCAAAGTCCCGAGAGCAAGTCAGACAAGTCAGCGGGATTGACCCAAAGACGCAAACCGCCGGGGCTGCGCACACCTTTGGGCATCTGCAACGGCACCCAGATATCGTAGGAGGTGGTATTATTGCCTTGCTGTTTGGAATCGATAACCGTCTCGCCGCGGCGGAGCCGGTCCAGGACGTTTTCACTGATCGGCGTCTTATCCCGCTCGCCTTCGACGGAAGTGTAAAGCAGACGTCCCTCGGCATTGACGACCCACATCGCTTCGATGCTGGCGCTGCGGTCGACGAACGCTTGCATCAGCCCTTTGACTTCCTGCTCGCGGGAGGGCGTAAAGCGAGTGGTGCCAGTCGGCCGCTCAGCGCGCCGGCGCTGAAACACGTTACCAAGAAAGTCCCAAAAGGCACCCGGATTGCTTTGGCCGGGCTGGCGCTGAACGACGATGGAACGCTCGCGCAGACTGTCGGCGAGGGCGATCTCGACTTGCCGCGCCATCAACAACGCGGTTTGCAGCGACGCTTCGGTGGTCAAGCGCTGGGCGATCAGCCATATCCCGGCGCCGAGTAGACCGAAAATGAGCACTACCGTGCCACAGAAAACGGTAACTTGTTGCTGGCGCAGACTCATTATTTAATCAACGCAACCACTTCGAGTGCGGGGTATTGACCCCGCCGCTTATTAAAATATCGCAAAGGGGATGCTCGCCCCGTTTGGCAACCCCATTTAACGGTTCCACGCTGCACGCAGCGTGGTCAACGCTAAATAGGATAACAGATCGGCGCAGTTCGGAAAAGTTGGGTTTTTACAGTCCCAAACCGCTAGCTTGAACGCCCTACCCCTTTATTGCATAGTGACACTGATGTTAGTCGACGCGCTCAAACGGCCGGTCAAGGACTTGCGTATCTCGGTTACTGACCGGTGTAACTTCCGCTGCACCTACTGCATGCCGATGGACGAGTACGAATGGATCGATAAGAAGGAGATTTTGACCTTCGAAGAGATCGCCCGGTTGGCGCGGCTTGCGGTGCAATTGGGCGTGGAAAAAATTCGCCTGACCGGCGGCGAACCGCTGGTGCGCCACGATTTGCACCTGTTGATCGAGAAATTGGCGCCACTAGACGGGCTCAAAGACCTGTGCCTCACCACCAATGGCGCGTTGCTCGCCGAGCGGATCGACGTACTCAAACAGGCCGGCTTGCGGCGGGTCAATATCAGCATCGACACTTTGGACGCGGCGAAGTTCAAGCGCATGACCAAGCGCGGCGATTTGCCCAAAGTGCTCGAAGGAATCTTCGCCGCCAAAGCGGCCGGGCTGGCGCCAATCAAGTTGAACGCGGTGGTGGAGCGTGGCGTCAATGACGACGATATTCTGCCGCTCGTCGAGTTTTGCCGCGCCAACGGTTTCTCCATGCGCTTTATCGAGTACATGGACGTCGGCAACTCGAACAACTGGACGTCGGCAAAGCTAGTATCGAAGCGAGAAATTATTGAAACCATTCACGCGCGCTATCCGCTGAGGGAAATCGGCCGGGACCAAGGCAGCGCGCCGTCGGTGGATTATGAATTTGTCGACGGCCAAGGTGATATCGGCGTGATCGCTTCCGTGACCGAGCCGTTTTGCTCCAGTTGCACGCGTGCGCGCCTCACCGCTGACGGTAAGATCGTCACCTGCCTGTTTTCCGGTGTGGGACATAACGTAAAGGCGCTGATGCGTGCTGGCGCGTCCGATTCCGAGATTTCCGAATTTATCGGTAATATTTGGCGTGGCCGGACCGACCGTTACTCGGCCGAACGGCTCGAAGCGCTTCAGGCGTCGAACTACGACCCCAAGAGCCACCGAAAAATCGAAATGATTTCGCTCGGCGGCTAATTCGTTCAGGTTTTTATCCGCTAATCTTTCGGTAGCAGTCCGCGCCGCTCTAAACTGGCCCGCTCCTCCGGAGTCAACCGTTGCATGGCAACGTAACCTCGGTTTTCATAAACCCGGGCGCAACTGTCGACAATGCTTTCGCTGAAGAGCGGCCCGAAGCCGTAACTCGAACCGCTACATTCGGCGGTAGCGCCGGTCTCCGGCTGAACCATTTTTACCGTTTGACTCGTGCAGGCTGAAATTGCGAGCAAGAGACTAGCGATGATAATCCGTTCGGCGTGGGACTTTCGGTTTTTCATTGGCCTCACCTCCTGGTAAACGATCTTGAGCGTCCCGCACAGATTATTGATAACATTTAGACGCACGAGATAGAATTCGATATCCCGCTCGTTAGGATTGCCTGGCGCTATCGCTTGAATTAACTAAAGGTTCATAGAATTATTTGGAGGCTGGAGATGTTGCTCGAGAAAAAAATCGCGCTGGTTACGGGCTCGACGCACAATATCGGCCTGGCAATCGCACGCGCGTTCGCGCGCGAAGGCGCAAAAGTCGTCGTCCACTCGCGGCACGAAGCGGATGCGCGGAAAGTCGCGCAGGAGATCAACGGGGACTTTTGCATCGCAGATGTTTCGAACGAAACGCAAATCGCGGCGATGTTCGAGCAGATCAAAAATACCCATGGACGCTTGGACATTTTGATTAATAACGTGGCCCATTCGACCAAGGGCGGCATTCTCGATATCTCGCTGGAAGAGTGGAATCGCATTCTAGCGATCAACTTGACCGGTTACTTTCTCTGCATTCAGCATGCTGGCAGAATAATGAAGGCGCAGGGCGGCGGCAGCATCATCAATATTTCCGCCGGTTCAGGCGAACGATCGAGTCCGGGTGGCGCCGCGTACTCGATCTCCAAAGGCGCGGTCAATGCGCTGACCAAGCAGGCCGCCGCCGATCTGGCGCCGATGGTGCGCGTGAACGGTTTGATCGCCGGTTTGGTCGGCACGCCGATCGGTGCCAAAGACATGGGCAATCGCAAGCCCGAATACGACATCATTCCGCTGCGCCGCATCGGCCGGCCCGAAGAGGTCGCTGAAGCGGCGGTTTTTCTCGCGTCGGATAAAGCGAGTTACATCACCAATTCAATCCTGCCGGTTGACGGCGGGCGGCTAAATGCCATGGGTAGCGGCTCGCGCGGTTGAGCGCTCAATAAAACCTCGCGTCGATTGGAACCTTCAAATTATTTCCGTTTGTCTCCCGCTTTCGAACGCTTTTAAGTAGCTGGAGTTTGACCTTTGAGCATTGCGACAAATTTTTCGAGCTGATTTCGTTCGAGATCGGAGACAACCCAGAAGTTCATCCCGGAACGAGTCCAGCGAATCACATTGTAACCCTGTTGCGCCTTGATCGATTCGCTGGTCTGTCTAGTTTTATTCGACGGCCAGACAAATACATTGATGACGTGCTTGTTGCTCTGGTAGACCAGCGCGGCAACCGGTCTATTATTTAGATAGTCGAGGCGACCGCCAATTAAAGGAAATCCCTGCTTTGCCAGGTCATCGACCGGCGGTGAAAAATCGAGTTTACCATTGAACCATGGTTTGACCGTGTGTTCATCGGTCGAGGGAACGTCGGCCAAATGATTGACCATCAGTGAACGAATATGGCTGGCGACGACCTCCTGAGTCAAGAGTTCGTCCGAAGACGGGCCAGCGAAAAATGGCACGAGCATCAAGACGACGAGCGCCGTGGCGGCCACAGGCATCGCAACTCTAAGCCACGACAGCCAAGACGCCGGCGCTTCGGCTTTGGCCGCTTGACGCACGGAGCGCTGAATACGTTTGCGGAGATCCGTCGGCGCTTTGAAATAGAAAGAGTCGGTTTTGAGGCCTGAGCGAATAACTTGGCGGTCACTGTAGCTCTGGGAGCAAGGAGCGCAGCCGTGAAGATGATCTTCAATCTCCAAGTTACGCAGCGGATCGAGCTCCTCATCGAGGTAGCCATCGAGCATGGTTTGTGCGTTCTTACAGTCCATCCTTGGGTTTCTCTTTCAGCCGAGCACAGAGAAGCCGTTTGAGCCGCTCTCGGGCGCGCGCCAGGCGTGACATGACCGTCCCTAACGGGATGTTCGCGATTTCGGCAACTTGTTTGTAGGACAATTCTTCGAGATCGCGCAACACGACCACTTCCCTAAATTCTACTGGGAGTTCCTCAAGAGCCTCCTTGAGCATCTCTCTGTCGTCGCTCTTCAACACCAACTTAGCGGGATTCGAAGCCTCGTTTTCTATGCTATGAACCTCCTCATCGAACGAAGCCATCGTCTCACGCCGGCGATTTTGCTGCAGCCAGCTGTAACAGGTGTTGCGCACGATGGCGAGCAGCCAGGCGCGCGCGTCCGTGCCGCGGAAACCGTCAAAAAATTTGAACGCGCGCAAGTACGACTCCTGCGCCATATCCTCTGCATCATGCTCATTGCGGGTCAGCCACCGAGCCAAATTATACGCGGCATCCAGATGCGGCAAGATGCTCTGTTCAAAACGCGCCAGTTTGCTTTGGTCCTCCAAGTTAAGACTGCTCCTCCAACCGTTTAATTCCCGGAAACCAAGAAAAAACCAAACGGTTTATTGCTTCGGAAATGATCGGCGCAAAGTCTATTAGGCTGAATGTGGCAAGTCAATGAAGCGAGTTTCTTGGGAATGAAAACCCAAAACAGTCGATTATATGGAGGGAAGGAGTTGTTCACACAATTGATGGCTGGTTTTCCGCCGGAAAATTTGCACAGAGACAAAAAATCATTTTTCCACTGGGGAATTTTTTGAAGTGATTTTAGTCTACTGGGACAAAGGCCGATGATTGGCCAGAAAGGAGGTAGAAAAAATGACGACTACGAAATCTGTTTTATCAGTTTTGTTTCTGACAGGAGCCATGGGGTTGAGCGTAGCGCCGGTCAGCGCCGAAGGTCTTATCTCGAAAAATGTTTCCACAGAAGCTAGTTACTGTCACATGAAATTCTCGGCGATTGATGAAGAAACCTTGGGTACGTCCCATCCGGTCCTAAAGGACGCTAGTTCGGGAGACATCATCGATTTCTATGGATCTTGCGACCATGATCCTTTGGGAAAAGATGAAGTCCATAATCAGTTGCTTCAA
>Ga0137437_1000373_pt1 | contig 13528 bp, 14 predicted proteins | sample EasRivERMGT138_2_FD_102332 | JGI IMG/M metagenome (GOLD analysis project Ga0137437, IMG submission 102332) | Soil microbial communities from meander-bound floodplain in the East River, Colorado, USA - East River MetaG ERMGT138_2 | ecosystem: Environmental > Terrestrial > Soil > Floodplain ...
AGAAGGCAAGAACGTCGCCATGGAGTACAAATACGCCGAGGGGAAGCTGGATCGCTTGGGGCAATTGGCGCGTGAATTGGTCGAGCGAAAGGTCGATGTCATCGTCGTCGGTGGCACCGCCGTTCGGTGGCCGCGAAGAACGCTACGAGCACGATTCCCATTGTCGTCGCGGGCGCTGGCGATTTAGTCGAGGCCGGATTGATCAACAGCTATGTCTACCCGGGTGGCAATGTCACCGGCGTGGGACGACTATCCGCCGATTTTTTTGGCGACCGGCTAAAACTCATTAAAGAAATCTTGCCGAAGGCGTCTCAGATCGCGGCGCTATCCAATCCCAACAATCCCGGGCATGCTCGCAGCCTGAAAGATGCCGAGCTCGGCGCCCGCTCTTCTGGGTTGAGCTTTCAAAATGCGGCGGCACGAACGGCAAACGATATAAACGGCGCCATCGCCGGCGCGGCCAAGGGAGGGGCGAGCGCGCTGTTTATCTTGTCCGATGCCATGTTCAACAGCCACGTCGGGCCGATCGCCCAGGCGGCGATCAAAAATCGTTTGGCGTCGGTCTACGATCGCACAACTTTTGTCGACGCCGGCGGTCTCATGAGTTACGGCGTGAACCTGGCCGATCTGTCGCGGCGCGCGGCTGAGTATGTGCATCATATCTTCAAAGGCGCTAAGCCGAGCGATCTGACCTTGGTGCAACCGACCAAATTCGATCTATCAGTCAATCTCAAAACCGCCGATCTGATCGGCGTAAAGATCCCGCCCGAAGTGCTCACGCGCGCGGTGAAAGTCATTAAGTGATCTCAGATTTTCGTCTGCGGAGCCGTTTTTCAACTAACGGAGAAAACCCATTGATGTGATGGATGGCGCGAGTACAGGATTAGCTGGTTTGCGAATTCTAGTTGTTGCTCGCTCTTTTCAGGATCGGATCGCCGTCAACGGCTTTGCGTTGCTTGTATTGATGGACCCACAGGTCATACAAGTTCGCCGGCGTAAAAATCTCTCTTGATTCGACGCCGAAACCGTCTCTGCGCCACAAAGTCAGTGATTGGCTGCGCCAAGAAATCCTCAGCAAGCGGCTTTTTTTGTGATCGAGATAGGATCCCGCCAGTCGCAAAGTTTGGGAGATGCTCTGTGGGTTTAGCGTCCCGGTTGCGTTGGAGCTTTGCGCTTTACCTTGACGTTCGAAGCGGACGATGTCGCGGCCGGTAATTCTCAGACCGGTAAACTCAAAAGAGGATAGAATCCGTTTCACCGGAGTTCGGGTGGGCGAATGGGTTTTGGAATTAAGTCTGAAGAATTGGAACGCGTCCTTTAAAAGATTTGATTTGGGTGGGGGAGCTTCGGCTTTGACTCTTTTACACTGTCCGTGGAGTACATAGTGATAGTTGCTGGCTTCTAAATCGAACTCTTCGACGCACAAGGCTTCGAGCCCTTGACCGATCGCTCTGAGAGATCTCCGATATGAATTTCCCGCTTTCGACATGGTCTGCCACTTTCTCAGCGTGGGTTAAAAAAGTCTACTCAAGTTTGAGCAAGTTTCATGCCCATAACTTCGGTTCTTAAGATTTCCACAAAACGGCCAAACCAGTGGAATCGCCCATTCCAACTCGAATTTATTTTGCTGCTGACGACAGAAGCGCACTTTTCTGGCACGACTAAGTGTCAAAGCTGCGACAGTCGAAGAGATCTTGATTGGATTTGTGATTGACTAAGCCGCGTGCGCCGGGGTCAATGCCCTGGCCGGCGCGTGGCTGTGCTTGTTGGCGATATTTGTGAACCTCGATCAGGCGGAACATACGGTCGCGCTTACTGCACAATCTCCGATTCGGCGATCCGGCTGGTTAACGCCGATTCGCGTTTCGCATAGGCACGGTATTCGCTGGCCAGGCGGTGATGCGGATTACGCGAGGTCAGGCGCAGGGTCTGGCCATCGAGCTTGACGGCGATTTTGGCCTTGGTGCCGTTGTCTTCCAGCGTGAACATGCCGGTTTCTTTATCGAGTCCAACGACTTTCATTCCGGCGGCCTCGCCGATTTTTGCTATCATATCGAGGGGTTCCTTAGCCGCGTCGTTGATCGAATACCAGTAGTCGTTGATGAACGGTTCTTCGAAGAAGCGGGCGACTTCCAGGCGCTTCATGACGCCTGTGTCGTTAAAGGCAACGGTTACTACAGCTCGGGTATTGGTCGGAAACACGCCGGCGCTAATCGGTATGATGCCTAGCCCCGGGCCTTGCTTGCGCTCGGAGATGTCGAAGGCGGTATCGGAAAAATTATATCCCCAGCGATTCCGGTCGGTGCTGTGGTCCAAACCGAGGGTTTTTTCCACGTCGGTTTTGGTGCTATGGCCGATGCGCAACGCGTTGATGCGTTCCTCCATGGTGCTCTCGGAGATCACTTGCCCAGACGTTGAACATCCGGCGACCGCCAACAGGATAGCGACGGTAAAAGTGTGTGACCAGAGTTTGGGATTGAATTTAATTTTCATAACAGTTTCCTTTTTCCAAGACATTTTTAGAATGATTGCTAAACGGTTGGCAATGAGCCGAAGTAATTGTGCCATGCCAGCCCTAACAGCTCGTCGGTGAGCACCCAGTCGCGATTTTCGTAGCGGCAAATATCGGTACAGCGCTGAATCAAATCCCGCGGTTCGCAAGCCCGCAGCTGCCGGTTGTCCGCACGATATAAGCGATACAAATATTCCAGCCGCTCGGCCTCGAAGGAGAAACCGTTGTTCTCGACATATTGTTGGAATATCGAGGCGTACATGTCTTTATCGGGTGGGGTGATATACAGACGGTAGCCCATGCGACGGAGAAACGCGTCGTCGACCAAGTCGGCGGGGTTTAGATTGGTCGCGAAAATTAACAACTGCTCAAACGGAACGGCGATCTTTTTGCCCGTGTGGAGTGTCAGGTAGTCGATCCGTCCTTCGAGCGGCACGATCCAACGGTTCAGCAGGTCATGGGGATCAACACGCTGGCGGCCAAAGTCGTCGATAACCAGCGTGCCGCCGTTGGATTTCATTTGAAACGGCGCCTCGTAAAAGCGCACGGTTGGACTGTAGATCAGATCCATGGTTTCGATGGTCATTTCGCCGCCGACGATGACGATGGGGCGTTTGATTTTGACCCAACGTTCGTCATACCGGTTGACGCTCTGTACCGGCGCCGGCTGGTGATTATGCAGATCGAACACTTTGATGACTTGGCCGTCCACCTCGATGGCATGGGGAATCCAAATTTCCCCATGTTGAGCTTCATGCAGGGCGACGGCGATGGCGGTCTTGCCGTTGCCCGCTGGGCCACTCAAGAATAGGCTCCGTCTGGAACTGGCAACCAAGCCAAGGGTTTGAACGGTCGGTTCGGAAAGAACCAGATCTGACAAGGCGCTGCGTACGGCAACCGGTTCGATGACGTCTCGGGCCGCGCTTTGGCGCAGCACCATCTCGGTGTACGCCTGCAACGACACCGGCGCCGCGCCAATATAGGCATTGATCGCGATGAGTTGTTGAGCGCGCTGAAAACCGCGATCGAGTAGCCCGTAGCGATTGTTGCCGTAACTGACCAAGCCGCGCACTTCGACGAACTTTTCCCGGTATAGGTGTTGCAGCAGATCTTGGGTCACCGGCAACGAGATCTTGAGCTTCTCCGCGGCTCTTTCGGTGGTGCAATTGGCGTCGGCATAGACGGTTTTCAGAGTCAGGTCAGCCAAAAAGCCGAAGTCGAGGCCGGTATTCTCGGCTTTCAGCGGCACCGGGGGAGTCATATCTGCACTATATGGAACACCGTCCTCTGGTTTGCTCATGGTCGCTTCAACTCCTTCGAATTATCGGTACAAATCGGACTGATCTAGCTCCCTAAGAAAATCACCCCAACTGGCGATTGTTTGTCGTATAGTTTATTGGGTTTGGCAGTATTTGGCAATGTCATTATTTAATTCAGATTATTTGCGCTAAATGCTCTGATCCGCGGTTTGCCAAGGGCCAATTGAAGCTGGCGCACCCTTATGGTATAAAAATCGCCTATTGAGAGGAACCCATGAAGGCAGGAATTCATCCGGCATATAAGACGGCAACGATTACTTGTGCTTGTGGCCATGTAGTGGAGACGCGCTCCACGGGCGGCAGCATCCACGTGGAAATTTGCTCCAATTGCCATCCTTTCTTTACCGGCAAGCAGAAATTCATCGATACCGCTGGCCGCGTTGAAAAGTATCGAAAGAAATACGGCCTCAAAAACGCAAGTTAAGCGGAGGATCGGGGCTGAATGTGACCTACTAGCGATTCGCGGAACCGAAGAGGGCAAAGGGCATGCAGATCCCTTTGCCCTTTTTTATTGTTTCTCGACCGTGAACCCGAGGTCAAAGTAACGCGAGCACCATGCTGGATAAATTAGCCGAAGTCGAAAAACGCTACGTCGAGCTTGAGGGGATGATGCTGGATCCCCAATTGCTCCACCAGCAACGCGAGTATTCCAAATTCGCCAAGGAACGCTCCGAGCTGGAAGGGATCGTCGCTCGCTACCGTGAGTGGCGCAAGGTCGAACAAGAGATTCAGGAGAACCGCCAACTGTTGGAAGAAAGCGATGAAGGGATCCGGGAGCTGGCCAAGGAAGAGCTAGTGGCCCTGCGCGCGCGTAAGGACGAGCTTGAAGAGAAGCTCAAAATACTCATTTTGCCGAAGGACCCCAACGACTCGAAAAATGTCATTATCGAAATTCGCGCCGGCACCGGCGGCGATGAAGCGGCCTTGTTTGCCGCCGAGCTTTTCCGCATGTACTCGCGTTACGCCGAGTCGCGCGGTTGGCGCGTCGAGATGATGAGCTCCAATCCCACGGGTCTTGGTGGCTATAAAGAAATCATCGCCAGCATCGAAGGCCAAGGCGCTTATAGCCGGCTCAAGTTCGAAGGCGGCGTGCACCGCGTGCAACGGGTGCCGGTGACCGAAGGCTCAGGCCGCATTCACACCTCGGCGGTGACCGTCGCGGTGTTACCGGAAGCCGACGAAGTGGAAATCGCCATCGATCCGAAAGAAATTCGCATTGACGTTTTTCGTTCGTCCGGTCCCGGCGGCCAGAGCGTTAACACGACGGACTCGGCGGTGCGCATCACCCATATTCCCACAGGCATCGTGATTTCCTGCCAGGACGAAAAGTCGCAGCATAAAAACCGCGCCAAGGGTATGAAGATTTTGCGCGCGCGCTTGCTGGAAAAGAAACAGGACGAGCAACAATCGGAGATCGCCGCGACGAGAAAATTAATGGTCGGCAGCGGCGACCGCAGCGAGCGCATCCGCACTTATAACTTTCCCCAAGGCCGGTTGACCGATCACCGGATCAATTTAACGATCTACCAACTTGATCGGATCATGGAAGGCGTGATCGACGAAGTCGTCGATGCGCTGATTACCCACTACCAGGCCGCGGCGTTGAAGGCGACCTAAGGTTACCACAATGGAATGCACGAGCTTCACTAACGCGGCAAGCCAGCCGCGGCTGCGCGATGTGCTCAGCCAAGCCGGGCAAATTTTGGCAAGTGCCGGCAGCCAGAGCGCCGAGCTCGATGCCGAAGTCCTGCTCGGTCATGCCTTAGCGATGACGCGCGAACAAATCATCGTTATGGCCGATTCACCGCTCGGCGCCGAGCCGGCGGAGCGCTTCCAATCGTTGTTGGCGCGCCGGTTACAACGGGAGCCGGTTGCCTATATCATTGGGCGGCAAGAATTTTGGTCCCTCGATTTCCAAGTGACGCGCGACGTACTGATCCCGCGGCCGGAGACCGAGCGCTTGATCGAAGTTGCGCTGCGGCTTGCCGCTCAATCGCGCTCTGACAAGCCCTTGCGTGTGCTCGACATCGGCACCGGCAGCGGAGCGATCGCGGTGTCGATTGCGAAGGAAATACGTTTGGCAAGGATTTACGCCACGGATATTTCTCCGTCGGCTTTGGCCATCGCCCGCAGAAATGCCACGCTCAACGGCGTGATTGAACGGATCATTTTTAGGTGTGGTGATTTGTACGCGGCGATTGCCGATCAAAAGGCGCAATTCGATTTGATTGTGGCTAATCCGCCGTATATTCGGCGCGCCGAGATCGCTACGCTCAATCCGGAAGTGTCTCAATGGGAGCCAAGCGCGGCCTTGGACGGGGGCGCCGATGGTTTGGATTTCTACCGGCGCATCGCGGCTCAAGCAGGTCAGTTTCTAGCGCCGAAGGGCACAATCGCACTGGAGATCGGCGCGGGTATGGGCTCCGAGGTCTTGCCGATTCTCATTCAAGCCGGACCTTTTCAGGACGTAAAGATTGTTCACGATTACGCGGGTCGGGAGCGAGTGGCGGTCGCGAGGGTCGCGACCGATCCGGCAATTCAAATTCAGGAAGCAAGCGCGTGGACCGGATAATCATACAAGGCGGTAAGCCGCTCAGCGGCGAGATCAGCGTCAGCGGCTCGAAAAACGCCGCGCTACCGATCTTGATTTCATCGCTTTTGACTTCCGAGCCCTGCACCTATCAAAGAGTGCCGCATTTGGCCGATATTCGCACGACGTTGAAATTGCTTTCGGGTCTGGGCGACAAGAGCGACCATAAGCGCTGGCTCGACGGCGCCGACGATCTAACGCTGCGAGCGGACCGGATTAAGAATTTCGAGGCGCCTTACGATTTAGTCAAAACCATGCGCGCGTCTTTCCTGGTCTTGGGGCCGCTGGTGGCGCGCTTCGGCCAGGCGCGGGTCTCGACGCCGGGCGGCTGCGCCATTGGCGCAAGGCCCATCGATTTGCATCTGAAGGGATTCGAGGCGCTGGGCGCCACCATCGAACAGACCCATGGCTACGTGGAAGCGACGGCGAGCAAATTGCGCGGCGCGAAGATTTATCTCGATCTGCCTTCGGTGGGCGCGACGGAAAATTTGCTGATGGCGGCGACCTTAGCCGAAGGAACCACGATCATCGAAAACGCGGCCAAGGAGCCCGAGATCGGCGATTTGGCCCAGGCGCTCAATGCGATGGGCGCACGGATCAAGGGCGCCGGCAGCGATATGATTCAGATCGACGGCGTCGAGTCGCTGGGCGGTGTGACTCATCGAATTATTCCTGATCGCATCGAAGCCGGTAGTTTCGTGATCGCCGCCGCGGTGACCGGGGGCGACGTCTGGGTCAAAGGGGCGCGGCCGGATCATCTCGAAGCCTTCTTGATCAAGCTCAAAGAAGCTGGGGTTAGTTTTAGCACCGACGATCAGGGAATTCGCGTGCAGCGCAACGGTCAGATTAAGAGCGTTGACCTAAAGACCTTGCCTTATCCGGGCTTTCCCACCGACTTGCAGGCGCAGATGATGGTCCTGTTGGCGGTGGCCGATGGCGTAAGTGTGATTACCGAGACTATTTTCGAAAACCGCTTCATGCACGCGCAGGAGCTCGACCGCATGGGGGCGCAGATCAAACTCGAGGGCAGCCGCGCCGTGGTGCGCGGCGTGCGCGAGTTGTCCGGTGCGCCGGTGATGGCGAGCGATTTGCGCGCTAGCGTGGCATTGGTGTTGGCCGGCCTGGTCGCCAGCGGCACGACCGAAGTTTCCCGTGTCTATCATCTCGATCGGGGTTATGAACAAATTGAAAGAAAGCTATCGTATTTGGGCGCGCAGATTGTCCGCGTGTCCGGTTAGAGTTCGTTTTAGGTACAAAAGTTCAAGGGACCGAAGCTAAAATCCAAAATCGAAAATTTAAATCTATTATTGATCACGCTGCTTGCAGCGTGGAACCACTGAATGGGGTTTCCAAAGGGGGCGAGCATCCCCTTTGGTCAAGCCCAGGGTCAATACCCCGGCCGCGAAGTGGCGGCGTTTAACTATTAAGGTTAGGTTGGGATGACAATCAGGCTGTGCAAGACCACCGATGCTGCTTTCAAGCCGCTGCTGGCGAAAATTCTCGGGCGGCGCGGCGGGCGCGGCGGTGCGGTTGAAAAGCGCGTGGCGGAAATTCTCAACGCGGTCCAGCGCCACGGCGATGGCGCGCTCTTACGCTACACGAAGCGGTTCGACCATGTGAGTCTGACGCCGTCAACGATGGAAATTAACCGCGACGAAATCACAGCAGCGGTGGCCCGCGTCCCGGCCAAGGATCTGCAAATATTACGCTTCGCTGCCAAGCGGATCGCGGCTTTTCACCGCCGCCAACTGCAAAAGAGCTGGCAATATCGCGATCCCCTCGGCATGCTTTTGGGCCAGCGTATCACGCCGCTGGAGCGGGTCGGCGTCTATGTCCCTGGCGGCAAAGCGAGCTATCCGTCAACGGTTTTGATGAACGTGATCCCGGCCAAGGTTGCCGGGGTTAAAGAGATCATCATGACCTCGCCGATCGGCCAGGGTGGCGCGATCATTCTCGCCGCCGCCCATGTGGCGGGGGTCGATCGTGTTTTTCGCGTCGGCGGCGCCCAGGCGGTGGCGGCGCTCGCTTTCGGCACGCATACGATTCCCAAGGTGGACAAGATCGTCGGCCCCGGCAATATTTTTGTCGCCACGGCGAAGCGTTTGGTGTTCGGCGAAGTGAACATCGACTCCATCGCCGGTCCGAGTGAGATTCTCCTGCTCGTCGATGATTCCGCCGATCCGCGCCACGTCGCTGCCGATATGCTTTCTCAGGCTGAGCATGACGAATTGGCCGCCGCGCTCTGCGTGACGACTTCCGTTGCAGTCGCGCGCAAAATTCAGCGAGCGATCGAGGCTCAGCTGCGCGGCACGAAACGGCAAGCGATCACGCTTAAATCGTTAAAAAAATACGGCGCGATCATCGTCGCTCGCGGCGTCAAAGAGATGATTGAATTGGCCGACGCGATCGCGCCCGAGCATATTGAACTGATCGTCAAACAGCCGCAAAAGTTGGCAAGGCAGATTCACCACGCCGGCGCGATGTTTCTCGGCCCCTATTCGGCGCCGCCGTTGGGCGATTATCTTGCCGGGCCGAATCATGTCTTACCAACCGGCGGCAGCGCGCGCTTTTTTTCGCCCCTCGGCACCTATGATTTTCTCAAGCGCACCACGGTGATCCACGCCGAGAAGCGAGCGCTGAAAACTTTAGCCGCGAAAATTACCCATCTGGCGCGGCTCGAAGGATTGGATGATCACGCCCGCTCGGTGGAGGCGCGGTTTAAGAAGAGTTTCTAGTTTCGGGTTTTGAGTTTCGAGTCAAAAGGCGACTGATCAGTTGCCGGGTGAGCGTAAATTGGCATTCTTCAGAGGAGATAAACATGGGACGGACAGCTAAGGTCGAGCGTAAAACCAAAGAGACCGATATTAAGGTCTCATTGGACGTCGACGGCGACGGACAGGCGGCGGTCGAAACCGGCATGCCTTTTTTCAATCACATGCTCGATGCCTTCAGCCGCCATGGTTTTTTCAACGTCAACATCCAGGCCAAGGGCGATCTCGAAGTCGATCTGCACCACACCGTGGAAGACGTCGGTTTGGTGTTGGGACAAGCGTTCAAAGACGCACTCGGCGACAAGCGCGGCATTCGCCGCTTCGGCGAGGCCAGCTGCCCGCTGGATGAAACTCTGGCGCAGGTGGTCGTCGATCTGAGCGGCCGGCCCTATCTGTCTTACAACGTGAAGATTCGCCCGGGCCGAGTCGGCGATTTCGATACCGATTTGCCCCATGAATTTTTCGCCGCGTTCGCCAACCAGCTCGGCATGAACCTGCACATCAATTTACTGCGCGGTGAGAATCCGCATCACATCATCGAAGCCTGCTTCAAAGCGTTCGCCCGGGCAATGGATTTCGCTACTCAAATCGATCCGCGGCTCGAAGGCGTGCTGTCGACCAAGGGGAGCTTATAAAGGTTTCGTTTAAAACGTTCAAGTAGTTCAAACCGTTCAAATCGTTCGGGATATGATCGCGATCATCGACTATGGCATGGGCAATCTGCGCAGTGTGCAGAAAGGTTTGGAGCGCGTCGGAATTGACGCCATCGTCACCCGTGACGTCTCCCAGATTCGCTCGGCGCGCGGCGTCGTGCTGCCCGGCGTCGGCGCTTTCAGCGCGTGCATGGAAAATCTCGGCAAGTTCGGGCTGATCGAGCCGATGCGCGAGATTGTCCGAGAGCACAAACCGTTTTTGGGAATTTGTCTTGGCTTCCAATTGCTGTTTTCTGAGAGCGAGGAGTTCGGCAAGCAAAAAGGGCTCGATCTTTTTACTGGCAAAGTAGTCGGCTTTCACCCCAGCGAGGAACTCAAGGTGCCGCATATGGGCTGGAACAGAATTGAAAAGAAGCAAGACTCGCCGTTCCTCGAAGGCATTTCGACGGGCGACTATCTGTATTTCGTCCACTCTTTTTACGTCGTGCCGCAAGATCCATCGATCATCGCGACCACTACTGATTACGGCAAGCCGTTTGTTTCCAGCATCGCGACGGAACGAATGTTCGCCTGCCAGTTCCACCCGGAAAAGAGCCAGGAGTTGGGTTTACGCATTCTTGAGAACTTTGGCCGCTTCGTCGCGGCGAACTGAAACATGCTGATCATTCCCGCTATCGATCTCAAGGACGGTCGCTGCGTGCGTCTCTTCCAGGGCGAGATGGACCAAGAGACGGTTTATTTCGAGAACCCAGCTGACGCGGCCAAGCATTGGTTGAGCGAAGGCGCGCGTTTACTTCACATCGTCGATTTAAACGGTGCGGTGGAAGGGCGGCCGGTGCACAACGAAGAAGTCGCGGCGATTTGCCGGCACGCCGGATTGTCGGTACAGCTTGGCGGCGGGTTGAGATCGGTCGAGGCCGTCGAAGCCGCATTTGACTTAGGCGTCACGCGCGTTGTTATCGGCACGGCGGCTTACGACAGCGCCGAGTTTCTCCGCGCGCAATGCAGACAATTTCCCGGCAAGATCGTCGTCGGCATCGACGCGCGCCAAGGCAAGGTGGCGGTCAAAGGCTGGAAAGAAACCACCGCAATGGACGCTGTCGAGTTGGCCAAACGTTGCGAACAAGACGGCGCCGCGCGGATTATTTACACCGACATCAGCCGTGACGGCACGCGCGAGGGCGTGAACTTGGCCGAGACGCTCAAAATCGCGCAAGCGGTAAAGATTCCCATCATCGCCTCCGGCGGCGTCGCCACGCTGGACGATATTCGCAGACTTCGGCCGCTGGAAAAGGACGGTGTCGAGGGCGTGATCGTCGGTAAAGCGCTCTACGCCGTTGCATTTTCCTTTCGTGATGCGTTAATGGCTGCGAACTGAGGCGCACGTCGTCGAAAGAGCGTCCAGCGCGGTGATTTTCAACTAAGCAGGATCGTCAGTTTGAACAAGCAGCTCAAAGCGCTCTGGCAGGGTTGGCAGAAGGTCGCCAAGAAGATTGGCGACTTTCAAGCGCGGCTGATTCTTTCGCTGTTCTATTTTCTCATAGTCCTGCCCATGGGGCTAATCGTTCGAATGTTTTCCGACCCGCTTTCGCTCAAGAAAACCGCCGCCCGTTGGCACGCGAAACAAAGCTCGCCGGTTCGCCTCGAGGACGCGCGGAGACAGTTTTAATGAATATTCTCGGGCTTTCGTTCTTTTACCATGACGCTGCCGCGGCGCTCTTGCAGGACGGCATGCTGCTTGCCGCCGCCGAAGAAGAGCGTTTTTCCCGGCGTAAGCATGACAGCGAATATCCGGCCCATGCCATCCGATTCTGTCTTGAGACCGCTAAAATCCAGCCAAGTGATCTCGACTACGTGGTGTTTTACGAGAAGCCTTTTGTCAAATTTGAGCGTATTCTTACCACTGCGCTGCATACCGCGCCGCGTTCGCTCGATCTGTTTCACCGAGCGATGAAGAACTGGCTGGTGGACCGCTTGTGGATCAAGAATTTGCTTCAGCGCGAACTAAACATCGATCCGGCACGGCTGTTCTTTTCCGAGCATCATTTATCGCACGCCGCCAGTGCGTTCTTTTGCTCGCCCTTCGACGAGGCGGCGGTGCTTACGGTCGACGGCGTCGGTGAGTGGGCGACCGCCAGCTCGGGGATCGGCAAAGGCAACCAAATCAAAATCGACAAGGAAATTCGCTTCCCCCATTCTCTTGGCTTGCTCTACAGCGTGTTCACCGCGTTTCTCGGCTTCGAGGTCAATGAAGGCGAGTACAAAGTTATGGGCATGGCGCCCTACGGCGAGCCGCGCTACGTCGACAAAGTGGAAAAGTTGGTTCGCGTCGATAACGACGGCAGCTTTCGCTTGGACATGGATTACTTTTCGTACCACTATTCGCCGACGCAGGCGTTCACTGCCAAGTTTGTCGAGCTGTTCGGGCCGCCGCGCGAGCCGGAGTCTTATTTTTTTACTCAATCGAGCGGCTACCCGAGCTACTTCGGCGCCAAGCCGGCCAACTTCGACGAGTTAACCAAGCGCAACGAATACTACGCCGACATCGCGGCGAGCATTCAGGTGGTCACTGAAGAGATTTTGCTCAAGATGGTGAATGCACTGTACCGGGACACTGGCCAGCGCCGTCTGTGCATGGCCGGTGGCGTGGCGCTCAACAGCGTCGCCAACGGCCGCTTGCTCAGAGAGACGCCTTTTGAAGAGCTTTACATCCAACCGGCGGCGGGCGACAGCGGCGCGGCGGTGGGCGCGGCGCTCTACGCATATCACATGTTGCTTGGCCAGCCGCGCCGCTTCGTCATGGAGCATGCCTACTGGGGCGAAGGTTTCAGCGACGGCGCGATTCACGACACTCTGGCGACACAGAATATTCGCGCGGAGGATTTTTGCGACGATGAAAAGCTCATCGACCGAGTTGCCGACTGGCTCAGCCAAGGTAAAGTCGCCGGCTGGTTTCAGGGCAAGTTTGAGTGGGGGCCGCGGGCCCTCGGCCACCGTAGCATCATCGCCGACCCGCGCCGCGAAGAGATGAAAGACGTGGTCAATACCAAGATAAAATTCCGCGAGCCCTATCGCCCGTTCGCGCCTTCGGTACTCGAAGACCGCGCTGGCGAGTGGTTCGACTTGGCGCAGCCGGAGCGCCACTATCCGAACCGCTTCATGCTTTACGTTGTCGACGTCAAGGACGGCGCCAAGGCGAAACTGCCGGCGATCACCCATGTCGACGGCAGCGCCCGGCTGCAAACCGTGCGGCGAGACACCGCGCCGCTCTACTACCGGCTCATCGACAAATTCGGTCAAGCCACCGGCGTGCCGGTGCTGCTCAACACCTCGTTCAATTTGCGTGGCGAGCCGATCGTCACGAGTCCGGCCGACGCGCTCAAGACTTTTTACAACAGCGGTCTCGACTTCTTGGTCTTGGGTAACTGCATCGTTTCGAAACAGCCGTGAAGCAGATCGTCCAAAAGTTCGTTCTCGCCTGTGGCGGAATATTGTTCGCGCTGGTGCTTTGCGAGGGTTTGATTTGGCTCACGCCGCAGAAGCTGCTGCCGCCGCGGTTGCAAGTGCTATCCAAACGGATGGCGCTATACCGCAGCACCGACGGCATGTTCATCGCCGACTCGGAATTGCTTTTCAAAATTCGCCCCAACTACGACGCCGTCGTCGATCACCCCGACTACCAT
>Ga0137437_1000374_pt1 | contig 13526 bp, 29 predicted proteins | sample EasRivERMGT138_2_FD_102332 | JGI IMG/M metagenome (GOLD analysis project Ga0137437, IMG submission 102332) | Soil microbial communities from meander-bound floodplain in the East River, Colorado, USA - East River MetaG ERMGT138_2 | ecosystem: Environmental > Terrestrial > Soil > Floodplain ...
CAGGACCAGGCCGCCAGCAACAGCCAGCTTTAAAAGCATGTCGTTGCTTACGCCTCCCTCTGCTGGTGCCAGTAATTGCGGCCCCGTGGGCGCCACAGCTCCAGGCTGGAACGTTCCGAAGCCGGCAAAATTCAATTCTGATGTGTTGCGAAATTCCAGCCCTGGCGTTGCGCCTCCGCCTGTTACCAGCGCTGGGGGAGTCGGCCGGCCCAGCACACGCGACAACATCGCGTTGAGGCCGTCCAGCCGTGCGCTAACTTGCGGCTCCATTGTCGCCCTGGCGCCGTCGCTGGCCCTGGTGTCGCCGTCTGACGTGAAAGCCTCCTGGTAAATGAACGTCATAAAGTTGTGCCAGATTTGCTGCAGCTGTGCCTGTAGCTGGCGAATGTCATCGGCCGAAAGCGTTGTGGTTCGTGTGATCGTGTCCAGCTGCGTTAACGCGTCCCCCAGCTTGTTTTGCTCGGGCACAATCTGGTCCGCTTCCTTTCGGCCGGCGCCGAAATGAATAAACGGCAGGGCCGTTGATAACGCTGCGAACGCCAGGACAAACGGCGCCAGGGGTCCTGTTGCTGCAGCTATCGGCGCTGCAGCTGCTACAGCGAAGCCCAGGCCAGTCGGCCGGCAACAGGGTCCCATCAGATAACCGTTCCCCATGAGGTAGCTCATTATTTTCTCCTGGTCAAAAGGATCAGAAGCACGGCGCCGGCGCCCACCATCAGCGGCACAGTGTAGGGACTGGAAGCCGGCAAAAACTGGCCCGTGACCGGATTGATAAACGGGGGAGTCCTGGGAAGGTTCAGCGTGGGATTCGTGATAACGGGGGTTCTCGAATCTTTGAAGATTTGCTCCCCCGTGTTCAGAATATCGCCAAACAGGTCGGACCAGTCGCCCAGGCCGGAATTTCGTTTAACGTACATTGCGCCTCCGTTTTCGTTTCTTCTTTTCCGACAGGAGTAGGAAGCCGATGCCCAGCGCGACCAGATACCAGCGGGGGTCCAGCTCCCATTTGTTCACGGTCAGCGTGTACGGCGCCGTGGCTACCACGGAGGAAACGCCGCCGCCATACTGCTGCAGCGCCCAGGCCAGGGCCGCCTGGTCTGTTGGGAATTCCCCGATATCGACGGAGGTTCCCCCCGTCAAAATGGCGCTGTAGCGGCTCATCGAACAACCACCGATTTGTTAGGCAGGTAGGCCCAGCCGGCCGGGTAGGTCCACACGCCGGCGTTGCGCCTGGTGAACGTGTGCTGGTAAAGGCCCTGGCGGTTGCCCTGGTCGCGGTCGTAATAGAATTTTTTGGCTCTGCCGATCCGTTTGGCGCTGGTGCGGGGGTTCGATAACGTTTGTTTTCTGCGGGTTTTTGGTGGGTTTACCTGGTAGCGCTTGCCACAGCCGATGCAACAGCCGTTGGGCGCTGCATAGTGTGCGATCAGGGGACAGGCTTGTTTTTGCCGGCGTTTCGACAATCCGCACTCCTTAAGGAGTGCAAAATGTATAACTTACCGTCGAGTCTTAGCAAAAAACATCTGATAACCGAAGTATGCGGCCACTGCAATCCCGATCCACGTTACCGCGTCCAGTGGTTTTGCCAGGTCTTCAGCACAGAGGCCCAGAATGGCCGGCTGGCCGTTTTTGCAGATAAATGGCAGGGGTTCGTATGCCGGCTTGTTGATATCGCCGGCCGGCTGGCTCCAGCCGGACATGTACAGCGTTCCATCAGTCCCGAAGTAAATCGTAACGGTTCCATAGGTGGAATCGTCCTGCTGCATTCCCCAGGGAGGAATCAGGCCGGCAAACCAGCTGGGAAGCGTTTCCAGCCAGTCATAGGTTCCTGATGCAATTGCCAGCTTTGTTTTTGCGACATACTCAGCAACCAGCGGGTGACGGAGGAAAAAGCCGGCCATTTCAGTCCCCGTTAACAATCGTTGTGCCATCAGTCCCCCCACACGTTAACAACCATCGTTTCAAAATCGCCGGCCAGCGGTAAAGCCTCAGCCGGCACAATCGGGTCAATGTCGAATTGAAAGCGGCCGTCTATGGAGTACTCCGTTAACGGAATGCGAACAAAAACATGTTCGTATTCTGTTCCCCCCCTTCGTTTGATTGCGACGAAACGGCACGGCCACTGCATAGCGGCCAGGATCGAGGCCGCCAGCGTGGCCGCGTCGTCACAGTCCCCCCGGAGTACTCCACCATTGTGGGCCGCCTGGTACAGCTGCAGAACGGGCGCCTGGACGAATTCATATTCTGGCGGGTCTGGTACGAACTGCCAGCGCTCACGAAGCCACTTTTCCAGGTTCCACGGGTCCCCCAGCCGTACTGCCATTTGCCGGACTTCCGGCCGCTGGCTGTCCATCAGCGCCCAGCCCCTCATTTCCTGCAGTGTTTGTAATGTCCCTTCCGAACCAGGGGATAACGGGCGCCGAAGATACTGGACGTTTAAGGCCGTCATAAAACTGCTGGAACCATACCCTGAGACGTGGCTCCTGTGCAATTTCGGCGTCGAACTGGTAGAGAGTTTCCAGCGTGGCGCCCATTTTCAGCGCTGTCATAATCGCAGCGTTTCCGGCGTCCTCCTGGTTCTCCAGCGTGTAGCGAACCCAATCGGCAACAGGCTTACCGGCTTTCGCTTTCACTTTCAGATAGCCCAGCTGGGCCGTTAAAAACTGCTGCAGCATTTCTTCCTCCCCTGTTTCCTCGTACTCTTCCCCACCTGGTTGGCCAGCCGGCAAACGTCGTGCACCTGCAGGGCCGGCGCCAGCGCCGGCGCCGCCAGCGAACGCCGATAACGCGCCCTTAATCAAACCAGGCCAGCTAGTGTCTGTTTCCTCGCCGGCGCCAGGTGCGCCAGGTGCACCAGGTGTTAACGCTTTCGCCAGCTCGACAGCTTCCCGAATTTGCGCGATGGTGTTGGGAGGTTCGGCCGATTGCTTCAAGCTGGTGAACGCGGACACCAGCTGGCCCATGTCCGATTGTTTGTTTCCGCCTCCGTTAACAGCCGTTATCAGTGCCGCAAGGCCGGCAATGTCGAACGCCGGCGCCGGCTGTGGCTTAATCGACGCGATAACGGCCAGCATCATTTCATGACTCCGTTGTTCACTTCGGCTTTCGTAGCTCTGGCCGGCGTTGTGGCCGTTGCCGTTCACGTGTGGCACTCCTGGCCGTTCTCCGATTGCAAAAACTTTCTGGCCGCCGTATACCAGCTGGCCCCTATCATTCGGCCGCTTCAATTTGCATTTGTAGTTCCCTGCGCCGTACGTCGTCGATAACACTTGCTCGGGTCCTGGAGTCGTGAACGCGGAAATACTCATCAGGTCTAGGTACTGGTCTTTTTCTCCAGGCTTGCCGATCCGATACACGCTCACAGTGCTTTCGCCGCTGGCGCCGGCAAAAAAACTTTCGATATCATCGGCCGTTTCGTCCTCGAATTCCTCTTCTCGATTCTCGACGGCCGGCGCCGCCGCCACTGTCGAACGTTGGCCAGGGCGCTTGGTTTGTTTTTTAGGACGCGTTGCCATTCGTTCCTCCGTTTTCGTCGCTATTCTTCTCGGTGTTTTCTTCGGTGTCGCCATACAGCTTCACAGGTCCAAAGCCAGGGGTTCCCTGGGCATATTGAACCAGGCCGGCCCTGCAGATTGTCTGCTGTTGGGCCGCCAATATGTCTATAACGGCCAGGTGGTGAACGTCAGGCCGGGTAGTCGTCATCACCATCGCGCCGGTTTTCATGTTCACTGTGATTTTGAATTCCGCTTCATCGCCGGAACTAATTCTCAGCGCTGCAGCTGGATTGAAATTAGGAAATGGGGTCGGTTTTTTGTTCATAGTTACCGGACGTTATCACGTTTGGCCCCTTGCTTGCGCCCTTCCCTCATTCAACAGCATCAAAAAAAACGTCTCAGCCGGCGCCGAAGGCGCCTACCACATTCCCCTTTCCCCAGGGTAGGGAACCAGGCCGTATGTCCTGGGGTGTTATTCCCCAGGTTCCTCGCCTCCTGGCGCCAGCCAGCATCAAAAAATTCCCCTTCCACAGCTCCCCGTTCCCGTTCGCCGGCGCCGGCTGTTGTTTTCCACAGCCGGCCGCCGTCGAAGCCTGGGAATTATTGCTAAGAATCATCTGAGGATCAGAACTAGGGATCTAGGTGGCTCCCCTGGATACCTGGGGGGAGGCTCCCCTGGATACCACCTGGGAGGCTCCCCTGGATACCTGGGGGGAGGCTCCCCCAGATACCAGGGGGGAGGCTCCCCTGGATACCTGGGGGGGGGGTGGGTACACGCTTGCCTACAGGCTAAAACGTGTGTTACCGAACAGTTGTACGGTTAGCGCTTTCGGGTTCGGAAGAACAGAGGAACGACAGCCAGCCGGGTTTCGATGTTGGTTTCGTGGGTTATGAACTTCGCCAGCTCGGGAAGCATCGGCATTAATTCGCGGTAGTGTGCTTCCAGCTCACAGGTAACAAACGTTGTCTTACTCGGGGTGTCCAGGAACGCCTCCCGCATTCCGTCCATAATGGAACGCTTCGATGGTGGCAAATTCTTGTTGATAACCTGAAGGATTCGCCGGCCCTGTTTGGCGCCCTGCAGGGCCGCATGGTCGCGGTTATCGTAAGGCCGGACAGATTGCGCTTTGTTTTTGTCTCTGGTTTTTCTTCCCTCGGGTGGTGGGTCTGGAAAATGCCGGCGTAAGTTCAGCTTGTAGCGGTTGGACGTTTGGCGGTTTTGTTGGGTGGGTTCGTACCATTCCACGCGTGTGACCAGCTGCCAGCTGTCCAGCCTGGACAGAATCTTTTTGAGGTACGGCCGCGAACATTCGAAAATTTCGGCAATGGTGCCGATGTTCGGAAAGCAAAGGTCCATTTCATCGGCGTGGAATTCGGCCAGCTCCCTGCATACGGCGTGCTCTGCAAAGTTCAGCCCTCGGAGGTTTCGAGACCAGAAACGCGCTATGTCAGACATGTAGGCTCCCTTTCGCATAGGGATACTTGGCTTTCATCTGGAGCAATAGCGGCCGGAGTATCGCGTAGTTTTCAAAATCAGCACACAGGCCGGCGTCCGCCAGAGAGGAAACAAAGTGGCCGCCTTTTTGTGCGGCCACAAATAGCCAGTCCCTCAGCTCCTCATCGGTCGAAGCGTTTAACGGCTGGTCTGAATTCGGGGGGTGTGAGTCACTTTCCATTCGTCAATTCCTCGATTGTTACTCTGGGCAGCTCCCCGAAATTCAAGTGAATGAAAAACAGCGCCTCGGGGTCTGTAACGACGGCCGCCAGCTTGCGGCTGTTGGGGTCCTCGGGATTTCCGCACGTTCGGCACATGGCACAGCATACCGGCGCCTGGTCGCCGGCGTCCTCGACAACATCAACGAATTCGACAGTGTGGCCGATGTGCTCCGGCCCAATATCGACGGCTTTACGATCTAGTTTGAAAGTCAAGGCCATAATTATTTATTTCGGCCGCTCGGCTTCCTGCTGGCTCCGTGGCCGATGTTTGTTACCGGAGACACGGCCGAACTACCACCTGTTGTGGTTTCCCGTTTTCCTTCCAGGAGTCCCACTTCAAAACCTATTCGGTACACTCTCAGCAACAGGTTGAAAGCCTGTGCTATCGCGGCTTCCAGCCGTTTCGCACGTTTCGCAGATTGCGCCGGATTCTCACCGTAACTGCCCTTATGCGACACTGGCGCCCCTCTGCACGTTTGGCACCAGGTTGTCATTCCCTTTTAAGGGGGTCCCCTTATCTGGGGTTGACGGCGCCGGCGTTTCGTGCCGTGGATGCTCCCAAACGATAACCTGCATTTCTGACAGTCCCCAGGTCCGCCAGTGCCGCTGGTACATTTCCCGCACTAATGGGTCCTTCACATCGTCAAGGCGCCGGCTTTCCGGCAACAGCCGGCAATGCTCCTGGTAGGTAATATCTGGCGGTAAATGCCACTGCAGAATTGCCAGGACCAGGCCCACCTGGAAACGAACCTGGCTCTGGTCTGATAACAGGTACGGAAACACGGGTGAATTTCGTACCAGGCGGTTGAATTGTTCCTGTGTCATGGTTCTACTATCAGCCTCCTGTATTTGATCTCGACAGGACAGAAGCCGGCCGGCGCCAGCTTGCCGGCGTGCTCCCGTTTAAGCGACTCAATAATTTCATCGTCCGACAGTGAACTATCAAAGCCATGTTCCCGTTTCCACCAACAGGCCGCGCACCAGGCTACAAACCATTTGAGACGGTCATCCTGAAAACGCGCTTGGCCCTTATGCACGACGTTTCCGCCTCCTGGCCGGCGCTCGTCGACGTCGACGGCCGCTATCCATGTTTTCGAGAATTCTTGTCATCAGCGCTTCAATCCTTCGCGCATAGTCCAGCTGGCCGGCTGTCGGCGGCGCTGCCTGGTCAAACCACACAATGCCGCATCCGTCGCGGTCGCAGTTGTGCAGCTCCAGCTTTCGGGCGCCCAGCATTAGAAATTTGTGCGAGTCGCCGCCACACGCGTGAACGCCCACCTGGCCGGTTGGTAAGTACTCCCCCACTCTGGCGCCGCAATAGCTCACCTGGGAAGCCTCCTATAGTCGCCGGCTTCGCTCTGTTGCCGGCAAAATTGGTGAAATTCTCGTTCAATGTCCCTGGCCAGCTGGCCAGCCGAATAGAAGCGGGTCAGCCGTTGCCGTTCCTCCGATTTGTGGAACGGCCGGCGCTGGTCTAAAAAATCCGTGAACATGGCCAGCCGGCTACCACGGGTCCGCATGATAACGGTGTGCTCCGTTATCAGTCGCCTGGTTGTCAGCCATTGCCGAAATTCGCGCTCCATGCTCCTGGCCAGTCCACGCTCCAGGTACAGCTCGTTTAATCGGTCGCGGCGCTCGGGGTCCCACACGCCGGCCGCGTCCAGGTACGCCTGGAATAACCAAAGCAATTGAGCGCGCGATTTAGTTTTCCGTTCCTTCATGCAGTTGCGCCCTGGGCGCCGGCGCCAGGTCCTTAAACGTTAACGGTTCGGTGTTGTGGCCCGCGTGCATTCGCGGCTCTATACATTCGTCACATAGCTGGCCGGCCAGGTGTTTGCTGGTTTCGCTGATGGGTCTGAATTCGTGGCGCACGATAGCCAGCGCTGCAGCGTTCATCCGTTCGGCCCAGGTTGTATCCATTTTCACCATCAGCGCCAGGTTGCCTCTTACTTCGCTTTCAGTGTCGTGCTGATGTTCGGCCGGCCGGAAATGCCAAAGGTCACTGGCAAAGGTTCGATTAACGCCGAATTCCGCGCACACTTCGAAAAAGCGTTCTTTGCTGCAGGGTTCCCAGAAACTCGATTCGGTCATAAGGCCGTTCATACGTCCAGCTCCAGGTTCGGATGTGCGTTCTTCAATTCCTTCACCAGCTGGCCAGCGGCTTTCAGGCAGTCCCAGCACAGCACAAAACGCCGGTGCTCTGTCGCCTCGTAGACGTGCAGCATTGTCGGCCGGGTTCTTTGACAGCCACAGCATTTGCTGGGGTCCTCACGGCGCCGGCGTCGAAGGATGTTGGACAGGCCCACGGTTCCCTACTTTCCGGCCGTTCGTTTCACTCCGTTGGATTTCGCCGGCGCCGCTGGTTTCTCACCAATAGCGGCCAGGATCGCAGAATCAGCAAAACGGCCCTGCTGCAGATTGTTCCTTGTACAGTGTGCGTTCAGCTTTGAACGCGTCCCCTTTGATATCCGAACAAAAGTGTCTAATATTTTGGTTCTCATGGGCGCCGATGGTAACACACGTTTTTTCTTGTTAACAGCGTGTCCCCATCGGAAATTGATTCTGGCCGCAAGGAAGCCGGCCAGGAAAGGTGGGTTAGAAATGACAGGAGAACAGATTTTCAGGGAGGAACTTCGAAAACGCCGGCTGTGGAGTCGCGGCGCCACGAACGCTATTGTCATTCTGCAAACATTGATAACGGAGGATTGCACCATGTCTCACAGGCTCAAAATGATTGATCTGATGTGCCACATCGACGGCGTAATCTGGATCTAGGCCCTATTGCACGGGGACAACAACCACGCCGTTAACGTCGGTGTTGTTGGCCCCTGCAATCCAGTTTGCTGCATACCGAAGCAAAGTCACGTTGTTCAAACCCACCTGTGTTAACGCCAGAATTCCCTCCGATGGACTCCCCCCAGGCGCCGCGCTCACATCCTGGACAGTCTCCAGCGCTGCCAGGAGGCCCAGCGGTAGTTTCATCAGAAGATTGTTGCCGGCTACCACGCCGCCCACTGTGGTGTTGAGAAGCCGGAACCACAGCGTTAGCTTTTTCCCTTCCAGCATGAACGCGTAAGTTACCTGGTCCGCCAGGTCTACTGTCCACGTCATCGCGCCGGTTGCGGAAAAATTGCCGGCCGCAAATGCGATCGCGTTTGCGGCGCCTGGTCCGGCGCCGCCTGGGGACTCGTACTTTATTCCCATCAGCGCCGGCGCCGGCGTGGCCGGTTCGTGCTGGCCCGTTTGCCGCTCGATTTGCCGGACGATAGCAACAGGCCCAGAATTGCGGCGCCGCCGATCCAGGGCGCCCATTCCATCAGCGTGGCCGACATGTCGCCAGCGCCGGCGCCGGCGTTTCCTGGAATGCTCACGTTAACGTTCGGCACTCCTGGGAAGAACTGGCCGCCAGCCTGTGCTGCTGTTGCCGGCACCAGGGCGCCGCCTCCGCTGGCTGTCACCAGAGACGGCGCCATAACACTGGTATCGTACGGCGTGCCGTTGATAACGGTTATGCTGCCTGGTGCTGCTGCAGCTGGCCCCATTGCATACGGCCGCCACGCGTCCAGCATTCCGTTGATAAGCGGAAAATCGGAGTGCCAGCCGTCGATTGTCTGTTGTGCGGCGCTCCGGTTTGGTGCGTTGGCTATGAACGCTGCAGCGTCCTGCTGGATCTTTGCGAACGCCGGCGCCAGGAGGTTGTACGCTGCCGCTTTGTCGCTTGCCGACAGTGCCGACGCTTGCGCCAGGGGTCCCTTGTTGAACGGGTTCTGGAATCCGTTAACCCAATCGGTGTTGCTCGATCCGAGGCCCGACCAGCCGGCCAGCCCTGTGGCGCTGGCCGCTTCCAGGCCGCCCTCGTAATAGTTTGGAAAGCCGGACATGTACATAATTCCTCACTTCCTCATTGCCAGGTACAAAACGATTCCCACCACAGCCAGCACGATAACGCCGGCGCCGGCCGGCCCTTCGGCATAGTTGGCCAGGTTGCCCAGCGCCCTTTTGACGTTCGCGGCTACCTGGGCGCTGGTTTGCCAGGTGTCCGGCTTTCCCGAATTGTAAGCGGAATAAACGCGTGTGAAGTCGTCGCCGTAACGGCCGCGCAGCTGGCCCAGGAGTTTCGCGCCCAGGTCGATGTTAACGGCCGGGTCGTACAGCCCGTTGAACACGTCACCAGTGAAGCCCAGGCCCTTGGCCGTGCTGGCCAGGATTTGCATTAGGCCGTAACTGGCTTCCTGGCGTGCTGGTTCCCAGCGGTACGCGTTCGGGTTCCTGCTGGATTCAGTGTCGATAACAGCATTAATCCAGGACTCTGGAACGCTGTACCTGGCGCCGGCGTCGGTTATGATTTGTTCCCACATCGTGACACCTACAACAGCCCACACGAAAAATCTTTGATAACAACCACGCCAGTAAAGACTCCCAGGAGGCCGAACCCATTCTGTCCGCCTTGCGGCCGTGACGCGTTCACATCGGTATCGGTACTAATCAGGGCGCCATTTTTGAAAACACGAATCGTATTAGCGCCGGCCGCCCAGGTCGTTTCAATTCGCAAAACGTCACCAGGCGCCAGCGTTGTGACGTTGGCGCGGATTGTGTAGACGACGGCCGAACCACGGCCCATGTGTAGGCCCACGTTGGTGCTTTCGCTTTGGAACTGCAGGATGTAACCAGCATCGGTTCCTGGCGCTGAAAACGTCATTAGCGCCACTTCGCAGTCTACGCCGGCCGTGCGGCTTACCAGCGTGCACTGTGCGAACGATCCACGCGTTAACGAACCAGCGGCCACTGCTGCAGGGTCCACGCTGGCCGGAAAAAATGAAACTCTGGTTGGATTGTTGTTAACGCCGGAACCACTGCCAAACACCAGGCCCACGCCACTGGGGTTTACTTGTGCGTCAACGTCCACGCCGGCCGTGCCGTTGCCGATGCTGTAGACGTTCCAATAAGCCGGACCAGCCAGGGCGCCAGTCCCGTTAATCATTCCATCAGCGAATGACGTAACGGGAATGGTTCCGCCGCCCTGGGATTCGTACTTAATGCCGCCCACGGCTATTGATACTCGGGTGCGAGGAACGCCAGCACGGCCACGGGTTGCGCTGCCACGCTGGCCAGCGCGATGCTGTTCAAGTCGAGAATCACGCGTGGCGCCATGTATGGCGCCATCATTTCAAACTGGCCCTGAATTGCCAGCATGGCGCCGATGTGCTCTAGCGCCCTCTGCAGCTCCCACTGTTCGCGGTCCTGGTCCAGTCCGATGAAAGCGGGAATACCTGGCCGAATTTCTATTCCGGTCGTTGCGGTCACTCCTGGCGCTCCCCAGAATGCCGACGCGCCGGCCGTGCTGTACACGTTCAAAATAGCGCCGATGCACTCGAAGCGGCTGTCAGAGACTCGGACGGCTGGACTGTTGGCCGTCACCTGGAAGTTAACGAAACGCTGCAGGACTGTCGGCCGCATCCCTGGGTTCGTTAGCCAGGGCGCCACGGCCGGCCCAGCATCGACGGGAGCAGCGCCGGCGCCGGATACGTCCGGCGCCTGCAGTACTCCCCCCGATCCGACGTTGAGGCCCCTGGACATCAAATCGGGCATTGTCGCCCGTTCGTACCAGGGAGGCTGGTAAGTCTTTCTCATTGTCGAAACTCCCTCCTGGCTACAGTCCCAGGTCTGCCAGCGTGCCGTTTAGCGGGTAGACTTTCAATCCCACCAAAGCCAGCCGTACGCTGTCAATCGTTGCGGCGCTGATGTTCTTCAGCTGTGCCTGGGCCGTGCCGCCAGCACGAATCAGCCAGGGTTCAGGAAACACAAACGGCAGGGCGCCGTTGCCGGGTGACGCTGCGAGGCCGCCACAAATCAGCTGGACGGGTAACAGGTCATCGAACAGAAAACGGCCGCTTCCCGTGTCCACGAATTGAAGCGTTAACGGCCGCGATGCAACAGACAAAACGGGTCCAGTGTCATAGGTTGCGATTTGCGAGTAACGCGCAATGAAATGACAATCGGACTGTATAGCCACGTTCCTGGCCAGCTGGATACCAGCCGTTAACACGGCCGTGTCCCACAGGAACGAATAGGCGCCTGGAATGATGGAAACTTTCTTCTGGCGCTCCAGCTCGTAAACTACTTCTAACAGCATGGCGCCCCTTTCAGCCGTTCAGCTTTGCCTGGAGTGCTGCGATAGCTTCCCCCTGCGTTTTGATCGTGTCGACTTGCGCCTTGACGATATCGGTTAACCGAAGGATCGCGCCCACGTTCTCGCCGGTTGAGGTTTCCAGTTGCGTGACACGTTCGCCCAGGGTTCGAATCAGGCCGGCGTTGCTGTCCTGGCCGCTGATACCTTCCAGCACTTCCACACGCCGGCGAATGTCGGCCGTGTCCTGGCTGGTTGTTCCGCCAGCTTCCAGCGCTTCCAGCCGGCGCTCGATAAATTCGCGAAACGATTCAGCCGGCGTGCTCTCGCACACGACGTTATCGTTGTTGTTTTGCGGTTTTTCCGTCGGTGGATCTCCACACACGACGTTGTCGTTGTTGTTCTGTGGTTTCATTGCTCACTCCTCTAAAAAGATTGTGAAGCCGGCCAGCGCGAACGCCGGCCGGCGTGGCCAGTGCGGGTCTATCGTCGCCAGGTCCTACTGGACAGGCCGAACGATGTCACCATCCAGGAAGAATTCCAGGGACGTATCACCGCCGTTCAGCGTTATGGCTGTCGGCCAGGTCAGGTCCACGTTGAAATTGATCTGAGGCGCAATGAAAATCGGCTTGGACAGCGTGTAGATGGCTCGGGGGTCCGGTATTCCGTTCATTCCCCAATCCGTTGATAGGTTCGCAGCTGCAGCGCCGGCCGCGTTCATCATGGCGAAAGGTCCGCCTCCTGATGTCAGCTGGAATAGTGTCCACTGGCCGTAAACCTTGCTGCCGATTGTCAGCTGTGCCACGCCGGTGTTGCTCAGCTGTGCAATGTTATCGACGGCCCCAGGTTGCGGGTTCGCTGTGGCCACGGACGTGACGACTCTGGGCCGCTGCTTCAGCCACCAGCCCACGGCACGAATCATAAACGCGTTCGGCGCTGCCAGCTGGGAAGCCACTTGCATGTTGCCCAGGTCCGGCGTGGCCGGCACGGTGCCGAAGAATTTCGACAACAGCGTTGTGGTTCCAGACACGTAGGTTTTCGTGTCCCACCAGCGCCAGCCGATCCACTCCAGTTTTCCGGCGTACTGGCTGTTGTACTTCCAGAATTCTGGCGGGTAGTAGTCGGTGTAAATGCCAGGGAGGCCCATAACAGGCTGGTTCTGGCCCTGCTGGCCCAGCTGGTTCAGCATGTCGTTAACGGCTTGCTGCTGCATAAAAAGTTCTGGTCTCATCGGGAAATTCTCCTATCTGCGAAAGTTCAAAATTTCGGACTGAAATGGAAACCAGCGGCCGTTAGAAACGTGCGTTGGGGTTCAGCCGATCAGGAACGCCGTTTAACATCGGCGTCGTCATCTGTGGGACTGGTCGAAGGCTCGGAAAGCCGGGACGCTGGCCCGTGTACGCGCCCAGGAACGGCTGGCCACTGAAGCCGGACAGGCCAGGGATACCTGGCGCGAATTCGCGCACCATGTCAAACAACAGTTTACCGATGCCTACCACCAGCATGGTGTTTCCCACGCTCCGGTTAACGTACTTCCGCACAGCCCAGGCTGGCCCGATGGTCAAAAGGCCCTGGATTGCATACCGGCCGGCCGCCGTCGATTTGATCGAGGCCGGCACGTAGCTTGACGTGAAGTAGTTCAGCACAGGAGGAACAACCAGGCCGCCGAACGCGCCAGCTATCTGTTCCATGCCAGGGAAGCCGAACGAACCCAACAGGCCACGGCTACCACCTGTTGAACGGTTGCGCTTGGCGCGAATGTGAACGGTACGCGTTACCGTTCGTGTACGGGGTCGGTTTGCAATCACGCCGGCCGAATACATGTTCCGTTTCGCTTTCCGGCGCCGTGGGTTGCTCTTTGTCTTTCGGAGTCCCCGAATGTAGCTCATCCAGGCTTTCGTTCCGTGTTTCGGTCGGTTCGTGTACATGTTGGTTTTTCCCTTCCTTCGCGGTCTGTTGGTCGTAGCGACAACCAGCGCCGGCTGGTTAATCATCCAGCGTTCGCCGTCGCTATCTTCGGTCCAGAAATTTGTAGATGGTGCCATTCGTTAACGCCTCGACAGCCACAGGACCAGGCCGCCAGCAACAGCCAGCTTTAAAAGCATGTCGTTGCTTACGCCTCCCTCTGCTGGTGCCAGTAATTGCGGCCCCGTGGGCGCCACAGCTCCAGGCTGGAACGTTCCGAAGCC
>Ga0137437_1000375_pt1 | contig 13522 bp, 14 predicted proteins | sample EasRivERMGT138_2_FD_102332 | JGI IMG/M metagenome (GOLD analysis project Ga0137437, IMG submission 102332) | Soil microbial communities from meander-bound floodplain in the East River, Colorado, USA - East River MetaG ERMGT138_2 | ecosystem: Environmental > Terrestrial > Soil > Floodplain ...
ACGCCGCCCCCGCCGCCTCCGGGCATCGGCATTGGAGTCGGCATCGGGCGCGGCATCGGCATCGCCGGGTCTGAGTTCCAACCGCCCCAGCCCCACCAGCCGCCATAGTTGGTCATGGCCTGACCAGCGAGCCGGCAGATGGTGGAATCGCTCGTCTTGAGCTGCGAGAGCACCCGCGTGACCGTAGCGGAGTCGAGGGTGGGGTGGTTCTGCACGGCGACCAGCACAGCCAAGAACGTTGCAAGCATGACCAATCCCGGGTAGAGGATACGTCCGTTTGGATATGTGGAATGTCCCAAAGGTTGCCGCGTCGGGAAATGGCGGTATTTTCCCGCCCCGTGCGTCACAGTACCTGGCCCGTTTTCCTCTGTGTTGTCGGTCTCCCCGCCTGCTCCCGGCCTGAAGCGCCCCGGCAAGCGATTGCCGCGGCGAGTACGGCGGACTCGATCACCCCTGATGGCCCCTTTGGCGACGCCGTGCGCCGTGGCCGGGCGATTCTGCTGGCAACCCGCGACAGCCTACCGAGCCACGTGGGAAACCAGCTGCGTTGTACCAGCTGTCATCTCGACGCCGGGCGCCGGGAGATGGGCTCCTGGGTCGGCGTGTTCGGGCGCTATCCGCAATACCGTCCCCGCAGTGGCATCGTCGAAACGATCGAGTACCGCGTCAATGACTGCTTCCGCCGCAGCATGAACGGCACCGCGCTGGACCCGGCGGGTACCGATATGCGCGACATCGTGGCCTACCTGGCGTTTCTGTCTCGGGGAACCCCGGTGGGCGCGCCCACCGTTGCACCCGGAACGCGACTCCAGAAGTGGGCTTCGTTTTCGGCGGACACCGCGGCGGGCGCGCGCGTGTTCGGCGCGTCGTGCGTGAAGTGCCACGGCGCGGCCGGGGAGGGAACCGCTGTCGCGCCCCCGGTGTGGGGTCCGCAGTCGTACAACGTGGGCGCGGGGATGACGCGCGTCCGCGCCGCGGCCGAGTTCATCCGGCACAACATGCCGTTCGACGCACCCGGAACGCTCACCGACCAGCAGGCCTTTGATGTCGCCGCCTACGTGAATGCGCAGCCGCGGCCCGATTACAAAGGCAAGGAAAACGACTGGCCGAACGGCGATCCGCCACCCGATGTTGCTTATCCAACGCGGTCCGCCACACGCCGCGTCCCGTAGTTCACCACCTGAGGAGGTTTCCGATGTTCGAGTTCAACGACGTCACGACTCCCCGCCGCGGCTTTTTGGGTACTCTTGCCGCCACCGCGGCCGCAGGTCTCGCCAGCCTGACCCCGCTGCGGCTCGAGGCGCAGCCGCGCCGCGGATCGAGCGGCGTGGATGCGGCGTTCGAGACGTGGCTCAACCGGATCACCGGGAAGCACAAGATGGTGTTCGACGCGCCCGAGGTGAACAGCGGCATGCCAGTGATCTGGCCGCGCGTCTGGCTCAACGGCAACAACGAGAATTACGGCACCAGGGACGCCGACAACTCCGCCGTGGTCGTGCTCCGTCACTCGGCCATTCCGATTGCCATGAAGGATGAGCTGTGGGCGAAGTACAAACTCGGTGAGGCGTTCAACATCAAAGACGGCGATGCACCGGCCGTCAAGAACGGTTTCGCGAAAGTGATGCCCTTGCCGCTGCCGGGCACCGGGCTCGAAGCGCTGCTCGCGAGTGGCGTGCAGGTCGGTGTGTGCAACGTCGCACTCACCGTCTACAGCGCAATGGTGGCGCAGAAGATGGGGCAGGATCCCGCCGCCGTGAAGGCGGACTGGGTTGCCGGCCTGCTGCCCGGCTGCCAGGTCGTGCCCTCAGGCGTGCTCGCTGTGTCGAGAACGCAGGAGAAGGGCTGCGGGTACTGTTTCGCTGGTTGAGGAGGAGTGTTACACGTAGGGGCGCAGCATGCTGCGCCCCTATTTCCAGCCTCGCAGGCTCCTGACGAAGTCGTGCAACACCAAGAACTTCTCGTACAACCGCACACCCTTTCGTTTCCGGCCGAATTCCGCGAACAGCTCACGCAACCTGCCTCGGCGCGTGACGTAAAAGCGAAACGTCTCGGCGAAATCCTCCTGCGGGTGCGTCGCGGCGTACGCACTCACGTAATCGGTGAGGGTCGTGGCGATGCGGCGCCGCTCGAAGTCCACCCAGTGCTCGTCCGCGACGCGATACGCCTTGCGCACCTCGCCGAAGGTGCGGCGGAACCGGCCGGATCGCGTCCACGACCAGTGATGGTACAGGAACGAGTGGCCGAGCTCATGGAGCAACAGGCCGGTGAGCATGTTCCACGAGATCTCATCCCGACGCCGCTTGCCCGTGACGTAGCGGCGGTCGAGCTCGATGACTTTCGGGGCCCGCGGCGCCACACCCGATACGCCGGGCCGCAGCATGACCCGGTAATTCCAGTCGCGGATGCGCGACACGATGAGCAACCGGCGCGCCCGGCGCAGCGCACGCGGGATGAGATCGCGCCCTGTAGCATCCTCGCCGCACCATGGGCACGTCGCCATCCAGTCGTCCACGCCGCGGTCGCAATGGGGGCACACGTTCTGGAAATCATCGTAGCGCCACGTCTGCGCGCGCCCGCACCAGGGGCAAAACCGCATCGGGTACATGACCCCGCCGCCGCAGCCCCAGTCGCAGCGGGCGTGATACTTGAACCCTTTCGGGGCCTTGAGCGGCTCGTCGCTCGAGTCCTCGTCCTGGATGTTGCGCCCGCACCAGGGGCAAAACGAGAAGGTGTCCGACACGATCCAGCCGCAGTAGGCGCACTCCGCGTTCGTTTCCCGCTGCGTGTCGGTCCATTCGAGCCGGTGGCGGCAGCTCGGGCAGTAGCTCCAGAAGCGCTCCAGCTCGGTGTGGCATCTGGGGCAGCGCAGCTCGGGGGTGGGAACTTCGCGGCGGCTCATCGCGCCATCGCCTCCTCGACGATGCGCTGAATGAAGGCGTTGTACTTGAGTCCCGCCTTCGCCGCGGCCTCCGCCATTTCGTGCTCCGCGGCGATGAACGGGTTCGGGTTCACCTCGAGGACGTACACTTCATCGTCGTGGGCCAGACGCACGTCCACGCGCCCGTAGTCCTGCAGCCACAGGGCGTGAAAGGCGGTGCTGCAGATCTCCCCGATGCGGGTCGTGAGCTGCTCGGAGACGCCTTTGGCGAAGACGTTCTTGATCTGCTTTTTCTTGCGGTACTCCTCGTCCCACTTGGCCTTGTAGGTCGCGATGCGGTGCTCGCCCATTTCGGGCTCGCCGAACGTCATCTCCGTCAGCGGCAGCACCTGGAGCTCGTCGTTGCCGATCAGGCCGACGTACACCTCGCGGCCTTCGACCAGCTCCTCGACGATCGCGGCCTGATGGTACTTGCCGTGGATGAACTCGATCCGCTGTTTCAGGCTCGCGTCGTCCTCGACGACCGACGCCTGCGCGATGCCGATCGACGCGTCCTCGAGCAGCGGCTTGACGATGAGCGGGAACCGCAGCTCGGACGGGCGCACCAGTTCGTCGCCTTCGTGGAACTCGGCGAACGCCGGCACCCGGATGCCGTGGAAGGCGAGCACTTTCTTGGTGAGCGACTTGTTCCGCGCGACGAGCAGCGCGGTGGGAGAGGAGCCCGTGTAGCGATAGCCGTACATGTCCAGCAGCGCCGCGATCGCGTATTCGTGGCGCGCGTTCTTGCGAAAGCCCTCGCAGCCGTTGAACACGAGCTTGGGCTGGAACGCCGCCAGCTTCGTGAGCAGGGGCGCGACGTCGTCGCCGATGCCGATCATCAGGACGTCGTGGTCTCCGGCCATGAGCGCGCGCGCGACGTCGTACTCCGCCTCCTCGACCTTCTGCTCGATCTCGCGCTTGTAGTCCGCATCCCCCCACTCAGGATGCAGCGAATCAAAGATCACGGCGATTTTCATACCATCTCCTCAACGTCCACCGGAGACGTGGAGGTCGAGTGCACTCACCCGCCGCATGTCTCGCCGTACGCTCGTGAGTCCGATGAGGATGATCACGCCGCCCAGTAACCCGACGGCCGGTAGGAGCAGCATCGCGCCCCGGAGGCTGCCGGTACGGTCCGAGAGATAGCCGATGAGGGGAGGCGCCAGCGCGTCGCCCGCGAGGTGCGAAAACAAGACAAACGCCCCCAGCACCGACGCCTGGACCGCCGGGGGGACGACATCGAGAATCACCGCCACCAGTGGACCGTTGTACCATGCATAGAAGAAATACGTCGCGAGAACGAGCGGCGCGAACCAGCGGAGATCGTCAACGAGGAGCAACAAGGCGCAGACCGGGGCACCGAGCACAAATCCCGCGCCGGACGCGAGCACGCGACCGCCAGGCCACCGCTGCTGCAGTCGATCGGCGAATCGCCCGCCGACCAGCGCGCCAGCGACACCGCCGGCAAGGGCCCAGAAGCCGAATTCGGAGCCCACGCGCGCGACTGAAAGGCCGTGCACCCGCTGCATGAACGCCGCCGCCCAGGCGATCAGTCCGTTCACGGCGAATGTCACCATGGCGCCGCCGAGAAAGACCCAGATGAGCGTCGGCGTGCGCAGCACCAGCACCGCGGCGTCCTGAAAGTCGTCGAACGCCCCCGCGGCGACTGCGCCAGCCGCGGTCGTGCGTCCCACGGCCAGCGGCACCAGCCGCCAAACCGTCCACGCGATGCCGGCGCTCACGCCCACACCAAACACGGCCGTGCCAATGAGAGGGGGGATGCCCTCAAAGAGCGCCAGCAACGCTGCGATGGCGGCCCCGACTCCCGCGCAGATGGCGAGCGGCGCGACATACTGCGTGACGCCATGCATGCCGTGTCGCCACCACCCGCGAAGAATCTCGACGATGGGGGGGGGCGGCCGGCGATCCAGCTCCCGTAAGCGCGACGCAAGCAACGCCAGCACCAGACCGGGAAACCCCATCCAGATGAAAGCCCAGCGCCAGCCATAGTTCTCCGCGATCACGCCGCCGAACCAGATCCCGAGCACCCCGCCGAGTGCCATTCCGGTGGAGTAGACGCCGATCGCGAAGGCGCGGCGCCGGCCCTTGTAGTACTGCGCGAGGATAGCCTGCGAGGCGGGCCCGTATCCGGCCTCGCCGAAACCGACGAGCGCACGGCACGTGAACAGCTGCCAAAAGTGCTTTACGAATCCGCCTAGCGTGGTAGCGGCGCTCCAGACGGTCACACCCCAGGTGATGACGCTGCGCCGGGACCGCAGATCGCCAATCACGCCCAGCGGCAACGCCGCAAGGGAGAGGACAATGATGTAGGCCGAGCCGAGCCAACCGAGTTGGGCGTCGGTGAGATTGAGATCGCGCTTGACCGGCTCGAACACCGCGTAGACGACGTTGCGGTCGAGGTAATTGAGCAGGTTGACCAGCGTAAGCAGGCCCAGGACGTACGCGGCGTACGCCCTGGTGGGGGTGCCGGACTTCCCGGTGTCAGGTCGCGCGGCCGCCAGTTGCCGCCTCGGCGCGCGCGTCGCGATCCTCTTTTGCCTCGAGATAGGAATCGGTGAGCTCGCGCATCATGTCCGCGCGCCTGTCGTACAGGCGCTTCAGCGTACGAGGCTTGCGCCGGGCCAGCGCGTACGCGGCCAGAATGGGAAACGCGACGGTGTTGTCGAGATACGCCACGACGGTGCCGGGCAGCTTGTCCGGATCCACCTTGCCCCAGCTCACCGCCTCCGCCGGCGTCGCCCCCGAGAGGCCACCCGTGTCGGGACGGGCATCGGTCAGTTGGAGGTAGTAGTCGTGGCCCTTCTCGCTGATGCCGAGCACTTCCTGAATCTGCGGCTCGGTTTGCAGCACGAAGTTCTTGGGACTGCCGCCGCCGATGATCAGCACGCCGCTCTTGCCGCCGTGCACCTTGGCCGAGAACACGATCGACGAGGTCTCGTTCACGTCGGCGCTCACGTCGAAGCGCAGCTTGCTTCCCGAGAGGGCCTGCTCGGCGACGTTCATCCCGATCGACGAATCCCCGGGCGACGACGTGTAGATCGGCACCGCGGCGGCATGCGCCGCGCCGAGCACGGATTTCCGCGTCAGCCCGAGCGCTTGCTCACGCGCCAGCACGTAGCCGCCCAGCAGGTAGTGGTATTCGGCGGTGCTCATGGGCCGCTGAAATTCGGGCCGGGCCGAGACGTCGCGGACGAAGCGGTCCGTCGACAGCAGGACGTCGTAATCGAAGAAGATGTCGTAGATCCGCACGACGCCCTCTTCACGCAACACCACGTCGTCGGCGAACGGCGTGCCGCGATGCATCGCCATGCCCAGGCCGAAGTGCGCATCGTGATACAGATTCGCGCCGGTGGACACCATCCAGTCGATGAATCCCGCTTCGATCAGCGGGATCATCGTCGACATGCCGAGTCCCGCCGGGGTCATCGCACCGGTCAGGCTCATCCCGACGGTCACATCGTCTTCGAGCATGCGCTCGGCAAACAGCCGGCAGCCTTCGCTCAACCGGCCCGCGTTGTACGCCAGAAACGCGTTGTCGACGAGCTCGGCGACGGTCTCTTTGCCGGTGACCGGCTTCGGATTGATGCGCTGGCCGCGCAGGTATTCGTTTTGGGTCATCGTGTGCTCTGGCTTTTCGATTGCATGGCGCGGAACGCGCGCGTACGCCGTTCCCGAGCGTCCACGATCCACCCGAGCGCCTCTTTCGGATCGTCGGTGACGAGAAAGAGGTTGAGATCTTCCGGTGCAATCTTGCCCTCACCCGCGACGCGCTCCTTCAGCCAATCGGCGAGGCCGCCCCAGTACGCCCGGCCGAACAGCACGACGGGGAACTGCTTCACCTTTCCCGTCTGGACGAGGGTCAGCGCCTCGAACAGCTCGTCCATGGTGCCGTAGCCGCCGGGAAAGGTGATGAACGCGGTCGAATACTTCACGAACATCGTCTTCCGGACAAAGAAGTAACGGAAATTGATCGAGCGCTCGACCCACCGGTTGGTGCCCTGCTCGAAGGGCAGCTCGATGTTGCAGCCGATCGACAGCCCGCCGCCTTCCTTGGCGCCGCGATTGGCGGCTTCCATGATGCCGGGGCCGCCGCCGGTGATGATCGCAAAACCCTCTTGGGCCAGCATCCGGGAGGTCTCGCGTGCCGCCTCGTAGTAGGGATCGCTTTCGGCCGTGCGCGCGGAGCCGAACACCGTCACCGCGTTGCGCACATCGGACAGCGTATCGAACCCCTCGACGAACTCGCCCATGATGCGCAGCACGCGCCACGGATCGGTGCTCGTGAAGGAAGCCCGCCGCTCGACCGGAACGGTCTGCGGCGGTGTGAGGAGTTGTTCGTCTTCAGTGAGCGGGCTGCGCGGCGAGGCGCTCGGTTGCTCTGACATGGTCATCCTGCACGTTATAGAAGAAAGGCGAGAACCGGACGTGGCCAGGCCGCGTGTCGGCGATGATGCCGCCCGCGGCCAGGTGCCGGACGCTGGCGGCGGGATCGGGCATGGGAACCATAACGATGGCGGAGCGGTCCCGGGCGTCAGCGGCGACTTTCGGCTTGAAGCCCGCCGCCCGCAAGGTCGCGATGAGATCCTCGGTCAGCGCCGCGGTCACATCCCGGATGGCGGGAACGCCGATCTCCTCGATGTACTCGAGACCACCGAGCTGCGCGTAGACCGCGGCGAGCGCCGGCGTGCCGAGCTCGAAGCGCCGCGCGCCATCATGCAACGTCAACGAGCGCGGGTCGAAGGCGAACTGCTCGCGCTGACCAAACCAGCCGGAGATCCTGGGCTCGAGGCGCCGGGCCACGGCCTCGCGCACATAGAGGAAGACGATGCCGGGCCCTCCGAGCAACCACTTGAGACCGCCCGCCACGAGCGCGTCGACGCCGGCCTGCTGCACGTCGACCGGGACCTGACCGACCGATTGGTAGGCATCGATCAAACACAACGCGCCGTTCGCATGCGCCACGTCCGCCACGCGCTTGATGTCCTGAATCGCCCCGGTCGTGAAGTACACATGGGAGGTCACGACGAGCGCGGTCCGATCATCGACGGCGCGCGCGATGGCTTCGACCGGAACGCTGATCCTGTCCGGACTTTCGACGACCACGAGCTCCACGCCGTGCGTCGCCTTCGCGAGCCACTGGTAGGCGACCGTGGGGAAATCGAGCGCGGTGACGACGACCCGGGGCCGGCGGCTGTAGTCGATGGACTCGGCCACCGCACTGAGGGCCGCCGAAATACTCGGCGCCAGGGCAACATCGCCGGCGGGGGCGTTCACGACGCGGCCGTAGCGGGCGCGCAGATCGGTCAGCGCGTCCCACCACACGTCATACCATGCCGACGCGCCGCGCCGCTGCCAGATGTCGAGGAATTCGGCTACCTTGCGTCGAGACCGCTCACCCAGTGCGCCCAGCGAGCAGGTGTTGAGGTACACGGTGTCCTTGAAGATTGGAAACTCGCCCCGGTACGAGGCGAGTCCGAGCGCGCGCGGTTTCACGCTGCTTGCGAGCGTCATAGCCCGGGAATATACAGAAGGAATGCAGCGTATCGCGAGTTGGTCGGCATTCTATTTGCGCTTGGCGCTGCGGGCGGTCGTGCGGCCCCGACTGGCCGTCGATTTGCTGCGGCTCGCGTGGAGTTTTCGCGCCCGCGATTGGTATCGCCGGCTGCCGTTCCTTCCACTTCCGCCGCGCGACTACATGCAATGGCGGATGTTCACCGCGTACGGCGACGAAGATGCGATTCCCCCGGTCGAGGATGTCGTGAATTTCGCCCGGTGGCGCCGCGAGACGATGGGCCTGTGATCGCCATCAAACAGCGGGCAGCGGCGCTGGGCTTCAGCGCGACCGGCATCACGCGCCTCGACCGCAATCCACACGCCGCCGAGCTCGACCGCTGGCTGGCGAACGGCCACGCGGGCACGATGACGTACCTGAACCGTCAGGCCGAGAAGCGGAAAGATCCGCGCGCGATCATGCCGGGTGCGAAGTCTGCCGTCGTGACGCTGACAAACTATTTCCATGGGTGGGGAGCCCCGCGGCCACGCCCCGGGGCGGTCGCCCAATACGCCTGGTCTCCCGACTACCACGACGTGCTCGGCGAACGGCTCGAACGGCTTGCGACCGCGATCCGCGAGCTGGTCCCTGGTACCCAGGCGCGCTGGTACGTGGATGCGGGACCCGTGCCCGAGCGGGAGCTGGCGCAGCTCGCGGGGCTCGGCTGGATCGGCAAGAACATGATGCTGATCAATCCGGACGTCGGCTCGTTCACATTCATCGGCGTGGTACTGACGGATGCGGATCTCGAGCCCGATCCGCCCTTCGAGGCTGACCGCTGCGGGACCTGTACGCGCTGCCTCGACGCGTGTCCGACTCAGGCGTTCGTCGGCCCCCGCGATCTCGACGCGCGCGCGTGCATTTCGTATCTGACCATCGAGCATCGGGGCAGTTTCACGGAGACGCAGCGCGCCCAGGTCGGGGACTGGGTGTTCGGCTGCGATGTCTGCCAGGACGTCTGCCCCTGGAATGTGCGCTTCGCGCTCGAGACGCACGATGCGGGCTTCGCGTCTCGCGCGGACGTCGCGTCCCCCGATGTGGAGGCCTTCGCGACCATGGATGGGGCCGAGTTCACCCGCCGGTACGGCGACACGCCGTTCACGCGGCCGGGCCTCGAAGGAATGCGGCGAAATGCCGGCGTCGCCTGACGCGATCACCGATCTGCAGCGTCGCCTGGCGGAGGGCCTCTCCAGGATCGATCCGCATCACCGGCTGCTCGGCCGGCCGGTGAGCTATCGCGTGATTGACGGGAGGGCGCTTGAGATCACCTATCGCGACGTTGCGGGCATCGCGGATGCCGAGGTGTTGGGCGTCAAGCGAATCATCGGGCTCGATTGTTCGTGCAGCGTGACCCCGCAAACCGCGGAGCAGCTCACGGTCCGCTTCGTGATTCCCCTCAAGTAGGTCGCCGCGCCGCTACGCGCGACACCACCTCGTAATAGAACCGCACACCCGAACGCAGCGCGTCGATACTGACGCGCTCGTCGTTGCCGTGCACGCCCCGCGAATCGGCTTGCGTGAGCGGAAACGGGCCCAGCCCGTAGCTCGCGATCCCCATCCGCCGGAAGTAATGACTGTCGGTGAAGCCGGCGAGCATCATGGTCGTGACGAGCGCCTCGGGGTGACGCTGCCGCGCCACGTCGGCGATGGCGCGGAACATCTCCGTTTCCGTCGAGCTCTCCGTCGCGGGCCAGTTCGGCCCCTGCGGCTTCACCGTCACGGCGGTATCGCCGATGATGCGCACGAATTCGGCGAGAAACGCGGCCGGGTCTTGTCCGGGAAGGAGGCGCACGTCGACGACTGCCGTCGCGACGGGAGGGATCACGTTGGTCTTGTTGCTGCCCTTCAGGCCCGTAATGGAGATGGTGTTCCGCAGCAGCGCGTTGTAGGTGAGGTCGCTCGTCAGGACGCGCACCGCCGTGGAATCGCGCAGCGCCGCGCGGATGTCCGACAGCCAGCGCCGTACCGTGGTGTCGCGCTCGATCGTCGCGAGATCGCGGAACGAGCGCTCCACAGCCGGGGTCACGATCAGCGGCGTCTTCCACTCGGCGACCCGGTTCAACGCCCGAATCAACCGGTGCACGGGATTGTCAGGCGTCGGCCGGGAACCATGGCCGGCGGTGCCGCGGGCCGTGACGTCGAGCCAGAACGGCGACTTCTCGGTCGTGCCGACTCCATAGAATTCGACAGCCCCCCCCGCTTGGCCGCCCGTCTTGGCGCGCGTGAGCCCCCCTTCGTTGAGCAGGAATTCGGCGCCCCGCACTAAGTCGGGTTTTTGCTCGGCGATCCAGGCTGCACCGACGCCCGCGCCGATCTCTTCATCTGAAGTCGCCAGGAAGATGATGTCGCGCTTGAGCTGCACTTTGGCGCGCTTCAGGATCAGCATCGTCATGAGCTGCGCGATGCCCTCGCCCTTCATATCGAGCGCGCCGCGACCCCAGACGGAGCCTTCCTTGATCACGCCGCCGAACGGATCCACCGTCCAGAATTCGGGCGATGCGAGCACGACGTCCATGTGATTGAGCAGCACGATCGGCCGCGCGGTGCCATCGCCCGCGAGCCGGGCGTAGAGATTGGCCTTTCCTGGGGCTGGTTCAAAGACCTGCGACTCGATACCCTCGCGCCGCAGCACCTCGGCCAGCCAGCGCGCGGCCGCGATCTCGTTGCCGGGCGGATTCGTCGTGTTGATGCGCAGGTACTGCGACAAGAGGGCGGTCGCTTCGTCGCCCAACGCCTTCCAGTCGCCCTCCACCGGCGCCGCCATCAACGAGGCGCGGGCGGGCGTTACCATGACCGGCGCCGACGAAGGCCCGGCCAGAGGTGGCACCGGCCGCCGTGCGCACGCGCCCATCAGCAGCGCAGCCGCCAAAGCCCTCGACCAAGCTCCACCAACCTTCACCATCCTCCACCACCCTTCTTACAGGTTGAGGGTCTCACCGTGCGCGAGCTGCCGGTAGCCATCGCTCGGCAGTCCCGCCGCGAGCCATGCGGCGCGCGCGCGCCGGGGCGGTTCGTCCATGGCCTCATCGGTGAGCTTGAATGTACCCCAATGGATCGGCACCATGAGGCGGGCGGTGACCGCCCGAAACGCGTCGACCGCCTCTTCCGGATTCATGTGGAGATAGCGCATGAACCAGCGCGGTTCGTAGGCGCCGATCGGCAGCAGCGCGACGTCAAACGGCCCGTAGCGCTCGCCGATCGCGCCGAACTCCGGGTGAAAACCGGTGTCTCCCGCGAAATACACACGCCGGCCCCCACCCGGTTGGCTCAGCGCGAATCCGCACCACAACGTGTCGCCCCGATCGCCGATGCCGCGGCTGCTGAAGTGCATCGCGGGAGTCGCCCCAACCCGCAGCGGTCCCAGGTCACGCTCCTCCCACCAGTCCAGCTCCACGACCTCGGCGCGCACGCCACGCTTGCGGATGAACGCGCCGAGGCCCAGCGGTAACACCCATGCCGCGCTTGGATGCGTACGGGCCAGCCGCCGCACCGTGGCGTCGTCGAGATGGTCGTAGTGATTGTGGGATTGCAGCACGATATCGAGCGGCGGCAACTCATCGAACGCGACCCCGGGCGCGACCCAGCGGCGCGGGCCGGCAAACTGCACCGGCGAAGCGCGCTCGCTCCACATCGGATCCACGAGCACGTTCATTCCGCCGAGCTGGATCAGCAGACTCGCATGACCGATCCAGGTGATCGTGAGCGCTGTGGCGGCCGCGCGCGGCGCGCCGAATGACGGTTGCGCGCGCTGGAAGACCGACCGATCGGGATCTGTGGGCCGGGGCCGCGTCGTGCGATGCACGAGCATCCATTTAAGGAGACTGCCATACCCCGGCACGGCCCGCGAAACCCAGGGATTACAAAAGCCTCCCCCCGGCCGGTGGTGCGCTGACTTTGGAGCAGGCGTCACGGCGCGCAAATATAGCCGCGCCGTGACACCATGTTTCTGTTTAGCGGGGTGCTGAAGGACCGGACGACGTGTCGACCGCGACGTGGATCACGAGCGTGTCGACGAGCGATCCACTGGTCGCGACGATGCGACCCGTCCCGACGATCTTGGATGTGACGCGCGCAATGCGCGTGCTGTCCTGGTAGGTAGTGAGCCCCAAGACCGTCGTGTCGAGACTCTGCCAGGCAACGACGGCAGTGGTGTCCTGTTGATGCTGCGCGTTCACAACGAACGCCTCGAGCCGATTGGTGCGGTTCTGCGGCATCGAGCTGGCCCCCTGGATCAGCAGCGCGCCGGTGAACGCCGACAGGGTCACGCTGTGCGTGGTCTCGAATCCCTTGTTCACCGCCACGTTCGAATCCAGCGCCGCGCCGAGATTGCTGCCAGACGGTGGATCGACCCCGACGATGTAGGTCCCCGGCAGCAGATAGGCGAGGCGATAGTGTCCGGCCGCGTCCGTCACGCCCGTCGAGTAGATGTACCAGATGCCGGATCCGCGGCCCCACGCGCTGACGGTTGCGTTCGTGACCGGTCCTGCGGTGCCACCGCCGCTGGTATCGCGCGACACGGTGCCCGCGATACTGCCGGTTTCGGCGCGATTCACCGCACGAATCCAGGGCACGAAGTTGAACGCGCCGTCCCCCAGATCGTCGTAATGGAAGCTGCGGCCGACGTCGAAGTCGATCACGATGTCAGTGCCCTGCGCCCCGACGTCCACGGCGGCTTCGACAAAGGCGTGAATCGCCTGGCGGCCCGAGCCGCCCCAGTGCACCTGCGCCAACGATCCGTCTTTGTATCGAATGCTGGACGAGTCGCCATCGAGAATCAGCCGCACCGCACGGTATTGGCCGGCGGGGATCTCATCGCCACCGAGCAGCGCGGTGTCACCTTGCTGCAGCTCGAGCAGGTTGATCTGGCGGTGCGGCGCCGTGACCTCAACCCACGACATGCTGTCGGCCGATCCCCCAGTGTCGGCCTGCGTCGACACCGAGACACTGATGACGTACACATTCACACTTTGCACGGTGTCGAACGGGAAGGGCGCGTCCGTGAGCAGCACGTTGGTCATGGGGCTTCCATTCTG
>Ga0137437_1000376_pt1 | contig 13521 bp, 11 predicted proteins | sample EasRivERMGT138_2_FD_102332 | JGI IMG/M metagenome (GOLD analysis project Ga0137437, IMG submission 102332) | Soil microbial communities from meander-bound floodplain in the East River, Colorado, USA - East River MetaG ERMGT138_2 | ecosystem: Environmental > Terrestrial > Soil > Floodplain ...
GGCTTGACCAAGGGCCCCAGGCAGCGCACGGCGAGGCCGGGGCCCGGGAACGGCTGGCGCCACACCATGTGCTTGGGCAGGCCGAGCTCGAGGCCGAGCTGGCGCACCTCGTCCTTGAACAGCTCGCGCAGCGGCTCGACGAGCTTGAGCTTCATCCGCTCCGGCAGGCCACCGACGTTGTGGTGCGACTTGATCACCGCCGACGGGCCCTTGAACGAGACACTTTCGATCACGTCGGGGTACAGCGTGCCCTGGGCCAGGAACTCGGCGCCGGCGATGGTCTTGGCCTCCTCGTCGAACACGGCGATGAACTCGTAGCCGATGATCTTGCGCTTCGTTTCGGGATCGGTGACCCCGGCGAGCGCGGTGAGGAACCGATCCTCGGCGTCGATGACGCGCAGGTCGACCGCGAAGTGATCGCGGAAGATCGCGGCGACCTGCTCGCGCTCGCCGCGGCGCAGGAGGCCGTTGTCCACGAAGATGCAGGTCAGGCGGTCGCCGATCGCGCGGTGGAGCAGCGCCGCGGCGACGCTCGAGTCCACGCCGCCCGACAGCCCGCAGATCACACGGCCGTGGGCGCCGACCTGGGCGCGGATCCGCGCGACGGCCTCGTCGACGAACGACGCCATCGACCAGTCGCCGGCCGCATGGCAGATGCCGAACAGCCAGTTGCCGAGCAGCTCCGCGCCGCGCGGCGTGTGGACGACCTCGGGGTGAAACTGCACGCAGTGGATGCGGCGCAGGGCGTTCGCGAACCCCGACATCGCGCAGTTGTCGGACTCGGCGGTGTGCACGAACCCGGGCGGCAGCGCGTCGACGCGATCGCCGTGCGACGCCCAGACCGAGAGCTCCTCGCCGGCGGAGGCCGTCCGGAACATGCCGCTTGGCTCCTTGACCCGCACGGTGGCGCGGCCGTACTCGCGGCGATCCGCCGGCTGGACGTCGCCGCCGAGCAGCTTCGCGGTGAGCTGCGCGCCGTAGCAGATGCCGAGGATCGGCACGCCGAGCTCGTACAGCGCGGCCGAGATCGTCGGTGCGCCGGGCTCGTAGACCGACGACGGGCCGCCCGACAGCACGATCCCGATCGGCTTCAGCGCCCGGAGCTGCGCGAGCTCGGGATCCTTGGCCAGCGTGAACGGGTGAATCTCGCAGTAGACCGCCTGTTCGCGGATCCGGCGCGCGATGAGCTGCGTGTACTGCGATCCGAAATCCAGGACCAAGATCAGCTGATGCGCCATGTCACTCCACGCGGTAGTTGGGAGCTTCCTTCGTGATGATCACGTCGTGGACGTGACTCTCGCGCAGGCCCGACGGCGAGATCTTCACGAACTTCGCCTTCGCGTGGAGCTCCGAAATGGTGGCGCAGCCGAGGTAGCCCATCGACGCACGCAGGCCGCCGACCAGCTGGTAGATCGACTCGCGCAGCGGGCCCTTGTAGGGGACGCGGCCCTCGATGCCCTCAGGGACCAGCTTCTGCGGGGTCTCGACGTCGCTCTGGAAGTAGCGATCCTTCGAGCCTTCCTTCATCGCGCCGATCGAGCCCATGCCGCGGTACGACTTGTACGATCGGCCCTGGTACAGGATGATCTCGCCGGGCGCCTCGTCGGTGCCGGCGAACAGGCTGCCGATCATCACGGTGTCGGCGCCGGCGGCGAGCGCCTTGGCGACGTCGCCGGAGTACTTGATGCCGCCGTCGGCGATGATCGCCACGCCCGAGCCCTTGGCGGCCGCGACGGCGTCGGCGATCGCGGTGAGCTGCGGCACGCCGACCCCCGCGACGATCCGGGTGGTGCAGATCGATCCGGGGCCGACGCCGACCTTGACCGCGTTGACGCCGGTCTCGATCAGCGCCCGGGTGGCGTCGCCGGTCGCGACGTTGCCGGCGACGAGCTGCAGTCTGGGGAACTTCTTGCGGGTCTGGCGGACCGCCTCGAGCACCCCGGCCGAGTGGCCGTGCGCGGTGTCGATGCAGATCACGTCGCAGCCGACCGCGAGCAGCGCCTCGACGCGGGCCTCGCGATCACCGCCCACGCCGACCGCCGCGCCGACCCGCAGGCGGCCGAGCTCGTCGGTGGCCGCGGTGGGGTGTGCCTCTGCCTGCTCGATGTCGCGGATCGTGATCAGGCCCTTGAGGCGCCCGGCGCTGTCGATCACGAGCAGCTTCTCGATGCGATGCTTGTGCAGGAGGTCCTTCGCCTCGTCGATCTGCACGCCGTCCTTCACGGTCACCGGGTTCTTCGTCATCACCTCGCCGACCTGGAGCGTCAGGCGCTTCTCGAACCGGACGTCGCGGTTGGTCAGGATGCCGACCGGGCGCTTCTCGGCGTCGACGACCGGCAGGCCGCTGATCCGGTAGTGCCGCATCAACGCGAGCGCGTCCTCGAGCGTGCGCGACGGGGCGATCGTGACCGGATCGACGACGATGCCCGACTGCGCCTTCTTCACGCGGTTGACCTCGCGCACCTGATCCTCGATCGACAGGTTCTTGTGAATGAAGCCCATTCCGCCTTCGCGCGCCATCCGGATCGCCGTGGCGGCCTCGGTGACGGTGTCCATCGCCGACGACACCAGCGGCATGCGCAGCGGGATGGCGGGGGTGAGCCGCGTGGTCACATCGACATCTCGCGGGATTACTTCGCTGTAACCCGGGACCAGCAAGACGTCGTCGAAGGTGAGTGCCTCCCTGAGGTCCTCAAACATGGCCGACCATACTAGGGGGGTATGACCACGGCAAGGCATGCCAGGGGCGCACGCCCGGTGCGGAGCGATCTGCCGGGTGCTCAACTCGCCGATTTGATGGGAGATACATGGGGCTCCCTCGTGCCGGCCGGCAGTGCGGTGATGACGGAGACGACCGCCGCACCGATCGCGCCGCGACCCGGGTCGATGCCGGTGGGGCCGCCGGCGCTCGCGTGCGCCCAGCGCACGGATCTGTGACTGGCTCACTGATTGCTGATCTCCTGGGCAACCACGGAGATTGGCTATGAAGTTACGACCCAAGATATTCGCAACATGGCTTGTCGCCGGCGCAGCTGTGATGGCGACGCCTGCCATGACCGGTTGTTACGGGACCGAAGGGACGCTCATCATCGAGGAAACGCCGCCGCCCCCGCGGGCAGAAGTCGTGGTCGCCCGGCCCGGCTTCTTCTGGGTCCACGGCCGCTGGACGCACGCCGGAAATCACTGGCTGTGGCAACCTGGCTACTACGTGCGCGCGCGTCCCAACGCGGTCTATGTGGAGGGCCACTGGGAGCACCGCGGTCGCGGTCACGTGTGGGTCGAGGGCGGCTGGCGCCCGCGCAGCTAGGTCATCGTACGGGAACGCCGCTGACCGCGCAGGCTCGCCGGCGGATCGCAGGCGCCGGCAGCGGCGCTGCAGTATCGTGGCCGCGAATGGGAACCAGGATCGCGATCTTCGGGGCCGGCGCGATCGGCTGCTGGGTCGGTGGCCGGCTGGCCGCGGGCGGCGCCGAGATCACGCTGATCGGCCGCACCCGCGTTATGGACGAGGTACGAGGCGGCCTGCGGGTGACCCAGCTCGCGGGCCCGGACGCGGACGTGACGGTCACGGCCACGACCGAGGTCGCGGCGGCCGCGGCGGCGGAGCTCGTGATCGTGACCGTGAAGTCCGCGCAGACGGCCGAGGCAGGCGCCCAGCTCGCGCGCGTGCTGCCGCCCGGCGCCGTGGTGGTGAGCCTGCAAAACGGTGTCCGGAACGCGGACGTCTTGCGCGGTGCGCTGCCGGACCGGCGCGTGCTGGCCGGGATGGTGCCGTGGAATGTCGTGCGCCGCGCGGCCGGCGCGTACCACCGGGCGTCGCAGGGTACGCTGATGATCGAAGACGATCCGGCGGGCCTGGCGCTGGTGCACGCGTGCACGGCCGCGGGGCTGGCGATCGAGCCACGGCGCGACATGCCGGCGGTGCAGTGGGGCAAGCTCGTCATGAACCTCAACAACGCGATCAACGCGCTGTCGGGCCTGCCGCTCGCGACCGAGCTGTCGCAGCGCGGGTTTCGGCGCTGCCTCGCGGCGGCGCAGCGCGAGGCGCTCGGATCGCTGGCGGCCGCGAACATCGCCGTCGCGCGGCTGACCGCGATCCCGCCGCGCCTGATGCCGAGCCTGCTCACCCTGCCCGACGCCCTGTTCACGCGGCTCGCCCGCCGGGTCATCGCGATCGATCCGCACGCACGGTCGTCGATGTGGGACGATCTCGAGGCGAAGCGGCCGACGGAGATCGACGACCTGCAGGGCGAGATCGTCGCGCTGGCCGCGCGCGTGGGCCGCGCCGCCCCGGTCAACCGCGCGCTGGTGGCGCTCGTCCGCGCCGCCGAGGCGGGCGGCAAGCGCGACTACGCCGGCGCCGAGCTGTACGCGGCGCTCGGGCTCGGCCCCGCGGTCACCTGAGGAGCTTCACGAACACGCGATCCTGCGGGAGCTTGCTATAGACCTTCTTCGTCACGCTCTGGAAGCCCGCCTTGGTGAACGTGAGGTTGACGGTCGCGAAGCCCATCATCTGGACGACCATCGGCGTCGTGCCGGCGCGATGGCCGTCGATCGAGAGCTCGGCGCCGGGCGGAACCGACAGGACGGTCACCGCGTGGACCGGCCGCGGCAGGCTGATGTCGACCTCCTGCGGCTTGTCGGCGACGAGCGTGACCCACTTCGTCGCGTTCTGGTAGCGCGCGTGGGAGACCTCGATCTTGTGCTTGTCGCAGGTGCCGTCGATCGTGAGCGGCGACGGGCCCATCGACTGGTCGTCGATCCGGACGATCGATCCGGCGGGCGTCGTCGCGACGGTGAACCGGCATGGGCCGCTGCCGACGATCGGGGTGCCGCCGGACGCCGCCTCGCCCTCGTCCTCGGGCTTGAGCGAATCGCCCGGGTCAGCCGCGCCGCCCGCCGGGTCGGCCGCGCTGCCCACCGGCACCGCCGCCTGGGCCACCGGGTGTGTCGCGGCTGGTTTCGCGCTGGCGCCCGAGCCGGCCTTGGCGACCGGCGCCGGAGTGGCGCGCGGCGCGACGATCGCCGTACCGGTCGCGACCGCCGGGGGCCCGTCGTGAAGTGCGCCGCGAACCAGCCTGGCGATCACGAACGCGACGACGATCGCGGCGGCCACGGCTCCGCAGATCATGAGCCAGCGCTGTCCCGCAGGCGCGACCTGCATCGCCGCCGGCGCGGCCGGATGTGACGCGGTGGGGTGCGTGAACCGCGTGGCGTCGACGGTCTGGTACGTCGCCGGGGGGCGCCCCATGTCGAGCTGACCTGGGACCGGCATCATCGCCGGTGGAGCGCCCTGCTCCGGATGCGGGGCCTCACCCTGCGGCGCGTACGCGGCGCCGTAGGTCGCGCTCGCCGCCTCGAGCCAGGGCGTGGCGCTCGCGGCTCGCCCGTCGTGCAGCGGCGCGAACAGCGCGGCGGTCGAGCTCAGCGCGAGGGACGGCGCCTCCTGCGACTCGGCCCGCGGCGGCGGTGGCGGATCGTCGGGCCCGACCGCGAGCGACTCGGTGTCACCGTGCGAGCGCACCATCAGGTTCGGCGGCGTGTCGAACGGCATCGCCGGGACGCTGGCCGGAGGGTCGGCGAGGTCGTCATTCCAGTCGCCGCCGTCGGTGGCCGGATGGAAGAAGGCCCCGGTCTCCTCGTACAGCGTGCAATCGACGAAGCCCTCGAGTGACTCGTCGCTGAGGTTCTGCAGCGGGTTGGCCGGCAGCACGAACGCCGAGCCGGGGGTCCGCAGGTCAGCGCCCGGCGCCGGATCGGGCGCGCTCGCCGCGGGGGCGACGTTGGGCATCGTATCTTGCGAGCGGCCGTCGAGCTCGCTCGGGTGATCGATGATCACCGCAGGCTGGCCCGGCTCGATCGGGGCCTCGTCGGGCCCCGGCTCGCTGGCGGTCGCCGGCTCGGAGCGCAGCCGCGGGACCAGCTCCGTCGGCTTGAACTCGACGTCGTCGACCGGCGGCGGCACCGCATCGACGTTCAGCGCGACCTGAAACCGCGTGACGGTGACCGGCGCGGCACGACGGCGGCGCGACGGAGCGCCGGGCTCCGAGGCCGCCCGATCGAGGCTCGCCTCGGCCTCGGCGGGCATCCCCGACACGTCCTCGGAGGTCGCTGCGCTCGGCGCGGGCGCGCGATCCTCGACGAAGGGCGGCGGAGCGGGCGCGCGGGCCTCCACGGCGGGCGGCCGCGGCGCGATCACCGGCGGTATCGAACGCGGCACCGCGGGCGCCGGGGGCACCGGCGCCGGCATCCCGGTCGCCGTCGAAGCGCGGCTCGATCCCACGGCAGCGTCGCCCCGTCCCGCAGCCAACGTGGTCGGGGTCCCCAGCCCGCGCGGCTCGGGTTCGCGGATCGGCGGCAGCCCCAGACGCGGCGGGCTCATCGGTGGCAAGAGTGGCGGGGGCATGCCGCTACGGAGCGGAAATGCGGGCGGCCGCAACACCGGTGCAGGCACAGGCATCGGCGCCACCGGCAGCGGACCGGGCGGTGGCGTGGCCTCGGCGATCACCCCCGGCGCCTTCGACGCGGCGCGCAGCCGGTCGAACACGAGCTGGCTCTCGACGGTGAGCCGCTTGATGCCGAGCCGGATCCCCGGCCGCTTGTAGCGATTCTCCGGAGTCGCCCAGGCATCGAGCACGACGCACAGCCCACGCAACACCGGCTGCTTGTCCGCCAGCTGGATCGAGAACGCGGTCTCGAGCCCGATCGGGCGGCTCGTCATCGTCGCGACGAAGAACGTCTGGTCATCGCCGCAGAACCGATGAAACGTCGCGACGAATTGATCCACGCTCGTACAGCGTGTGGCGACGCATAGCGCCCTCGTCTTCGTGGCCGACGTGGTCATACCGCTGGTAACTTCTCGAATCAGCGCAGACTTATTGTAGACGCCCCGTCGAGGGCGTGGCGGATCGAATCGCCACCGATCGATGTATGGAAGTGGTCCACCTGGTCCACCTCACATCGCCCACAAGAGGACCGCGGCGGCGCCGAAAACGCTGCGCAGGAGGAGCAAATCCAGGAAGCGCCCGTAGCTCTGCAGGCGCGCGCGCAGCGGGGCCTTGCCCGCGTGATCGCGCAGCGGCAACTCGGCGCGCCGCAGGTGGCGGACCAGGACGTCGAACCGGTCCCAGTCCCGCGCGGCGATGAACCACCACGAGCCGCGGCGCGCCTCGACGGCGATGCCGTCGAGGTAGATGTGGGCGGTGGTGATCCGCGCCGCCGGCTGATGAAACCCGAACGCCGTCCATCCCCAGCGCACGCCGTCCCGGGTGATCGCGACGCGCGCCCGGCGCACCACGAAGCCCAGGCCCGCGAACGCGGCGAACGCGATCGGCAGCACGACCTGCGTGCTCGCGCTGCGGTGATACGGGTGCCGGGACACCAGCACCCACGTGATCGCCCCGAGCACCACGACGACGACCAGCGAGATCCAGGCGACCCGGCGGGCGCGGCGCGGCGCGACGAACGTCCCGAGCGGCGTCCCGACGAGCCCGATGCCGGGCGGCAGATCGAGCGCGCTCATCCGCCGGTCAGCCCCGGTTGCTCGACGGCCGCGCGCAGCCGCGCGACCAGCGCCTGGCGATCGGTGTCGTCGGTGATCCGCCGGCCGCCGCGCGTCACGTAGAACACGTCGGCGACCTTCTCGCCCTCGGTCGCGACCTTCGCGAGCGAGATGTCGAGGCCGAGATCCGCGAGGGTCTGGGTGATCGCGTACAGCACGCCGGCGCGGTCGCGCGTGGAGACCTCGACGATCGTCGCCTGGGTCGAGTCGTCGTGGATCCGGATCTCGGTGGGGACGCCGGGCGTCACCCGCTTCGGCATCCCGGAGCGCGGCCGGCGCTGGGCGATCAGCGCCGCGACCTTCGACGGATCGGGCGGGCCGCCGAGCAGGTGGCGGAGATCGGCGCCGAGCTTTCGCCAGCGCGCGTCGTCGTCGGGGATCGCCGCGCCCTTCAAGTCGCGGACGTAGAACACGTCGGTGACCAGCCGGCCGCCCGCGAGGTCGACGTGGCCGAGCACGGCCCCGAGCACGTCGACGCGATGCGCGGTCAGCGCGCCGGCGATCGTCGCGAGCACGCCGGGCGCGTCGGGCGTGACGACCGCCAGCTCGCTGTGGCCCTTGAGCGGGAAGCCATGGACCTCGAGCGCGATGCTGGGGGCCTGCGCGCGGGCCGCCCCGACGAGCCGGACGTGCCGCGCGGCCTGGCGCGGGGTCAGCTGGGTGAACAGCCGCGGATCGATGCCGTCGACGATCTCGGCCGCCGCCGGCTCATCGCCGGCCAGCTGCACGACCTTGTCGCGCACGTCCTCGGGCGCGGGCGGTACGAGGTTCACGCCGCTCGCGATCGCGGGCTCGGCGAGCGCGCCGCGGAAGTACGCGCGTGTCCGCAGCATGAGATCGCGCAAGAGGTCGGCCTTCCACGCCGTGAGGTTATCGGGCGCGGTCATCGCGGTGTCGCACAGCGTCACCAGATATAATTGGACGAGGCGCTCGTCGTCGCCGACCTGCTCGGCGAACCGCGCGATCACGTCGGGATCCGAGAGATCGCGGCGCTGCGAGAGGTGCGACATCGTCAGGTGCTCGCGGACCAAGAGCTCGGTGATCTCGGCGTCGGCCTCGGTCATCCCGAGCCGGCGCGCCACGGCGCCCGCGACGACGGCACCCTTCTCGGCGTGGCCCTTGCCCATGGGTTTACCGACGTCGTGGAGCAGCGTGCCGAGCAAGAGCGGCGCCGGCCGCCGGACCGAGCGCCACAGCTCGGTCGCGGTCGGGTGCTCGGCGGCGAGCTCGCCGCGCGCGAGGCGCTTCTGCATCGCGAGCGCCAGGAGCTGGTGCTGATCGACGGTGTAGACGTGATACAGGTCGTGCTGCACGCGGCCGGTGCACGGTGCCCAGCCGGGCATCACCGCCGCCAGGATGCCGAGCTGGTGCATCGCCTCGAGCGCCGACGGCTGCGCGTCATCGCGCGGATCGACCAGCGCGTCGAGCAAGAGCCGGGCAGCGAGCGGATCTTGGGCCAGCGGCCCCGGATCCCGCGCGATCGTCTCGGCGGCGAGCTCGCGCGTGTCGCCGTGGACCGCCAGCCGCTCGGCCACCGCGACGCGAAACAGCCGCACCATCTCGCTCGGCCGCTCGACGAACAGCCGCGGATAACGCAGCGCGAGCTCGCCGTTGAACGTGACGAACGAGGCATCGACCTCGGCGATCCGCGGGCGCCGGCGCGCCGGGACCCGCGCGCGCTCGAGCAGCCGATCGGCCACCTGGACGACGCCGCGCGCGTGCAGGTAGTAGTCGCGCATCAGCGCCTCGACGGCCGGCGCGACCGCGGGGCGCACATCCCCGTCACCTGCGTGGGCGTCCGGGTACAGCGCGGGCGCGATCGCCTCCTGGATCTCGAACGTGAGCTGGTCGAAGCGCCGCCTGGCGGTCAGCTGCACGAGCGCGCGGATCCGCAGCTCGAAGTCGCGCGCGCCGGTCAGGATCTGCGCCTGCCGCGGCGTGAGGTGCCCGGTCGTCACGAGGCTGCCGATCAGCGCCTCGGGGCCCTCGCCGGCTCCGGCCGCGGGCTCGGTCGGGAGCGGCGGATGCCAGCGGATCTGGGCGCACCACAGCGCGGTCGACAGATCGCGGAGCGCGCCGATGCCCTGCTTGAGGTTCGGCTCGAGCAGGTAGAGCGACGCACCGAACCGCGCGTGGCGCGCTTGGTTCTCGGCGGCGAGCGCGGTGATGAGATCGCTGGGGTTGCCGCCGGGCGCCAGGGCGCCGAGCGTCACGCGCCGCAGCTCGGTGGTGAGCCAGCGATCGCCCGCGATGTGGCGCGCGTCGAGCAAGGCCGTCGCCGTCGCCAGATCATCCTTCGCCAGGCGCGCCACCGCGCGCGGCTCGTGCACCGCATGGCCGATCGCGAGCTTTTCGTCCCACAGCGGATACAGCAGGCGCTCGCACACCTGCTTCGCCAGCGCCTCGTCGCGATCGTGCAGCACGATGAAGTCGATGTCGGAGTACGGGGCGAGCTCGCGGCGCGCCCAGCCGCCGGTCGCGACCAGCGCGAGCGCCGCGCCGCCGGCCGCCGCGACGAACCGCTCGGCGAGCGCGCGATCGAAGACCTCGGCGATCGCGCGACACGCCGCGCTGCCTTGCCCCGGCGCGCGCAGCTGGGCCGGCAGCGCCGCGAACGTCGCGTCGAGCATGCCCCTCAGGCTCGGGGCGACGGTGGCCGGTTGTCCCACCCACGTAGCGTAGCAACTCGTGGCGAGCCGGGGAAACCACCAGGGCCGGCCTTGGCCACGACCGCCCGCCGACCGACGCGCCCCCGCGCTGCAAGAGCAGCCCGGATCGTGTTCCTCTGGCCTTCGACGCGTACGCTCAGCGAGCAAGCGGCACGACCTTCGAAGCGCGCAGCTTGCGATCACGCGTCACGAGGCGGATCCCCGTGGCAAGGCTCGTCGCCGCGATCAGCTCGTCCGCCGGATCACTCTTGAAGTCGAGCTTGCGCAGACATCGCACGACCTCGCGCGTGATCGGGAGGATCGCAAGTTGAGAGAGGGCCTTGGCGAACGGGTCCAGCTCGGGATCCTCGGAGATGCGACCGAGGCGATGGAGCATCTCGAGCTCCCAGAGCACGATCGCAGAGATCCCCCACGCATCTGCGGAGAGGATGCGTCGCTCATCGGCGCTCAGTGTTCCGGCGAACGCGTGAACGACCACGTGCGTGTCAAGATTCAGCATCCCACGGGATTCCGGTGCTGAGGAGGTTGCCGCGCACCTTTATCTTTCCGCGGAGGATCCCGATGAGATCCTTGCCGTTCGCGTGAACCGGCACGAGCCGTGCGACCGGCTTGCCTCGTTTGGTGATGACCAGGCCCTCGTCTGTCACCGAGTCGAGCAATGCGAGGCATTGCTCCTTGAACTTTGCTGCCGCGATCGTCTTCATGGTCACAGGATACGACTGGTCATACCAGGCGTCCACTGGACGTGTTCGTCGCCATGCATCCGCCGCTCCCACCGTCGTGCCTCGGCCATCACACGTGTCGTCCTGCCAGGTGGGGTGTCGCCGAGTCCACGCCCGATGACGCCGCCCTGCCGTACGAGCGCGAGGTCAAGGCCTTGCTCGCGAGCACGCCCGAGGCGCACGACCGCCATCGTTGACGAGGTTGCGCTCGATCTCGACCGGCCTTCCGCGAGGCATGGGAGCGCGTCCCACCGATCGGCCATGACCCGGCGCTGGGCACGTGCTCGCATGCTCGCGGAGCAGCGGCTATCTAGTGGCGGCTGAGGTCTGTTCGCACGCGCGGGCTCGACCGGCGTGGCGCCCACTTGGCGCATCAGCGTCGACGTCGATCAGTTCGAACGCAAGCACGAGAACTTAATTTATTTTATAATATGAATACTTGCCGATCTATAGTTAAATTTCTTGCAACTTAGAATACATTATTTTTATACTATGAACTATGAAGGATTATGTCAGGGAAGGTAGGTCGGAGCTTCTCGTCCCGTACATGCAACGGAGCATCGTCGCTGGTGACATGACCGATCGCGCCGGGTTTCTGGACTGGCCGTCGTTGACGTCGCGCCCGATCGGCCTGGCTGCATCCCGCAGCCGCGCCGCTCGCCCGAGACATCTGCGAGCACCGCGACGAACGCGCGTGCCGCGGCCACCCGCGAGCCGACACGTCATCCTCTTCTTCGCCGCGAATCCGAGCGGCACCACCCGGCTTGCTCTCGATGAAGAGTGCGCCGCGATCGAACGCGAGTTTCGCATGACCACGGGCCGCGACGACTTCGACTTCCGGTCGAAATGGGTGGTGAGCGTTGACGAGATGATGTGCCACATGAACGAGCTGCAACCGACGGTCATCCACTTCAGCGGCCACGGAGATCGCAGCGCCTGCATCTACGTCCAGGACGAGCAACGTCAGCCACCACCCGCACACCGCGACATCTCGGCGCTCGCAAGCGCCGGCATCCAACTCGAGGACGAGCAGCACCAACCACAGTACGTAAGCGCGCGCGCGCTGACGCAGATGATTGGAAGCGCCGTCCCGTCGGCGCGCCTGGTGGTGCTCAACGCCTGCTTCAGCGACGCTGTGGCCGAAGCACTTCGCAGCGTCGTCGATTGTGTCGTCGGTATGCGTGGCGCAATTGGCGACGCCGCTGCGCGCTCGTTCGCGGTCGGATTCTATCGCGCGCTTGGGCACCGCCGTTCGGTCGGCAACGCCCTCGCGCAGGCGGTCGCGACGCTCGCCGCCAAGCAGCTCCCGGATGAACATCTCCCTGTCTGCCGCACCCGCGACGGTGTCAACGCCGACCAGGTCATCCTGCCAAGCCTCGACTCAGAGCGACCGTGAGCGGCCTGGTCGTTGCCCCACGCCTCGGTCGCCGGGTTGCATTCCAGAAAGCGCGATCGCCGTCAGCGCCCGATCACCAGCGTTGCGGGTGTCCAGCTCCGCGCTCGCCGGGCCGCCCTCGCCGGGACGTCCTCGGAGTCATACGCGGCAAACCGCGTGGGCTCGGTGACGAACTCGCGCGCGCGCGCGAGCACCGCCAGGTTCACGACCGCGCGGCCGGGCGACCCGGGCTCGATCGCGGCGACGAAGACGCCACACGTCCGGCAGATCAGGAAGTCCGCGAGGCGCAAGCCGAACCGGTAGCGAACCAGGTCCTCCTCGCTCGCGGCGCGAATCGTCACGTGGCCCGACGGGTCCGCCGTGTAGCACGGTCGATGGCGCGTGCAGAACGTGCAACCACACAGCCGCACCGGCAGCTCGTTCGGCTCGCGCGTCGTCTCGAAACAGATCGTGATCGCGGCGCAGTGACAGCTACCTTCGAGCACGCACCGATTCTAGCAAAGCCCGCGCTGCCCCACGATCGCGATGACCACGAACGCGAAACGCCGAGCGCGACTGCGCGAAGCGCCCACCGCGCGTGCGCTCACCATCGTCAACTCGAGGCGAACGTCGTGCCCTCGTCACGGTCTTGTACGATCAGCTTCTATATGGTCAACTCCAGTGACCATGAAGTCGGTGGCGATCTCGACCTTCAAAGCGCGGTGTCTCGCCCTGCTGGAGGATGTCGCACGCACAGGCGAACCGCTCCTGGTCACCAAGCGAGGGAAGCCGCTCGCGCGCGTCACGTCGAGCGACAACAGCAGGTCGCGCTCTCCGCAGGAGACCCTGCGGCATACGGTCGAGACGCTCGGTGACCTCATCGCCCCCGTGGTCTCGCCGGCCGCATGGCACGCGACCCGAGGAATCATGTTGACCCAGGACGACCCCAGCACGGCGCGCGAGCAAACCCAGCGCCGGACCGGTCGCCGCCGATCGCGCGCATGATCGCGCTCCTCGATACCCACGTCGTGTTGTGGTGGTTCGACCGCTCCACACGCCTGTCGCGCGCCCAGCAACGAATGCTCGCTCGAAGCGGCGACGACCGTCCGCTCGGCGTGACCGACACCTCGCTGTGGGGCCTCTACAGCACCGGCGCGCGACAGATGTACGGCTACCGCTTCCCCGACGGGCTGA
>Ga0137437_1000377_pt1 | contig 13507 bp, 26 predicted proteins | sample EasRivERMGT138_2_FD_102332 | JGI IMG/M metagenome (GOLD analysis project Ga0137437, IMG submission 102332) | Soil microbial communities from meander-bound floodplain in the East River, Colorado, USA - East River MetaG ERMGT138_2 | ecosystem: Environmental > Terrestrial > Soil > Floodplain ...
CCGTTGCCCGCCCCGACGTCGAGCAGCTTCAGTCCCGGTGCGAGGCCGTAGCTCTTGAGGCGCCGTTCGGCCACCTCGAGATCGTGCTCCTTGCTGTGGGTGTAGATACCGGCGTGATAGCGCTCCTCATACCAGCGCGCCAGCTCATCAACAGTGGCCCAGAGATCCTGTCGCACGATGCCACATTGCAGACACGTGATGATCGGAATGTCGTTCTGCTGTCCGGTGATGCCGCCGGTCGCGCCGCAGATGCAGTGGTCGAGGAGCGTCATTTGATATCTCTTTCGATCAGGTGCATGATGATCCAAATCGCCACTGCCTCCAACATCCACACTAACCACCGGCACGGCGCTAGGATTATTCGGATCATACCTCACGCAAATCTCTCCAATAGACGGTCAGTCACACACCACCTCCCACGGCCTTGGATGCCCATGATAACAAATGAGGCGCGCGCCCCAGGGAACAATACCACCGCTCGGTTCAACGTGCTCTTTGAAACTGATGAGCTGGCCGAGAAGAACATCCTGCCAACGATCCGCTTCGTGATACCACGCGAGGTTGAAGAATCCTTGGTCACCCTTGCGACGGAAGGAACGAATCACAACCTGCGGGCCGGCGCCCTCATGCAGTAATTCCCATGCAAAACGTCGTGCCGTGACGGGTAGGTACATCACTCCAGAGGCGAGTAGGGTTGGTGTGAAGAAGTCACTGAGCAGTGTGAGACGGCCGACGTTTGCGATGTCCTCGAGGGAACCCACGACGGTCGTGTCCAAATCGATGTAGAGAATGTCCCCGAGGTCGTCGTGTTCCGGCGCGCACAGCTCGAGTTTGCTCCACCAACCCGCCCACCCGTGCGTGAGCTGGCGTTGTTCGATCGGGAACGGGGTCTTGAAGGTGTGGTTGGTGAGGCACACAAACCTGCCCGGCGGCCACCGCCCGGGATCGCGGACCTGCTTGTACAACCGCGTCACGTGCTCGGGTTTGTAATCACCACCGGAGCGCATCACGCAGACCAGCGTGGGCATCATTTCGACTTCCCTCCCCGCCACGGCTCATCATCATCAGGCCGCTGAAGCATCTGCGCGACTTCGTTTAGCGCAAGCAGAATCAATGCTACATTCCTGGTGCATTTGATCCGCTTGGCGAGCACCTTGGCATCAGCGGAGAATTCTTCCCAGATCTCCCACTCCTCTTCAGACCCTGGGACAGGTGCCGGTGGTGGCTCGGGCTTCTTCGGCATTGTCTAGCCAGCCTTTGGCTCGATGTTAATGGCGATGTAGCCTTCCGTCGGGACACGGAACGGATCGCCGGCAGCAGGCGTCACGCGGAACTCTCCCTCGTACGTGCCGGGCGTGTCCGTGTTCCCCGCAGCCCACTGGTAGCTGATCTTCCCGGTCGGGGCATCCACGATTGTCGCAGTCACCAAGCTCAGAGCCGCCACCGAAGGATTCCGAGACGACCGCATGGAGAACTTAACCGTAGCGCCCGTGAGATCCACATTCGCGTTGGCTTCATCCTGTACGGTCGTCTCCACATCCGGGTACAAGTCACCCTGCTTGACCGGCACCACCATCGTGGTCGACTTTCGTTTGCTCGTTCCGAATGCCATGTCGCCTCCTAGAACAGACTCAACGCCCAGCCAGCGAGCAGAGATCCTGCCGCGCGCTGACCGATGTCGTCGATTGGATTGTGTCCCGGTTGATTGCGCCGCGGGTCTACGAAGCGCTCGTAGAGATACGAGACCGCCTGAAAGAGGATCACCGCGAACGGCCCGCTGTGCAGACGCCACGCGAGCAATAGGGTACCGAGGACACCGATGATGCTCTCGTTCACCCAGCTGTTCTGAATGAACCATGCGGGCGCCTTGCTCTGGAGCCACGCAACGATTCTACTGAGCCAGTTCATTTGCTCTCCAATGCGGCCAACGCCTCCGCGAGTTCGGGACGCAGCTTCTCTGCCGCCGCGCTAACGTCTGCGCCGGTCACCGTCTTGGTGATCTTCTGCACCTTGCCGTCGACTTCCCGTTCAAACGAGAAGGTGACTTTCACCTTGCCGGCCTTGCCCGCGATCGAGAACTCCGACGGGTGTCCGGGAACGTCATAGCGGTCCTTGAAGTGGCTCAGGACGCCGAAGCGGTCGGTCACGGCGGCGAGGTCACGGCGCTGCTGCTCCTCGAGCCGCTGCTGTTCCTGGAATGCTGATGTGGAGCGCTCCGCCCGTTCTTCGGGCGTCAGGTGTCGGGGTTCTTTCTTCTCTACCTGCTCGGCGGTGATGCCGATCGTAACCTTTGCGTCCGTTGCCATTGCCGTGCTCCTGTGTTGGCGGTTAGCTGATACCTGCTTTGATCGTCGCCCCATCTGCGCGACGAGTCCATTCTACAAACCGTACACCACCGCCCGTGCCGACGATGATCTTGATCTCTCCTTCGTAACCACCGGCGATGTCACGGGCGATCTGAATGAGTGCGGCGCGAGCCGTGTCGGACAGCTTCCCATTGAGTAGCTCGAGCACATCATGCAGTGCGGGCTGAGACAAAGGCTATTCCTCCGGTCCGGTCGCGCCGGGCAGCACGAGCCCGACGGAACACCGACAATTGGGATGCGGTGCCGGCGGTCCCTCGACCGGCCCCTCTGGTGTCTCGAACGGTTCACCCAATCCCACACCATCTGGATTCATGCCGGGGATCTCCACGCAGATCGGGCACAGCCGATCGTCCGGTGTCACAATCCAGAACTGCTTCACTTCACCCGGCAGTTCCCCATCTTGCACCGCCTGCCGCCACGATTCTTGGGCACCCCAGTTCGCCGCCCCGAGGGTTTCCGTCCGCGCGATCGTTTCTGCCCGCGCCGCGATGAGCCTCTGGGCATAGAGCGCCTCCATGTCGTTGATGAATGCCGGGGTCAGCTCCCCGGCTTCAATGCGGCTCCGAATCATCGCCATGTCAGCTCCAGAGAGCCGCCGCGTGAAGGTGCCGTACTCCCGGACCCCGGTGCGCATGATGTCCCGCAGCTCATCCCCGAACCGCAGCGGTGCCAGGACCCAGTTCCGCGGGAGTCCGACGACCTCTTTGATCAAGCGCGCCTGTTGCTGCACGGTGGCCCGGCCAGCTGCGCCCAAGGAGACGATCAGACGAATCGCTTCACGGACATCCTCCGGGATCGAGGTCACAAGCTGTGCGGCTTTGGTCTGCGCATACAGAATCACATTGGCATGAATCGCATTGAATGTTGCCGCGATCCCTTGCGACTGGAGATAGGTCGCGCTGGCCGTACCGGCGGCGCGGATCGTTCGCAGCAGGGGATCGCGCAGCGCCTTCTCAACGGTGAGCTGCAGCGCATGTGCGTTCACGACCGATTCCACCACCCGCAAGTTGCCGGATGCTACGGCGGAGAGCAGCTGCGCCTCGTTGATGTGTCCCTTGTACCGCACGAGCGCCTGTGTCCACCGGAGCGCGACTTCACTTCCCCAGCGCCGAGCGATGCGGTCGATGATCTTGTGGAAGCGGAAGACAAGCCCACGTGCCCCGACGTTGTGCACCTCGAGGAGCGTCGTGCCACGCGCTTGTACAGTCCGCAATCCGATCATTGTTCTTTGATCACCAACTCATCGGCGGCAATCCAAGTCAAACGCTTATACATGACCACCTGCGCTTCGACAAAGACAATACCTTCATCGAAGAGATCTGAGGTGGTGTACTTCAAAGCGTAGATTGGATGCCATTTTCTACCAGCCTGTCGGAATCGTCCGATCAGATTTGTAGTAAGCCTGACAACCGTTTTTGTTTGTTCTTGGACTTCAGCCATCGTTAGCTCCTTTGTGTCAGCAGCCGCCACCACGCGCCGGGTTCGTACGGGGCATTCCCGAGTCCGAGCACGTGATCGATGAGGCGCTGCTGCTCCCACTCTTGCGAGGCGATCTGTTTGATCAGCGCGCGCCGTTTCGGCAACCGATTGAGCAGGCGAACGAAGAACACCTGGAGTCGGTAGATCATGAGAGTACCTCCACCTTCCGCACCCGCATCGCCGGCACCGCATGGGTCTGGCGGTTCGCGACGAAGGTGACCATGAGTTCGTTGTTCTCCCCCCGCGTGAGCATGAGCAGGGAGGCGTTGTACCATGTCAGGTCGTCGAGGTAGATGCGAATCGTGCTCACAGCTCGTCCACTCGGCCGCATGTCGGACACGGCGCTTTGGGGTTCACATAATCCGGAACGAGGTAGACCAGCGTTGCCGCCAGCCGTGCCTCGTCCCGGGCTACCTGATCCGGCACACCCTGCTGCCGGAGCGCTTCGACCAATTCGGTGTAGCGCCTCGCGAAGGCTTGGGCCTTCCCCTCGAGCGTGCGCGGCGCTTTCGGCATCTAGCGCTCCGGGGCCGGCTTGCTAACCTTGACCGTGACCGTGATCTCGCCCTGCCCGTCGGAGTTGAAATGCCCGTAGCTCGACACTCCCAGCTCCAGGCCTTCCGGCGCAGCTTCTGCGACACTCGCGACGAATGCCGAGGCGGCGTCCATCGCGGCCTTGTGAGAGCCGTCGACTTGATAGGCGCCCTGCTTCTGGTGCTCTGCCGTACTCGCCGCACGTGCTTGCTCGCGAGGAATCTTCGACAGCGACAATGACCAGCTCATCAGTTAACCTCCCTGCTTCGGTGTAGCCGGCGGTGCTCCTGCCGCTGGCGGTGCTGGCGGACTTCCTGCTACTCCCGTTCCCCCACCGGCTTCCGGTGGCGCCGGAGTCGGTGCAGGCGGTGGTGCGACATCCTCCGGGTTGCCCGGCTTCTTCGGCACGAGCCGCACGTTGCGATCGTCATCGACCTCTACCAGCTGCGTTGGATCACCACCCAACGGCGTGAGGGCCGCCGCAGCTTGGGAGGTCTTGAGATTCGCATCGGCCTGCTCGAGCGCGGTGAGCTTGAACAGCTCTGGCCACAGCACTTCGTACTTGTTGTCCTTCGGCGCCTTCAGGGCACCGGCCTCGGACATTCGATCGATAAAGGCTCGCACGAACTGCGGTTCGGCGAAGTGCTCCTGCCGCTCGTCGATCTGGCCGAACCACGTCGCCTCATCCGTACTCGAGGCCAGCTCTCCGGATTCATTCCCGAACAGAATGCGACGCGGGATGCCGGAGCCCACGGCGATGAGCGCGAAATAGAACTCGGAGATGTCCTTGACTGGGGAGACCTGAGTCGTGAGCCACTCGAGCCCGGCGCCTTGGCCGATGAACTGCCGGCGGAGATCGTGAATCATCTCCCCCATCTTCTCTTCCATCTCATCAAGCTGCGCCGGAGTCACTGACGCCTGCGGGTCGAGCTTGGCCTGCAGGATGCGGGCCACCGCCTGCCAGTAGGACTCCGCCGTGCTCGCCGCGATCTTGTCCAGGTCATAGATCCGGTTCAGTACGCGCTCGAGGCGCGGACGGCCATACACCCGATCGTCGGCATCCTCTGCGATGTGTAGCACGCGGGAGGCGTGAACAATCAGACCGGAACGTGTAAAGCCGGGCACGTCGGTCAACTTGAGTTCGTACGTGAGCGGGAGCCCGAAGCGTTTGTCTCCGGAGTTCGTCACCCAGCTCTTGATCGGCGCGTGCTGTTCGTCGTAGGCCTTGACATAGAGCACGTCGTCCGGATTGCTGAGCCGCCCCAGCGGTTGTGCCATGCCGTTGTTGTCTACGCCGCGGACCCCGATGAGCAGCACGCCGTATTTGCCGATGCCGGAGAGCCGATCCGCGACTTGGAATTCAGACCAGAGCTGCAAGCGGTCCGCGAGCTTCGTGACCGCCTTGGTGAAGTCCGTCTCCTTCGCATTGTCGGTTTCGGAGATCGTTGGAGGAATGCGCCAGGTCGTCTTCGGCTCCGCTTCGATGATGCGGCCACCGATCTCGTTGCGGTCGTAGTAGTCGAGGAAGTCCTGGAACTTAGGGGTGCGCGTGTAGCCCGCGCTCGCGTAGATGTCCCGGTTCCCTTTGAACTGGATGCCGGCGCGCGCCGCCATCCGCAGCCGCCCGAGGAGGGAGCCGGTGAGATCCGTCAAGGTGGCGAGCCTGGACTTCCCCTTCTTGCCTTTAGCGGAGGCCACGGGTCAGCTCTTTCTGCTGCGGTGACATGCCCGCAGCGACGACCCAGTTCCGAAAGAGCGAACGCCCCTTCTCACACAGGTCTCGTTCTCCGAGTGTCGGGTTCATCCAATCCTCCCGCTGACAGGTGCTACAGGTGTTGTAGTGTTCCGCCCATGCATGATAGGCTGAGCTGACCGGATCCATCGCTGGCCGAAAGACCGGAGCTGGATTCATTTCCCGTGTGCGACGTCGACGAGCCCCTTGATAGCGAGGCCCGAACGGAGAACTGCAAACCCCGTTCGGGCCCACGCAGGAAGCCGATGACTGTTCAGCCGTTGAATCTCGGCATTGAGGTTCACGATGGTCTTCGTCTGTGCGTGCAGGGAATCCTCAAGCACCTGCGCAGCAGCCATCGCTCCAAACAACGACAACGAGTCTCGCCGGGCATTCACCTTCAGGTCTGCTACCTGCGACTCGAGATGTACGATCTGCGCCGCTTGGTTGACGATCGTATCATGCTGGCTCTTGAGGCCGGCAGCGAGCGCGTGCTTAAGCGAATCCTGCTTCGCACTGTCCACGCTGATCCGAATGATCGTCGGCTGCTTGGCGTTCTGGAGTGAGTCGATCACGCTGAACGCAGAGTCCTTGAACGCCGTGGCCGCAGAGTCGCGAGCTGCCGCGAGAGCCTGCGCGGTGTTGCCGGACTGCTTCAGGTGTTCGACTTGCTTGTTGACGCCCCAGCAGGTGAGAAGAACCCCGGCGGCGACGCCACCAGCAAACAAGAGGAGAGCTGCCGAGCCTTTGCTCATGCGGGAAATATCATCAGCTCAGGCTCGCTAGCGTACAGCGCTGATCGGAATGGGAATCGCGATTCTGAGGAAACGGATCAGCGCATGATAACGCGGCGCTTCTCCTCGCTGAGTCCGAGATGCCGATGAATGGCTTGTACGAAGGCGTCGTTGAGGTCTAAGCCCTTGGCTGCTTCACGCAGTGCTTCAGCGCTAACCCGGAGCAACCCTTGCCCTTCTCCCCACAACAGCTTCTGGGAAATCTTCGCGTTGATGAACACACGCCCCGTCGTGACCGCCGGCTGGGCCGCGGAAGCACGGGCGAGCTTGTCGCCCTTCACCGTGACTTCCTTCACCGGGATGCCATACGTCTTCACCGACTGTGCAGCGCTCTTGCCGCTCGCCTTCTCTTCAATGAAGTGCGGGCCCTTGAGCAAGCGCATCTTCTCCACGAGCGCCGGGAACTCGAGGTCATCCCAACCGCAGTCGTCGATGTAGATGTCGAACAGGTCCGGCGTGTCTCGGTTCGCGACGCCGCGATAACTGCGCACCCACGCCGTGTCGGCACCGCCCTCGCCGTACGCCGTGTCCCAGTCGAGCCCGCCGTCGTGTGCATCCTCCGGCAAGACCTGATACTCAGAGAACCATTCCACCTTCCAGAAGATGCCTTGCGCCGCCACCGGCCGCTGCTGTCGTTGGGCGGCGGTGGTGAGTGGCCCCGCGCCGGCCTGCGCCTGCAGCACAGTCTCTTTCGGAATCCAGGTCGGGGAGAGCACTTGTCCTTTCGGCCGCTCATCGGGTTCGACGGTGCACGTTGGCGGCAAACCCCGAGGACCGCTCCAGCGCCCCAACGGCTCGTCACTCTTGATCTCATCCATACACACCACGTGCCAGCGCTCGGGCGCCGCTTGGGTACGCTCCCCGACTTCTCGCCGGTACAGGAAGTCGATCGGGTCTTCCGGCCCGAGGCGTTGCATCACGACAGCAATCTGCCCGTGTCCGCGCTCTTGCCGGGAGAGCCAGGTGTTCGGCCACCAATCCTCGAATAGCTCTCGGAAGTGTGGGCTGCGCGCTTTCTGGGGCTGAATCGGATCGTCGACGAGCCCGAAGTGATAGCCACGGCCAAGGAGCATACCGCCCATGCCGATGGCCCACAGCTCTCCATTCTTGTCCGTCACCCAGCGATCTTTGGCCGCGCTCTCCTCGCTCACCAAACCACCACCGCGCCGGAACAGCTCCCGCGAGGCCGCCGAGATGTCCCACGCAAGCCGGGCCACGTAGCTCGTGACGGCGACGTGTCGCATCGTATGCGTCAGCAGATAGTAGGCGGAGAGCAGCTTGCTGAAGATCTCGGTCTTAAGATAGCGCGGCGGGAGCATCACGATCACGCGGTCCAACACCCCATCGACGATGCGCTGCCCGACATCGATCAGTTTCGGCACGTGCTCAAAGTCGAGCAACGTGGGATTCAGCCGACGGACGAACTCGTGGAAGGTTTCTTTGATGTCTGTAGTGAGCCCACGCTTACGTGCTTGGCGCTGTCGATAGGCCAGCTCGAGATTCGGCGGGACGGGGAGACCGCGGGTCAGCGCCTCCTCAATCCAGACGTCCTCAACCGATTCCGCGTCGGCGGGTTTCGGAAGCACTGATGTACTCACAAGCGATGACGTTCTTGTTCAGTCGTCTGTCCGCAGCTCAGGCAAGGCAGAGGGATCGCGAACGCCGGCTGCTTCGGCCCTTTGTTGATCGCGCTACAGAGCGCGCACTTGTAGTCGTACTGTGCGAAGCCGTCGACCCGCTCCTGGAGACCGCCGTGGCCGCCGTTGTCCCGGGCGTAGCGTGCCAGCTCTCCCATCTTCTCGGCGCGCTTGTCCTCGACCTCGCCGCGGTTCTGTCCTTTGTGGATGCCGTCCTTCACGACCTTGCGTGTCCCTCTCATAGTGCCTCCCGCACTCGGCGGATCATCGCCCGCTCGGCTTCCTCCGCCTCACGTTGCTGACGTTCAGTCGCCCAGCGCTTCTTGATGTCAGCAGGAACTGACGGGTTTGCGGTGCAGCCCGGGTTTGCGCAGGTGAGCCCATCGTACGGATAGCCGCAGATCGAGCAGGTGTTCATCGGACATTCGCTTTCATCGCGTATTCATTCCATCGCTGAGCTGCTTCATGCGGCGTGGCTCCATACATGACGCGGTCGCAGACTGCACAGCCCGCTTCCCATCGCAGCAAGCTCACATTGTATGTGATGCTTGCCGGCAGCGGCGTCTCGTGGGTGTGCTTGTTCCCGAAGGCGCAGTAGACGAGCGGCAGCACCGCGAAGATGTTCGTAACGCGCTCCGGACGCCGAGCGGCGCGGCCCTTGCGAATCATCTCCGGGATCCATGTCCCACAAATCACGCCAAGCAGGAAGCTCACGAGACCGCTCATTGACGCCTCCCCGTGGATTTCGATGTAGCGCGGATCGGCCCACATACACCGATCACACACGTTCTGTTCTCCGGGATCCATGAACCGCTCCCACCCCGCCCGCGTGTAATAGCCGGCGGTGAAGTTGTCCCCGTTCGGCGGCTGCGCATCGAGGATCGGAATGTGGCAGCGGTCGCAGACGATCGGTTCTCGGTTCAGGAAGTGCCGGCAGTCGGCTTCGGTCATCACTGCGAATGGCAAGCCGAAGTCCGCCGTGATGATGATCATGTCGGCGGTGCCCTTGCTCTCGTGAATGCGATCGTGGAAGCCGAGCACGAAGGTCGGCTGCTTCTGGAGCATGATGCGGTTCCGGATCGCGCCGGCCGCCTTGCCGTAGCGCTGCCATTGCGGCGTGTACTCCTCGAGGTCCACCCCGAGGTTGTGATTGCCCCGCGCCCAGTCTGCCGCGGCCTTGTCCGCTCCCCGTGCGCCGCCTTCGATGATTGTCATGGACCGGCCCGACCGGATCTCGTCGAGCACATTCCAGATCAGGCCCCGCGCGACCCAGTCTCGATCCCCGGTGACGAGCAGGCGCGTGAAGTCTAGAGCGGCCATAGTCTCGGGAACAACGGCGGCCGGAACGCATCGCCGACGAGCATGCCGGCGAAGTCCGGATTGCTCAGCTCGGCAGTTGTGAGCCGTGCCTCACCGCTCACCATGTGGATAGTGATGGAGCGCCGTGGCTCCGGCGAGAGGTTGAGACCCGATCCGTGGAAGGTGAGGGCATGGTGAAAGGTAACCTGCCCGGCTCGGAGGCGCGGACACACCTCGACACATGGCAGTCCGAGCGGTGCTCGCGGCACGCCATGCTCCCTGCGGTTCTCATCTGCCGTGAGCGCATCGCTTCCACCCACGAGCCCCCAACGATTGCTACCACGGATGAATCGCATTCCGCCGGTCGTGTCGTCCGCGTCATACAACGCGACGCACGCCGTGATCATCTTGTCGCTCGAGGACGCTGCCCAATACTGCTTGTCCTGATGCCAACCGACCATCGCCTGCTCGCCAGTGGCATTCGGTTTCTTCCAGTAGAGGCTGTCTGCCCAGAGGTACAATTCATCCGCATCGAGCAGCACCGACGCGATCATGGAGATGTGTGGGTGCATCACGATATCGCGGATCATTGAGTCGGCCCACCACGCATTGGAGATCTTCACCATCGCGTCACCGAACCGATTCACACCCTGCGGGGCTCGCTCGAGATCATATCGCCCCTCGAGCACATCGTCGAAATGCCGGCGGGCCTCGGTGACCTGCTCCTCACTGAACAGCGCAGGCCCGACCCAGTAACCGTCCGCTTCGAAGTCGGCGCGCGAACCTAGATTCGACATGTCTCCACCATCACTTCCCCCCACGGGAGCGGGTCCACCAACACGATCTGATGCCCAGCGTCGACGATGGCTTGCGAGCAGAACTGCGGCGTCACCTGCAGATGCGGGAACTCCGTGCCGTCGTCGACCACGGTCTCTCCGATGCGCATCGAGAACAAGCCGCGTTTGCCGTAGGAGAGCAGCTTGCGAAGGATCTCCGGCCACTCCGTCTCCGTGAAGTGCTTCATGACCGAGAAGGCACATGTGAGATCGAAGTCGGTCGACACGATGCCGATCTTTCGGATGTCCCCGTGGGAGAAGAACATCTTGCGATCCGGGTTCCGTGCCTTGGCGCTGGCGATGCAATGCCAGTTCGCGTCGATGCCCACATAGCGCACCTTCGCCGGCAGGTTCATCGGAACGAGCCCGACCCCGCAGCCGAACTCCACGATCGACCCGATCGGCTGAATCCCTTTCGACATGCGCACGATGTGGGCGATGAAATGTGTCCAGGTCCGGTGCTGTGGATCATTCCACAGCCGTTCCTCTACCGCGAGGCGGGTCGGCGTGAGCCACGCGGAGTAGTCGGGCAGGGGCATCATTGCTTCTTGAGATCGCGACGGAGCCGTTCGTGAGCGAGGCCCGCGCCCACGACAAAGCCGAAGGCGAACGGGCCAACGCTGATCCCGAACTGCTTGTACTTGAAGTCCAGGGCAATGCCGAACGCCCAGGTCACCCAGCTCACTTCCCAGATCAGCCAGTCAGGTCGTGTCATCGTGTCCTCTTTGTGCGGTGTCCGCTAGCGCCGAGCGGCACCAGCGGGATCTCCTCCGGGGCCGACGTGTCCCCGGGGAGCAGGGAGATCAAGCGTACGACGTGATCCGGATGCTGCCGCTTCAACCGCCGGCCGCGCAGCTCTGCGCTCCGGTGGCTGTGGCAGATGTGCTTCTCGACGACCCGCACGTCTTCGGGATCGCAGAGCGTGAGCCCGAACTTCACCCGTGATGCCTTGGATGCCGCCAGCCACCAGGGCATCGGAAGGCTTGTCCCGGTTTCGGTTCGTCCACCGTGCCGGTATCCTGCGGGCAAGCCCACTCCCCGGAGACCACCACGCGATACGGCGTGCCGGTGTCCGTGAACTGATCATACCATTTCGAGGCGTGCCACCACACGGGGCGGACCGGCTCCACGACGTACTCGACGACCATGACATCCTGTTCCCCGAGACGCGGGGCCGGCTGCGGCGTCCCGGTGGCACAGGCGGCGAGGACCAGCAAGAGCAGGTTCCTCATCGATCGTTGCCATGGCAAGTGGAACATATCGTCCCGGTGATTGGGTTCTCACCACTACCGCCACACTCATGACACTGTTGCGGCCCATCCATCGTGGTGCGGGCCAGCGCCGTGTCCATGCGAGCCGGATCGAAGTAGTCGTTGTAGCTCTGTGGCAGCGTCTTCCGCACCTCCCGCAACACGCGGTGCAGATACTGGATCTCCCGAATCAACCGCTGCCCCATCTGCGCGCTCTCCTCGAGCACCGACTCTCCAGCACGCAGTTTGGCAAACAGGACCAGCGCCTCGTTGAGATTGAGCGGGCGCTTCCGTACAGTCAGATTCTTGGTTCGCATGTGCTATCTCCGGCTCTGGAACTCGGCGGCTGCCGTCGAATCATCGACGAGGCTGCTCGGGTTCTCTGGGGTAAAGCACGGACCCTCTTTTTCCGGGGTCGCGAGCACTGTCGACTTCTGCTTGGGTGCCTCACCGGCGACGAACCGCACCTCCACGAGCGCCTCGCGGAACAGCGTCTTGACATCCGCGAAGTCGGCGGCGAACTGCGGATCGTTCCAGTCTGGCTCGACCGCGATCACCTCGGCGATGCCAGCCTGCACGAGCGCACGAGCACAATCCATACACGGATACCAGGGCAGATAGGCGACACAGCCGTAGGTGCTCACGCCGGAGCGTGCGGCGTTGTAGATCGCATTCCGTTCGGCGTGTTCGGTCCAGCGGTACTTCGCCGGCCGCTGATGCCGTTCCTCGACGTTGTCGTCGACCCCGCGGGGGAAGCCGTTGTAGCCGGTCGCGCGCACCACGCGATCGGTGTCCACGATCACGCAGCCGACCTGTCGTGAGCGATCCTTGCTGCGGGTCGCGACGTGACGGGCCATGTCCATGAAATACTCGTCCCACGTCTGGCGGTTGCTCATGTCACCTTCTCCTTGGCGAGTGCGGCGATGGCTTTGCGAACCTCGGCGAGCGCGGCGGTCAGAACGCGATCAGCCTGTTCGACACGGCTGAGGAGGTTGTAGCGGCCATCCAGCATCGACACCAGCTCGACGATGCTGCCAATCTCCCCCGCGTTGTACTCGTGAATACTAACCTTGGCTCTCTGCTCGAAGTCTCGGATGATTCCTTGGAGCCGTGCGATTTCCCGCTGCTGATCTCCGGGACCACGTGCAGCAGATTCCTTCCCGGACTCGTAGCCCGCAGCACGTGCCTCGCGGGCCACCTTCTCCATCTGTGCTGATGTCGGTTTCCACCACGCCCGCTCCGCCGCCCGCAGGATGCCGATGAACATACCGAGGCTGACCTGCTTGCGCGTCGTGCCCTGGAGATCGGGAGCCGGCTTGAGCTGCCGCAGGCGATTCGACGGGGGCCGGCATTCGAGGAACCCCCAGCCGGCGGGCACCTCCTCAAGCTTCACGATGCCCGGCGCCGCCACGATGTAGAACCGATCGCAGTGCTTCGCGATCGCCTCAGCCTTGTCAGGGTTCTTGAGTTCCTGAAGCCAGTCACTGCGGTAGGACTTCAGCTCGTATGCTTCCACCTTGATGCCACGCGACCAGTAGGTCTGCACCGCCACCACGTCGGCGAAGCGCTGTACGCCCGGA
>Ga0137437_1000378_pt1 | contig 13505 bp, 32 predicted proteins | sample EasRivERMGT138_2_FD_102332 | JGI IMG/M metagenome (GOLD analysis project Ga0137437, IMG submission 102332) | Soil microbial communities from meander-bound floodplain in the East River, Colorado, USA - East River MetaG ERMGT138_2 | ecosystem: Environmental > Terrestrial > Soil > Floodplain ...
CGCGGCCGGCGACGTCGAATCCGCAAACCAGGGGATCGTCTGGGAAACTCGAGGCCCCGCGTTGTTGGGCCTGCCAGACTCTTTCCTGATCGATGTATTGAAGTTCGCCGGCGCGTGGCGCGATCCCGCGGACACGGACCCGTACAAAGTCGCTATCCTCGCCGTAATCGCTGATCCACTCCTCGAGCAGCGCCTTGTTGGTGAATCGCGCGGTGCGGCTATCGATGATCTTCTGGCGCCACCGGTCCCGCTCAGAACCGAAGACGATGCGGTGAAACTTGCCGGTGTTCCGCGTGGGATTGCCCCACGCAAAAATCATCGGTTCGCCATCCGTCAGGCCGCCCTCGGCCGCGTTCCAGATCTCGTCAGGGATCGCCGAAGCCTCGTCGAAGAGATACCAGGACGTGGACCGCGCCGCATGCTGCCCGTGGAAGGCTTCGCTGTTCTCGCGGCGGCAGGTTTGCGCGGTGACGAACCAGGATTCCGGCGCCGCCTTGGCTACGATCTTTTCCTGGCCCACCACAAACCAGTGGCCCGTGATGCACATGCGCGTCCACTTCAGGATCGCCGGCCAGGTCTTGGTGCTCAACTGCGCGAAGGTGTTGCTCGTGATCGTGCCCTGCGAGTTCGGGCGCGTGGACATGATCCAGTTAGCGAGCCACGCAGACGTCGTGCTCTTCCCGATACCGTGCCCGCTCGAGATGGCCTGGCGGATCGGGCCCACCGCATTCAACCCGTCGAACCCGCGCTTCCGGACCTCTTCGCCTATCTCGCGCAGGAGCTCGGCCTGCCACTGGTCCGGGCCGGCGTAGTCCGCGAGCGGGGTTCTGGGCTCGCCCCAAGGGTAGGCGGCCATGACAAAACCGTAGGGATCGTCGCGGAATTGCGCGACGAAGTCGATCAGTTCCGCTTCCGCGTCAATTGCCGGCGTCATTCCTCAAAGTCCAGCGGCGTGCAATCGAACTTCGCGTACTCTTCCGCGGTGTCCGAGTCCATTGAGATCACCACGCCGTGTATTTGAAACCACGTCTCGCAGTCGTCGCCGTCCTCGTCCTGACACGGCGCCACCACGATGATGCCCAGCGTGTCGTCCAACGGCTCGAGCAGTTTTTTGAGTTCGCCAACGGTCATTGCTGCGGCTCCGCGGCACTGCCGCAGTGCCGCTTAAAGGTCCAGACGTTCGGCGGATTCTCGTCGCTCTCGGCGCGGTAGACGTCTTTTTGCGGGTTGCCCTGGCGGCCGCGGCGCCCATAATCCTCGCCGTAACTGGTGAGGTTGATACGCATCAACTGCCCGTCTTTATGGCGCCTGACGAAGTCCGCGTTCGGCGCCCGCTCTAGTTGGCGCACACGTGCCGCATCGGCCATTTCGAGCATCCCGTACTCGGTGTATACGGGTACTTTTGAGGCCTGAAGTTGGGGCACAGGACTACTGATGCAGGGGAATGCGGGCTATTTTGGAGAATTGCGGTCACCCGGCCCGGCGGGTGTGTCACTATACTTTTGGAAGTATCGTACCGCGTTAACGCCATAAGGCACAACCAGGAGTTGATGTTATGCCGCTGATCTGTTTGGTGTTTGCGTTTGTGCTGTTTGTTCTCGGAGCCATCTCCCGATGGTGGAACGCTCCAAACCCCTACTATCCCGCGCTGATGTCAGCGGGCCTCGCATTCTGGGTACTCGCAACCCTGGCCCCGATGCTGTTCCGGTAGGGACCGGGACTTTCATCGTGGGTTCCGGCGTGGATTTTGCGGTAGATTGTTAGGGTACAAAAAGAAAGCGGGCGCGTGGAACGCCCGCCCAAGGTTCGCAAAATGTCTAATTCGCAACCAGCATACCGCAGTTCTGCGCCCGTGTCTGTTCGCCTGGCGCCTGAATTTATCAGCAAAGAAATTGCTGCCAAGAGGCTCAATTTGAGCGTGCGCCGCGTGCTCGAGCTTTCGAACATGGGCGCGATCCGGAGCAACCACGTCATGGATCCGACAACCAAACGCAGGCAGACCGTGCTCCTGGCGCGCGACGTGCAGCGCGTGGCGATCGACGGCCAGAAGCGCCTGGTCGCCTACCGTGGAGGTGCGGCCGAAGCGGCCGCACTGCCGCCGGTCCAACCGCCGCTCCAGTTGCCGGCGCCGCCGGCGGATCGCCCGTGGCTCACGGTAGACGAGGCGGCGAACTATTCCGGATTGCCGGCCAGATTCCTGCTCTCCCTGATCGAGCAACGGCGCCTCGGCGCGCTCGATGTCGGGGTGCGGCCCGGCGGCCGCTTCCGCATCGCCAGGCGAGATGTGGACGCCATCAAGGCGCCGGCCGCGCGGAAATAAGGGGTTTACCCGAGTCTCTGGTATGGAAAGGCACCCGGAGTTGCTACAACCGCTTTACGATTGTAGATCCTCCAAATACTCTGGTTGCGTCTAGTCATCTTTCCGAGTCCGAGCAGAGCGCCACGCGAGTGTGTGTTCCCGTTGAAGAGAGACTGGCATGTACTCGTCAGAAGGATCGAACGATTATGTGCTACCATCTTTTCGCTCGGCTGATCCCCGGGCAGTTCGGAATCGGAAACGGTGGTCGGACCTCTGCCAAACAGGGGTGTTCTAGCCGGCCACCTTTCCTACCCCTCCTAGAACAGGGGGAGACAAAACGACAAACCATCTCCAACCCGTCATAGGCTTACAGGCCCAGCAGAGCACTGGCGTTCGCCCGCCAGAGATCCGAGCGGCGGAAATAGCTCCGCAGCACCTGCATGCTGCGGTGACCGGTCTGGCTCGCAATCACCAGCTCTCCGACATTGGCCTCGCCGGCCGCGGTGCAAAATCCGGCGCGAAGACTATGGGCACCATGCTGCACGGGATCGATCCCGATCAGTGTCAACGCCCGCTTGACCAGACGGCAGATACTATCGCCATCCAGCGGCACGCCCGGGTGGCGGCGGTTAAAACTAGGGAACAGAGGCCCAGGACCGGCGCCGCGCACGCGCAGCCACGCCCGCAGCACGCGCACCGGGCACGTGTCGGCATGGCGGCCGCGGGCAATCCCGATAAATCGGCCTCGCCCTTCCTGATCGCCCTTCTCACGATCTATGGTCAGGATCACGCCCTCGCGCACAAACTCGATATCTGCCAGGTTCAGGGCTCCCAGGTTGGAGCGGCGCAGCGCACTCGCGAAACCCACCACCAGCAGGGCACGGTCCCGCAGTGCCCGCGGCGTGCCGATACGGGCGAGTTTGGACGACATCCGGCGCAGATCGCGCACGCTGATCGGCCGCATTTGCCGCGGTTTCTCGCCGCTAAGGCGTTGCGCGCCACGCAGCAGCTCCTGGATCGGGTCGATGCCGGGCGACGGCAACCCGCGGGCGAGGTGTTCGTAGAAGATAGCGCACTTGCGCCGGCGCGCGGTCGTGATTTTCTTTCCCTGCGTCAGCAGGTCGGTCAGGTAAAGCGCTACGGTGTCGGCCGAGGCCGGCAACGCAACCAGGCCGCGGGTCTTCGCCCAGGCGCAAAACATCCGCCAGTCGTACCCGTAGCCAACCACGGTATTCCGTGCGACAACGCCTTTGCGCAGACGCAATTGTTCCATTTTGAGCATCTCAAGGGAGATCTCGATACGATCATTGCAGGCCATTCCGGCTCCAAACCAGCTAGGGTGGTCAGGCCGGTCGAGGTGCTGATAACACCTCGGTCGGCCGTTTTTGTCTCTTTCAGTTTATTGGGCGTGCGCCAGGAACGGCGGCACGCGCGGTACTACTGGCGGGGGGCTGCAAAGTACTGCTGGAGTAGGACTAGGGTCGGAAAATTTTATATTGTAATCGAACTCCAAGGGGTTCGCCTACGCCATAAAACTATGCCGTACCCTGGGAGAGCGCCCCCCTCTTGTTTTTACCCGTCCCTGCGCCCTTCTGCCAAGAAATTTACGCAGTGACGAGCCGAATCACAGGTTGGGAGAACGCATCAAGGCTAAGTCCATCTTGCCATAGACCTGCCGAGTTTCCCACCTCCTCCCCGGCAATGAATTGTCTTTTATAACTCACAGGGTGGATGATGGCTTTCAAAATACAGGCAGGCGACGGGACGAACATCCTCGTTCCAGACGGCGAATACTACTTCAACACCAAAGCCCGCGGCCGGCGGATGATGCTGAACTCCCTGTCGAGCGATGCGCGCCGCGTCTACGCCTGCTTGGAACTTGCCACGATGGGATTTCAGCAGGAGTTGGCCGTCACGATGGATCGCGGCGAACAGCGGCCATTGACACCCACCGATGTCGGCCAGCAGACCGGATTATCAAGGCAAAATGTGCGCCGCGGTTTTGAGGAACTCGAGGATGCCGGGCTGGCTCTCCGGAAAGCATCGGATGGTGGCGCTTTACGGAAGGGGAGTGTACTGCTATATTCGTGGGCGGTTCCTCGCACTCCCAAAAAGGAAGATTGTAGTCGCGCGCGACTACAATTACCGGACTGGTTTCCAGAGTCCTGGGAAGCCCTCAAACCCCTCATAAGTCGTTATAAATACAGTTTCATCGAAGACGAAGTAGCCGCGCGCGACTACAAAGATGAGATCGACGCCGCTGCGCGCGCCTACAAAGATGCCGAAATGGTAGCCGTGCGCGCACTGGAAAAGGTCTGCGCGCGCACCCAAAGCCCGCGAGCATCCTCTTATAGAAAGAACGGAAAGAACATTGAAAGAACGGCGGCGGCGGTTCTTCCTAGTGCGGCGCCGCCGCCGGAACTCCCTCCCGATCCTTCACCCGCTCCGATAGAGGCCTTCGTGGCACGGGAACTATCCCTTGATGACGATGCCGCCCAGAAGCTGGTAGCCGGTTGCAAGGAAGTCGAACCCTCGGTTACCGGTGCGGAGATTGTGGCACTGGCAGAAACCAAGATTGCCGCCATACGGGATCAGGTACGGACAGGAAAGATTCCCAGCCCAGTCGGACTCCTCATAAAACACGTTCCCCGGATGTGTAAGGGCGGAACCCTCCAGGCAGTTCGCGAACAGATCGAAGCGCAGCAGAAGGATCGTGCGGTCCGAATTGGTCATGCGCGTGAGGCGTGGCCTGAACTCAGCGAAGAAGAACGCGACGAGGTGCTGCAGAAATACCCAGAGCTGGCCGAGTTGAGGCAAGGAGCAAGGGCTTGATGCCATCAGCTATAATCTTTCAATCTGCAGAACAGACCGCGCCCGCGAAGGAATACACCGGGTATGGCTCGTCGCGGGGTCTGGTCTTAGTCCACGAGCCGCGGGGGATTACCTGCTCTCCGTTAATCAATCGGGAGCGATGCAATCCCCCTAACCGGACCATTTCCCACTACAGGACCGTCGCATGAGCGACTACTACGAACTGATCGGCCAGACCGTGGTGCCGGTGAATGGTGGCGTGCTGGAGTGGGCCCGCACGTTCGAAGCGGCAGATCGCCGGGTGGCGCACACGACGGTGCTCGGAATGTGCAGCGTGTCGACCGTGTTTCTCGGTCTGGATCACGCCTTTGGCGGCGGGCCGCCGCTGCTCTTTGAAACGATGGCGTTCTGGCACGGTGAAGGCGGCGCTGAGCAGTATCGGTGCTCGACCTGGCTACAAGCGCAAAAACAGCACGCCATCATGTGCGACCAGGTAGCGCACCCGGCCTCGGTGCTGCTCTACATCGGGCGCTGCTTCCAGGACCGGTGGTATCAGGCGAAGCGGGATCTCGGCCGCCGGTGGCGCGAGATGCGCGGCGTGGAGCTGAGCGATCGCGACAAGCTGTTGGACTCGATGGAAGACAGGATTTACGACCGGGAGGACTGGTAATGCAGAATCGCGACGAATACCTTGCCGATTGCAAAACGAAGGCGCTGGGTTATATCCCCGATGACCTCGGGTCCGCGATTGGGTGCATGGTCTGGGGATTGACCAAGCACCCGGAATTGAAAGACCACGCCGGCCTGCGCGCGGTTCCCGAGTTCTACGGCATCAACCGCGATCCGGCCGCGGTTCGACGCTGGATCGAGGAGTTCAACTAAATGTGCCCAGCCTGCGAATCTAAGCGTCTTCACTGGCCCATAGACTGGGCCCAGCACCCCTACGCCGGCCACGGCTACGTGCCGGGGCACGGGTGGACGCATCCTGACCTTGCGGGTGTCCCGCAGGACACTGGCGCCGCGGCTTCGCAAATCTCGGGGGAGGTGACCGATGCGGCGGCGCCGGTGGCGAGGGAAAAACCATGAGTCCCGCCCCCAGACCGCCGGGCTTTTGGATGCATGAGATTTCCGGCGAACTTGCGCCCGCGATCATGCGCTACCTGGATGCCGCCGAATCGCTTTCCGTCCGCGACATTCGATTGATTCGCGCTTACCTCGTGCAGTGGATCAATTCGCCGGTATGGGATGAGAATCCAGGGCTCGGCGATGCCGGGCGGGCGGAACTGCAGGAACTGCGCCGGGCCGCGGCGCGAATCGACAGTCGCCAGGGCATTGACCAGTGGATCGAGGTAGCCACCGACTGGGGGATTGACCCGCTATGATCCGTCTGGCGATCCGCGGCTATGCCGCCGGCGTGCTCCAGTTCGAAGACCGGATCGAAACCGGCGCGGAGAAACTCGACACGGTGATACCGCGCCTGGCTGAAAAGCACGCCGCGGATCTGCTCGAGCACCGGTTACACATGATCGAGATCGAGTTCCTGGACGAACCCAACCCGCTTGAGCGGTTCTTCCGGTTCAGTTCGGATCCGTCGATGATGCGCCGGCCGGTGATGGTGGATCTGGAGAAGTTAACGAAAGGGAACGCATGAAGCTCACCGAAAAAGGCGACACGGTAACGCTCGAGATGTCGCGCGGCGATTGGGAAAACCTGCTAACCGCAACGGGAATTGCGGCCGGCGTGGCCGCGCAAGATACGGACAAGAAAGTGTTCTGGCACTGGATCGACTTCGCCAATCGGCTCAATGCCACCAACCCGCGTTTCGCGCAGTACGAGGTTCCCGAGGAGTTCAAACGTGCCGATCGCGCCTGAATTCAAGCCGCTCTACGGCCACAAGTGGCGCACGGTGACCCGTCCGCGGGTTCTGGCACGCTGCGGCGGCCGGTGCGAACGCTGCCACATCACGCCCATAGGCGGCCTCGACGTGGCGCACCTCGATCAGAACCCGCCCAACGATGACCTGGAGAACCTGGCCGCGGTCTGTTCCCGCTGCCACCACGCGATCGATTACGACGTCTGGGCCGCCAAGGCCCGCGAAACCCGCCGGGCGCGCAAGGACCGCGGCCGGCCGCTGCTGGGGGAACTATGAACGTGATCCTGATTGCGATCATCGCGATTGTGCTGGCGCTCCTGGTGATCGACGTCGCCAATCAGGACCGCCGGGGTCGCCGGTGAGCCCTACCGAATTGTGCCAGCGAACCCGGATCACGCAGCGCGAACTGCAATGGTGGACCTCCACGGGCGTGATCGCATCGACCAGCACCGCCCGTGGCCGCGACTTCGACCTGGCGCAGGCTCTGGCCGCGGCCATCGTCGCCGAGCTGCGGCGCAAAGGCGTCTCGCTGCACCGGATCCGCGGGCTCGGGATCGCGGAGCCGCTGGGCGCCTATCTCGTCGTCACCGGCGGGATGGCGGTCTGGTGCGGTGAGCAGGACGTGATCCCGTGCCTTGCGGCGTGCCCTGGTGCGTGCCTTGTGGTATCCGTAGAAGATCTCAGAAAGCGGTTATATGACCAAGATCCGCCCCGATTCTCCCGTCGTGCGCGAAACTGACGTTTTCGAGCGCACGGACGCCCTCGTCGTCTCGCTGGAACCCCGCCGCCTCACCATCCGCCTCAAAGGCCGCCGTGAGGCGCACAGCGTCGATTACGGCACAATCCTGGACTACATGCGGAAGCGCGACTATCAGCGAGGGGTGGCGAAGGAGCGCGACTATCAGCGAAGGGAGGCGAAGGGCGCATGACGAAGGAAGAACTGGCCCACGAGGCCAACGGACTGATCGCGATTGCGAAGGCCAGTGTCGAACTGCAAGGTGATTTCGAACTGACGATCATGATCCACTTGAAGGGCCATTGGATCCGTCTGCCTTTACCGCACGGAGTGGAATCGCTGATGAACAGCGGACAAGCGAAAGATCACCTGTTTGGGGCCGTGCGGGCCTCGGTCCAGCAGGCTGGGGCAGACGGCGTGATTATCGGTTCAGATACATGGTGCTCCACAACCACTCCCGAGGGCGAAAAACACTACGACACGCCGGAATGGCGCGAGGTGCATGATTTCGGATTTGTGAAATTGACGCAGCGCGGTTGGGTCACACGCTGCGAGGCTTTCACGGTAGTGGCGCAGAACCGCGAAGATGCGTTGATCATTCAGCAGAAATACCAACGACGCGGCTCTGGCATGATTCAACTCCTCGATTGCAAGCGGGACTGGTTTGAGCAATCGAAGTTAGGCGGCCGGCAGAAGATGTTCGGTGATCTGAACTGGCAGAACCTCGGCAGCGAAGCCGCGGTGAAAGGCGGCCCGCATGCCTGAACCCGGATCGCCCGAGTGGAAGGCCCGCCGGGCGCAGATCCTGACGGACGAATTGAGCCAGCCGCTGCGGTGGTGGTATCTCAGTTACGCCGTTGATGAGGGCTTCCTCGGTGCGGTCGTCCTCGAGGCGCATGGCGAACTGCACGCCATCGAACTGGCGCAGAGGCTCAATCTCAGTCCCGGCGGCCAGGTCGCGGTGTGGGAAGTGCCCGCGGAGGTTGTCGTCACGTTGCCGGCCGAGGCGAAGGGCCGATTGTTGAGCAAGCCGGAACTCGCGCATCTGTTCGACGAGAAGCCGGTCCAATGAGACGCCCGGCCGCCCGAGCCACGCAGCCCGCACCGGCGCCGCCACGGCGCGGCCGGCCGCCGGCGCCCACAGTGCCCAGAATTGCGGCGGCGCCATCCGTCGAAGTCGCCGTCTCCGTCGACCGCCTGCAACGCAAGATGGTGGACGAGTACGGCGAGCTGGACCGCAAGATGCAGATGGCATCACCGGACGTCGCCCGCTACGACGTCCTGAAGCGCGCCATCAAATCCTGGTTCGACGGCGCGCCGGCCGATGCGGACGGCATCGTCGAAGGCCGGGTCTACCGGCTGCATCTGTCGGCGCGGGAACGCGAGCGGCGGGTGCGCAGCATGCGCGACCTGGTGGGCGTGATCGGCCTCGATAAGTTCCTGGAACTGGCGACCGTGCCGATCGGCGCGCTCGAAGATCTGCTGGGCAAGACCCGCGCGGCGAGCCTCGTTACCGAGGCGCGCACCGGGTCGCGGCGGATTAAGGCGGTTCCGAAGCGGGCGGCGGGGAAGGATTGAATGGTCTACGATCGTGACGTGAAATGGCTCCATCGGGTGCTTTGGATGCTGTTGGCAGTCAACGGTGGGTTGGCAATCGAGAGCACATTCCAGCATCAATGGGGTTTGATGGTTGCCTACCTGATCTGGTTCGCTAACCTCTGTTACTGGAGGTCACTCATGAAGACTCAGCAGCGCACGCGCGATTTGATGCGCCTACACGAGGCTGCTTTCATGAAGTACCTGGAAACCGTCGCCGGCAACCGCGACGAGGCCTAAGAGTTACCGCAGGCAGTGTAGCAGCGCGGCCGCCAGAATCAGGTTGAGTGTAGGTGCCTACCAAGGTGTTTCTCTATCACGTCGCCTAGGTGAAGATGCTCGGACCAATCGTTGTCTCCGAATTCGCGGCAGATTGCCCGCAACTGCTGAACGGTTTCTTCGCGCTCAACCGCGAACAGCGCAGCCTTCGCCTCCGGATCCTCATAACCAAGTTCCTTCAGGCAGTGGCGCAGCATCTGGAGCCACGCCATTCGCGAGCCCTCGGTGTAAGCAGTCTCTTCGCTTTGAGTCATCGCAGGCAGTGTAGCAACATAGCCGATCACCTAGCGTACTTCCAGTGAATGAGGTCGCCCTCAAAATCCAGCAGTCCGGGAGCAGGGTGCAGTTCGAGCCAGTACTCGACCATCTCGCCGAAGGCCCCGTCGATTCCGCGGCCGCGAAATCCGTCGCGCCAGGCGAGCGAGTTCTTTTCATCGGGTGACAGTGCCATGCCGTCGACGAATACGTCCACCGTTCCGATCTGCCGGCGCTCGCGGATCTGGATGTCCTCTACCTTCACGCATTCCCACCGGCCCAGGAGGCGCGCGCCCTTCTGCCTTAGCCCGGTGTAGCAATGGCAGATCTCTCCAACGCGCGGCCGGATCTTTCGCTTGGCGCGGATGGTATGGGTTTTCGAGCCTTCCTTAACGAGTGGCGCCGAAGCGCGCCTTGAATCCTAACAGCATCCGCTTTTCATCGCAGGCAGTGCAGCAGCGCGGCGGCCAGAATGAGGTTGACCAGCACGGAGAGCAGGAGCAGGCGCCGCGTGCGCAGGAGTTCGCGGTACGGCGTCCAGGCCCGCTCTTTGAACATGTCGTCATTCTCCTTCATCGGCCGGCCATCGTGAAGGCTACCAGCATCACCAGCAGGAACAGCAGCAGGCCGGGCCAGCCGCCGGCGATCGCGCGCACGTAGTCCCTCACAAGTCCTCCGACTGAATGCCAACCTGGCGCAGCCACTCGCAGTCGACCGCGCTGAAGCGCTGATCGACGTGCCACTCCACGAGAGCCTCGAGGTATGCCTCGAGGCTTGCGAACGATTCCAGGCGCGGCTTAAGCGGCATTGCGACCCGCCTGTTTCGATGCGTTGATGTAAGCCGTGACGACGAAGGAACGCACGTCGTCTGCCTTGACGGCGTTCCCGTGACGCTCGGAAGCGGTGCGCAGGACCGCGGCGTAAACGTCGACGAGGGCCGTCGTCTCCATGATCAGCCGCGACGAGAACTCCGCGACCGCGGGCGCCAGGCGTTCAGCGGCCGCCGGCCGCGGCGCAGGCTGGACCGCGGGTCGCGCCGGCGGCGCCATGATCGCGAGCGTGCCGTCGCCCAGCTCGCCCACGGGCTGCGCCTTGCGGCGCTGCACCATGTCGATCGAGGCGCGCAGTTGCTCTTCCAGCGTGGGCGTGGGAGCGGGCTCGTTGGCCGCTTCCGGGTGATAGTAGACGCGCTCGGGCAGTTTGCTCTTGAACGGCGCCGGCGGCCGCGGCGCGGCGGCGGGCTGCGCAGGCGCCGCGGACATGCGCTCGCGGGAAACCGCGAACTCCGTCAGGCGGCCGTTCTTGCGCTTGCAGATCCAGAAGCACTCGCCCTTCTCGAGGTGCAGCGCGCTGATGCGGGCCGAGGTCAGCGGCGTGACGTACATCACGCGGCCGTCTGTGGTGCTGAACATGTGGCGGTCGTCGCCACCGTCAAACTGCGAAGGGAAGACCCGCGGTTCGGTGAAGCGCAGCGCGACTTCCACCGGGACGTTGAAATCGAATTTGATGATGTCGGACATTAGAGAACCTCCACGTATTCGGAACCGTTCCAGGTCAGTTGCACTTCGATGAACTTGTGGCCGTTCCAGCGATCGACCACGACGTGCCACGCCGGGCTGGCGACAAACGTGTCGCCGGGACGGCTAGCGGGCGCCATGCAGAAAGCGGCCGAATTGCCAGAGGCGGCGCGGTGATCCTCGTGGGGCTCACCGCACAAGCCACATGGATCATGCGGCAATCGGCCGGCAGATGAGAAGGACGCCATGCAGGCGCCCGCGGGAATGCCTTTGCGACGGGCCATTTACATTGCCCCCTTCAAGGTTTCGGAAGGGACAATCAGAGCCCACATGCAGGAGCCGTTGTTATCGCGCAGCAAGAGCACTGTGGTGCGCTCCACGCGGTTGTTGCTCTTCGTGATCAGGCAGGAATAGCCGGTCGCGCCTACCGTGTTTACCACGTCTACTGTGAATCGGACGGGTTGCATTATGCGGCCCTCTCGTGCGCAGCGCAGCCGCGCGCGTCGTAGTAGTCCACGTCCATGCGGACGCAGGTGCATTCGTTGGCTTCCGCGGCAAGTTGGGTATCGCATTCTGCGATGCAAGAGGGGCACGCGAAGAAATCCCATTCGGGTTGGTAGGTGAGCAGCGCAGCCTCTTTGCCGCAGCCGTCGCAGACCAGTTCTTCGGTGCTGGCGGGCGGAAAGTCGCGCCCTTCGTCGTAGTCGATGTAGTCGATGAGTTCCATGTCGTCTCCGGTTTAAAGCCCCTCGGCTCTAAAACCAGAATAGCTCGCTACCGATAACAAGTCAATAGCTCGCTACCGAAAAAGAGCAAAAATCTTGCTGGCGATAGTGAGTGGTATTCTGTTGGTGATGGCAAAGCGTAAGAATCCGGCTGCAGTGGCACTGCCCCGGCGCCGTATGACGAAGATGACGGCTGAACAACGCTCGGAGGTCGCCCGCCAGGGCGCCGCGGGCCGCAATACGAAACTCACCCCCGAGCAGCGCAGCGAGATCGCGCGCAAGGCGGGCCTGGCCGGCGGCCGGGGGCGCAAGAAGGCGGAATGAGCTTATGGTCAGCAAAGATACCGACCGCTACGAATGGATGCGCGAGACGGCGCAGCACCTGCGCAATGAAGAGTTGGCTGATCTTGACCCGGTTGCTATGGCGGACTGGTTCGACGAGGTGAGCAACTCAGACCGGCGCGAGGTGATCAGCCGCCTGCGCTGCATCATCGAGCATCGCCTGAAACTCGATCACGTCACCGGCCCGGAACTGGAGCGCAACCGGCGCGGGTGGGAAGTGACCCTCATCGAACAAACCGAGCAGCTTGACGGCATTTTCGAGGAAAGCCCAAGTCTTCGCCGGCATCTTACCCCCGAGCTGCTCGCGAAGTCATACGCCTCGGTTCGGCGCAGCGTGGCCAAGGCCTACGGCATCAATCCGCCCGCGGAATGCCCGTACAGCTACTCGCAATTGTTGGAAGAGAGCAAGTAACGCGCGTACAATCGCGAATATGCCCGCGAAGAAAACAACGCCGTCCCGCGTGGCCGTCTTCCTCGAGGCCTACGCCGGCAGCGGCAGCGTGACGGCCGCGGCCAAGGCTGCGGGGATCGACAAGAGCATGCACTATCGGCGCCTGGAGACGGATGCCGAATACCGTAAGAGATTCGAGGCGTTGCAGGACCGTGTCGGGCAGGAGCTAGAGGACTTGGGGATGGAGCGGGTCCGGAACGGATTCAAGCGGCAACTGCACTGGCGCGGGAAGCCGATGAAGACGAAGAACGGCCACCTGGTCTATGAGGTCGATTTCGACACTCAATTGCATCTCACCATGCTGAAGCGCTTCCGGCCCAAGCTCTACCGCGAGCACGTCGTCCAGGAACACACCGGCTCCATCAACCTCGTTGAGCGGCTCGAGGCCGCCCGCGCCCGTCTGGTCGCGGTGAAGCGCGAGGAAGACGCGAAGGCGGCCGGGTAAGATGATTGCGGATTAATGCGGATTTGTCCTGCTTAGGCGCCCAAGGAAAGCAGATCCGCAAACATCAACAACGACGTGTTGCAATCAAAATCGCGCTAACCCACTGTAGGCGTTGTATTTAGACGAAAAACAGTGGTTTTTAGGGCCGGTTTTCCGTCGGTTCTGTCGGATCTGAG
>Ga0137437_1000379_pt1 | contig 13503 bp, 11 predicted proteins | sample EasRivERMGT138_2_FD_102332 | JGI IMG/M metagenome (GOLD analysis project Ga0137437, IMG submission 102332) | Soil microbial communities from meander-bound floodplain in the East River, Colorado, USA - East River MetaG ERMGT138_2 | ecosystem: Environmental > Terrestrial > Soil > Floodplain ...
AGCCGCTCGACCGGGTTGCCGCCTTCGAGCAACCATTTGATAATTTTCTGGCTGGCGCCCGGACCGACCCCTTCGAGCAGCATGAGCACTCGATTCCACGAGACCGCGTCCAGTGGATTGGCGACAACGCGCAGGTGGGCGAGCAGGTCTTTGACGTGGGAGGTTTCCATGAACTGAAAGCCGCCCCGTTTGACGAACGGAATTTGCCGGCGCGCCAGCTCGATTTCCAGATCGAAGGAGTGAAAGCTCGAGCGAAACAACACGGCCATGTCCCACAGCGGGACGCCTTCTTCGCGCAGCTCCAAGATTTTCTGACAGACGAACTGCGACTGCATCTGTTCGCTGCCGGCCTGCACCAGCTTGGGCCGGCTGCCGACGCTTTTGCGCGTGAACAACCGTTTATCGTAGCCTTCCGCGGCGCGGGCGATGATTTCGTTGGTGAGATTTAGAATCGGCTGGGTGCTGCGGTAGTTTTCTTCCAGCTTGATAATGCGCGCTCCGGCGAAGTGTTTGGGGAAATCCATGATGTTGCGGAAATTGGCGCCGCGAAACGAGTAAATGCTCTGAGCGTCGTCGCCGACTACGGCGACGTTGTCGTGGGTCGCGGCGAGCAGGCGGACGATCTCAGACTGCAATTGATTGGTATCCTGGTATTCGTCGACCATGATGAAGCGATAGGTGTCGGACAAGCGGTCTCGCACGGCCTCGTGATTCGCCAACAGGTCGCGCAGCTTGGTTAACAGATCGTCGTAGTCGATCAGCGACTTGGTCTGCTTGAAGTCGACATAACGGCGCTGCATCTCCGCCAGCTCATGATTGAGCTCGGCCAAGTGCGGGTATTCGAGCTCCAGCAATTCGCTCAACCCGATCTGCTTGTTGTGCGTCATGCTGAAAATTTCCGCGACGGTTTGTTTGCGCGGAAAGCGCTTTTCCTTGGTATTGAGTCCCATATCGCTGCGCAGGGTCTGAATCACGTCTTCGCTGTCGGGCCGGTCCATGATCGTGAACGACGGCGCCAGATTGACGTGGCGGCCGTGGGCGCGCAGCACCAGATTGGCAAACGAATGAAAGGTGCCACCGGAGACTTGGCTGCAACGGCTGTCGATTAATAGACTGGCGCGGCGTAGCATTTCTTCCGCGGCACGCCGTGTGAAGGTCATCAGTAGGATCGAGCGCGGGTCGATGCCCTGATCGATCAGATGGGCGACCCGATAGACCAGCGTGCGGGTTTTCCCCGTCCCCGCGCCGGCAACGATCAAGAGCGGCCCGTTTATCGTGGTCGCGGCGTCGTACTGCGCCTCGTTCAACTCCTTGCGGTAGTCGAGCCCAGAGCCATTGCGGACGGGTTGAGTCAGATCTTTGAGGATATACGTGGTCGTCAAGGAAACTCCGGTTGCAGGGTAAATTACCTATTTTCTCCGAGTGGAGCAAGCGATGGAGGAGAATTCGGCGCGTCACAATGGACCCAGCGCGGCGAAGCGGCAACCGAAGAGGAGTAGAAATTTTACCGTAAAGAACGCAAAGTACGCAAAAAAGAAATCGGATTTTTAGCGTATTGAGACACGCCCGCGTTCACGGCGAAGAACGCACGATTGATTTCACCACGAAGGACACGAAGGTCACGAAGTTCGGAGTCTAAGGGAACGCAAAGTTTCATGTCCGCCTAGGAGAAAAGTAGAAGAAAGGGGACAGGCTGATTTTTTCAACTGCTGCCTCAAGCTGTTGGAAATTACGCCTCGTCAAAACGGGCTCGTGCAGTGCGTTTACGGTTTCACCGTAAATATCAAAAACGACTGCCGATCAAGAAAGTCGAGCTCTTGTTGCAGCGTATAGCCCGCCTGCTCCATCTCTCGTTTGATAAACTCGGTCGGCGTGTAGTGGCGCAGCAGGCCTTCGAACCAGGCGCGCCGGTCGAAGTCGATCACGGCGACCCGTCCGCCGGGGCGAAGATATTTTTGCAGGCTCTTGAAGTAGGCGATGCGCTCGCCGATGTGATGGTAGGTATTTACCGTAAAGATCACATCGACGCCGGTTGTCGGTAACTGCGGGTCGTCGGATCTCGCGACGACCGTTTCGACATTTTGGAGCGATTCTTTTTGGACTCGCTGGGCGATCAAATCGATCATCTCTCGATCGATATCGACGGCGAAAACTTTTCCGGCTGGCCCGACAGCCTTGGCCAATTTGAAAGTGAAATAGCCGCCGCCGGCGCCCAAGTCGGCGATTTGATCGCCGGGACGGAGCTTGAGCGCAGCGATGACATTCTCCGGCTGTTGCCACTGATCGCGGTTGATCCCTTCATAGGCCCATTGCTTTAGCTTACCGCAGCCAGCCAATAGGCTGCATGCGAGTAGGAGCGATGCAGAATATTTTTTCTGGGCTCTGACCATGGCCAAAGCTCGCGCGCTTTTAACTGGTGGGAGTTGAGGACGGTGCTTGTTTGGCGACGAGTTCGAAGGCGCGGGCGACTTTCTCGCGCAGGTCGATGATATCAAAAGGCTTGCCGATGAAGTCGCAGGCGCCGAACTCCTTGGCCTTTTCCGCCAATTGCTGTGAGTTCACCCCCGTCAGGATGATGACTTCACAGCCGACGTGAATTTCCTTGATGCGCTGGAGCATTTCAAGGCCGTCGGTCCTGGGCATCATCATGTCGAGCAAAATCACATCCGGGCGGGCTTCTTGGACCATCGGCATAGCCGCCTCGACCGAGTCCGCTTCGAGCAAGCGGTACTGTTTGCCGAAGACCATTTTGATCGACTCACGTACGCCGAATTCATCGTCGATGAGCATTAAAATGGGTGCGTCCATGAAATTGGCAATATCTTGAGTTCGAACTATCTGGCAACGTCCCGTCTAGTGTGGCACTTACGCACCGGGGGCGCAAGGGAAATGATTTCAGATTCCAGGCGGTTAGGAGGTCGAAAGAGATTTAGTACCGTTCAGCCCGCTACCAATTCGACGCAGCGCTTCGGTTGGCTCAAATGTTTGGCGCAGTCCTTGGCGATCTCGCCGGCGGGCGTTTCAAAAGTATCTTTGAGATAATTCACGCTTTCACGGTAACAAGCCGATTGATCGCTCTCTTGGCTTAGAGCGGCGCAAAAGGGCAGGGCGTAGCGGCCATCCCAGGTGTTGTCGATCAGAGCGTAGACCACTCCGCGCACACAGGCGAGGCGTGGTTCGCCGCTGGCGAGCTCGCACTTTTCCGCGCTGGCGTGGCTGTGGCCGAGGCGGACATCGTTTGACAGGTCGCGGCCGATGGAGATCGCGCAGCGTATCTGGAACTCGCCGGCCTTGGCGCATTCTTGAAAAACTTTTTCCGTGCTGAGGCCCATTTCGGTCATGCGCGAGGTTTGCATGACGTAGCATTCAGCGCGGTATTTTTGATCCAGTTTGTTGCACGGATAGTGATAGTCGGTGGGGCTCAGGTCGCGGCTTTCCGGCGTCGCGTTGAAGACGTTTTCCATGAACACGCCGCCGTAGCAGGAAGCCCGGCCCCATTCCTCGGGCAAGACGTCGCAGATTTCGAGGGACGGCTGCAGCTTGTACGCGGAAAAAAATAACAACGCGTGGCCCAATCCATGTAGGCACTGAAAGCGGAAACGCACGGCGATCTTCGGGTCGCAGGCGCCGGCGGCTTTTTGTTTGAGCTCGGTGGTGCCCGGATGTTTGTTGACTTCCGCGTAGATGTTTTCGCCGCGCAGAAAGCGTTCCACCGAGCCATGGTAACAGCCGGAGTGGCAGGTCTGATCGCAGGCGCTGAACGAGTTGTGAATGTTTCCACTGATGCGGTAGGTCTCGCGGCCGATGGCGTGGACGATCGGATGACAGTCGCGCCTGATCTCGGGGTCATTGTCACCGAGACTTTGAATGAGCTGCAAGGCCTCCAGCGTCGAATGCCGCTTGAGGGCTTCGCGAAATAGCTCGTCCATGCACTGGGCGCCTTCGCGGCTGCTCATGCAGGACTTAAGCGCATCGGCGGATGGCAAGGCGGATGGCGCCCGCGTTTGGCTTGTGTCCTGGGCTCCGGTTGCGGGCAGAAAAGTGAATGTGAGAAGCGCCGCCAGGAGAAAAATTTGGGGTTGCTTCAGGCAAGCTCTGGGAAAAACCATCATGCTCCTTCAAAACTCGCTGGATAATAGCTAATACTGCGAACGACTGCAATTAAATGGCAGCGTTAGGGCGGCAAAGCTGCTAGTATAGAGCTGGGGTTCGATTCCCAAGACAACGCAAGCTAATTGGTATTCAGCTAGCTGCATTTGAGTTAAAAAAACCATAAACTTTTATGCCTCTCGGACGTCTAATGGTGTGACATGATTAGATTCCGGTTTTTTCTCGTAACTATCCTGCAGGTGGTGTTGGCGCCGGGGGTGGTTTTTATCGCTCAGGCCGCCCAGCCGATGATCAAGCTCGATGCGGTGCCGGTTTATCAGGCGCAGCATCATCCCTTCGAGGCGGGCGAGAAGGAAGTTTACCGCGCCACTTGGAATGGCATGATCTCGGTGGCGACAGCGGAGATCCACACGACGCCGGCGCTCATTGACGGCAAGAAAGTGTACCAAGTACGGGTTGAAGCTAAGACTTCGCGAGCCCTCGATTTGATCTGGAAAATGCGCGACACGATCACGTCGACGTTCGATGCCAAGGCTCTGGCGCCGAGCCATTTCAATTTTAGCCAGCGGGAAAATTCTCGGGTGATCGATACCGACGCCAAGATCGATCCCGGCACCAAGAGCTGGGCGGTGAATCGCCAACAAGTCGGCAAGCGGACCAAGATTTATCAGTTCGATTCGAACAATACCCTCGATCCGATCACCGCGATCTATCTCGCCCGCAGCACGGATTTCAAAGTCGGCGATCGGCTTTACTTCAAACTGTTCGGTGGGCGTTACCGTTATTTGCTCGAGCTGTTTATCGAGAAGAAGGAGCCGGTCGAGCTGGAGTCCGGCAAGGTTGTCGAAGCGTACCGGGTTATTCCACGAATTCAAAACACGACCAAGAACGGTTATGCCGGGCGCTTGAACGACGCCGTGATCTGGCTCTCGGCTGACCATCGCCGATTGCCGATCAAGCTCAGCAGCAAGACAATCTTCGGCACCGTTTACTTGGATTTGGTCGAAGACAAACGGGTGCCGCAGTCGACGGCGAACGATTCGGCGCGCCCGGCTTCCTAGAACCCATTTAACCCCGCCTCTTGAGGGGGAACAATTAGATGGGGTTTCCAAAGGGGGCGAGCATCCCATTTGGTCGCAGACGGGGTTCAAACCCCGCTCGCAATTTCAATTGATTTCGCCCATGGGTAATTAGATGAAACGTCGCTCAAACGGGTTTAGAGTTTGGCAAAAATTAAGTGGCAAGCTCGCGATCGCATTTGCTCCACTAGTTCTTATCATCTTGACCTTGTCCGCCTGTGTCGCCGTCGGTCCGGCGCCGAGCCGGCGCGCGCCGCGTGAGGAATATCCCGCGCCGCCGCCCAGCTATTCATCCGGTTCATCTGGGCGGCGCGGCGATTCACCCGAGGGCGAGCGTTTGCGCCGGGTGATGGTGCCGCTGTTACAAGCGATGGATCATCCTTGCCGTGCCGACCAGGCGCGCGTCGGCATCATCAATCAAAGCGAAATCAACGCGGCTAATGCCGGCAACTGTGAGTTCTACGTCACCATGGGGTTATTGCGCCGCGCCAGCGACGATCAATTGCGCGGCGTGTTGGCCCACGAAGTTGCCCATCAGGATCTCGGACATGTCGCCAAGGCACAGGTGCTCGGCGCCGGCCTCAATATTCTGTCCGCCGGGCTCCAACAGCTTTTCCCTGGCGCCGGCGCGATCGCGCCGATCGCCGGCGAGTTGGTGGCGCGCGGCTATGGACGGAGCGAAGAATTCGCCGCAGACAAACATGGAGTCGAAATCCTCAGTCGCGCCGGTTACAACAAGGGCACCATGCTCGATGCGCTGAGCTGGATTCGCCGCAGCTCCGGCGACGGTGGCGGCGGGTTTCTTTCCACACACCCGGCGCTGGATGACCGAATCGCGACGATCCAGCGGATGCGCTGAACAATCAATTTAATTCGCGGGCGGGGATTTAACCCCGCTGGCTTATTTAAGCATTGCAAAGGGGATGCTCGTCCCCTTTTGGAACCCCCATAATTTTGTGCCCGCCTCAAGGTGCCGGTTTAACACAGAATCTAAGCGCTGCGAGCACAAGTTGCCGGGCTCGCCCAATCATATTCAGGTTTTTATTCGTAAACATTCGCCGGCCCCGTGCGTCTAATGAGGTAAGGAGACCGAAAACCATGAACTATTTTTTACGGGTGAAAAGAAATTTTTCAGGAATCGTCGTGAGCGCGGCAGTGATGGCTACGCTCATCGCCGGCTGCGCCGGCGGTAATCTGACCAGCCGGGAAAAAGGCGCCGGAATCGGTGCATTGGGCGGGGCCAGCGTCGGCGGACTGATCGGCTCGGCTGTGCATCATCCGGCGATTGGCGCAGCCATCGGTGGAGCGTTGGGCTTGGGCGCCGGCGCTTTGATCGGCGACCAGTTGCAGGGACGGGATAACCAGGCATACGAACAGGACCGCCAGATTTACCAGAACAATCAAGAAGTACTGCGCCAGCAGCGCGAGCTCGAAACACTCAGACGTCGGCCGGAGTATTAGGACCGAGATTCTGTATCCAATCGGCGCAAACGGGGGGCAATCGCCCCCCGTTTGTTTTTAGTTCAACAGAGCCGACAATAATCATGACGGTGCGAACACAAGTAGTCGTGTGGTTATTTATTCTTATCGCGGCGGCGCTCACGTCGGCGAATAATCCCGTCCAAGCCGCGCCGCTTGGTCCGGGCGATCACGTGATTGCGCTGAAGCATGGCGGGCGCGAGCGCAGCGCCATCGTGCACGTGCCGGCGGGCGCGCTGGAGAAAACCGCGCTGCCGGTGGTGCTCAACTTTCACGGCGGCGGCGGGCATGGCGCCAACGAGCAAGAATATTCCTTGATGGATCGTCTCGCCGACCATGAGATTTTTATCGCCGTGTATCCCAACGGTACAGGCCGCTTCGACAAACGGTTGCTGACATGGAACGCCGGCAGCTGCTGCGCCTACGCGGCGATTAACAATATCGACGACGTCGGTTTTGTCCGCGCGCTGATCGCGGAGTTGTCAATCAAGTTGCCCATCGATCGGCGCCGCGTTTACGCCACCGGGATGTCGAACGGCGGCATGATGGCGCACCGACTTGCGGCGGAGACCAGCGATTTGATCGCCGCGGTTGCACCGGTGGCGGGCGGCATGGTGTTGCCCAGGATTGAAACGTCTAAATCGACGCAGGCGATTCCCGTCATGCACATCCACAGCGTCGACGATCCGCGGGCACTTTATACCGGCGGGCTGGGTCCGCCGTTTCCCATGACCAAGAGCCAGGTCTTTCACCCCAACATCGATCAGATGATCGCCAAGTGGGTGCAGCATAATGGCTGCGCGTTGGAGCCAACGATCGCCGATCGGCGCAGCGACCGCGACGGGCGCGGCCATCAGGCGACGAAATATGTCTATGACAAATGCCGCAACGGCGCCGAAGTGATCTTATGGAAACTCACCGGCGCCGGTCATGTCTGGCCCGGCGGCAAACAGAAAGTCATGGAGCGCATCCTCGGCCCGTCAACTGATATTATCGACGCCAATCGGGAAATGTGGAACTTCTTTTCGCGTTTCTCTCTGTGACGAAAGACAATTTTCACCACGAAGGACACGAAGAGCACGAAGGTCGGAGTCTTAATTATCCGAACCCTTCGTGTCCTTCGTGTTCTTCGTGGTGAGATGGGATGTTCGCTCGGGCGATAGCCTTTCGTTACCCTTTCACTTGATGACCGACGTATCTCGTTTTACAGTCGGGGCGATGAAGATTCTGATCACGGGAGCGGCGGGTCTTGTTGGCAGCCATTTGGCGCGGCGCTTGGCGGGTGAACATGAAGTGTTGGCGCTGAAGCATGGCGATCTCGATATTACGGATCAGAAGGCGGTTCATCGCTGCGTGGCGGATGCGCAACCGGCATTGATCGTGAATTGCGCGGTGATCCAAGTCGACGAGTCGGAGCAAGCTCCCGCCAAAGCGCAGGCGGTCAACGTCGACGGCGCGGGATTCTTGGCTGAAGCGGCGCAAATGGCCGGTGCCGAAATCGTTCACTTCAGCACGCAGGACGCTTTCGAAGGCGAGCCGCTGGGCCGTTTGCCGTACACGATTCAAGACGAGCCACGCCCGGTAAACAATTACGGTAGGACGAAAGTTGCCGGCGAGGCGGCTGTGCGCGCCGCCTGCGCGCGCAGTTACATCGTGCGCACGTCTTGGGTTTACGGCAGCGGCAAAAAGAGTTTTCTTTGCGACGTGCATCATGATTTGCGCGCCGGCAAGAAAGTGCGTGCCATCGACGACATCTGGTCAAGCACGACTTACGTCATCGACCTGATCGACCGGGTGATGACGATTCGCGCCACCGGTCGGTACGGTACCTATCACGTCGTCAACGACGGTGTGTGCTCTTACTACCAATTCGCCATCGAGGCGGGACGCGCGCTCGGACTCACGCCCGCGCAGATCGACCCACTGATTGAGATCACTCATGAGCGCGACATGAAACGGATTGCCATCCGGCCGCGCCACACGCCGCTGCGCTGCTTGCTGTCGGAGGAACTTGGCTTGCCGCCGATGCGCGACTGGCATGATGCGCTGGCGGCGTACGTCAGGGGATAGTTGGAGTAATGGAGTTTTGGAGTGTTGGGTGAACAGAATTCGGAATGCGAATTCCGTCCCAACTCCCGCGTTAATCCGAAACCCATTACTCCAGTACTCCATCACTCCAGTACTCCAATTCGCCTCTCCTGTCATTGACACCAACCTTCGCTCGGGACTAGAAGGTTTGTAACTTACATAATTGCGAAGGAGGTCTTCCCATGTCTAACTTTCCCGTCATCGATACCGATGGTCACGTGCTCGAACGGCAATCCGACATTCGTAAATATCTTGCCGAACCTTGGGTCAAGCGGCCGACCGGTTTGTGGCCGGGCGATCAGCCTTGGGACAACGACATGATGGATTCCTTCGAAATGGCGCGCGAGTGGAAGGGGCTCAGCGCCGCCCAGCAGGTCGATAACTGGCACAAAATCATGGACGAGTACGACATCGAGAAAGCGATCTGCTTTCCGACCGGCTCCGGCAACATCGCCAAGAATCAGGAAGTGCCGTATCAGATCGCGGTGGCGCGGGCGGCGAACACGCAGTTCGCAAAAGAATTTAACGCGCGCTCCGACCGATTGTCCTGCGTCGGCTGTTTGCCGATGCGCGCGCCGAAGGCGGCGGCGGAAGAATTGCGCCGCGCGGTGACGGAGTTGGGACTCAGAGGTTTTGAAATTTTGCCGACCGGTTTGCCGCTGGCGCTCGGCGATTCGTACTACGATCCGATTTACCAAGAAGCGGAGCGCTTGGGCGTGGTGCTCGGCATCCACGGCACGCGCAACACGTCGCGTGAGCTCGGCACTGCCGGATTGTCGACATTTGCTGAAGTTCACTCCTACGCGTTTCCCGTCGGCATTCTGCTCCAATTCACCAGCATTGTCTGCCAAGGTCTGCCGGTGCGCTTTCCAAATTTAAAATTGGCGTTTTTAGAAATCGGCGCGACCTGGCTGCCGTATTATCTAGACCGGCTCGACGAACACTGGGAAAAGCGCGGCGAGATTGAAATGCCGCTGCTCAAAAAGAAACCGAGCGAGATGGTGCGCGGGTCGAAGATGTATTTCAGCGTCGAGCCCGGCGAGTCGCAGCTGGTTGCCACCGTCGATTACGTCGGCGCCGAGCATTTTCTCTACGCCTCCGACATCCCGCACTGGGACAACGAGTTCCCGCACAATCTAATTGACCTGCGCGGCCACAAGCAGTTGTCGAATGAGGCGAAGGAAAAGATTTTGTATAAGAACGCGAAGGAACTGTTTTCATTGTAAGTGGTCCGGATATTTCTCCCGCAAAGCATGTCCTGAGCAACGTCGAAGGGGCGCAAAGACGCAAAGGGAAAAAATTATCGATGACTATGAAAATCACCAAAATTATTTCGCTAACGCTGCTCTGCGCGGCCTGGGCTGGCTTGGCTCACGCCGCCGATACGATCCGCATCGCTTACAGTTCGGTCAACCCGCACGCTTTGTTAGTCTCGCTGGCCGAGAAGCGCGGGCTGTACGCCAAATATGGGCTTTCTTCCGTGGTCGTTTACATTCCCGGCGGCAGCACGGCGATCCAAGCGATGGTGTCCGGCGATGTCGACCTGGCGCAGTTGACCGGCCCGCCCGGCGTGACAGCCAATCTCCGCGGCGCGGATATTCTTTACGTCGCCATGACCGACGACCGCATGGGTTATCAACTGGCGACGCGGCCGGATATCAAAGGTGCCGCGGACTTGAAGGGCAAACGCTTCGGTATCAGCCGTTTCGCCTCGTCGGCGGATTTCGGCCTGCGAACACTTTTGCGCCGGCTCGGCATCGATCCGAAGGATGTGACGATCTTGCAGATCGGCAACGAGTCCGAGCGGCTTGCCGCGCTTAAATCCGGCGGCATCGACGGTTCCGTTTTCAACGCGCCGTTCGGCGCCATCGCGAAAAAGTTTAATTTTAACATTATCGCGGATGCCGGCGCGTTGGGCATTCCCTATTTCAACACGGGGATGTGCGGCAGCGCAAAGTTGCTGCAGAAAAATGAAGGAAGGATTCTCAACTTCCTGCGCGCTTATGTCGAAGCGATCAAGATTTTCAAAACCGAACCCGAATACACGCTCAAAGCGCTGGCGCAGTTCAGCCGCGTGAACGATCAAGAACTTTTGCGCGAAGCCTACGAGTACAACAAGAATAGAATTCCCGACATTCCCTACCCATCCTTGAGCGCCATGCAGGCGGTGGTCGATCCGCTGGTCGCAAGCGAGCCAAAACTCGGCAAGGTTGACGCGAAGAATTTTATCAGCGACCGGTTTCTCAAGAAGCTCGAAGAGGAAGGGTTCGTGCAGAAGTTGATGGGGCGGTGACCAACGAAGTTGTCCGCTAGTCGCGCAGCTCAGCTGTTGAAAAGGCCCGGTTTGGGTAAATCCTAACCGGGCCTTATATAATGTTCACCGATGGTCAATATTAGGCACAGGGTTGGCGAACAGGCGAAGCAGGAGCTGAACATTCGGTTGCGAGCCGAATACCCTCATCTAATCCTTTTTCTGCTGCTCCTAAGTATTATCGGATGCACCCCCGTACCGCCGAAAGTAATCAAAATTGATAAAAATCAGTCGTTTCGACCCTCGACACCCGACGACGTCAAAAATATCGACCAAGCGATTGCCGCGGTTATCACCGTCGCAACAGGCGAAGTCGGACTCCCGGCGATCGAACACTTAGAACTATGGCTCTACCTGAACACGGAATCTTTCACGTATTGGGGTCAGCGGCAGGGCAACATGAAAAATCATACTGACGCAGCGGCTTTCACACGTGGTCGAGCCATTCACGTGAACCTCGAAACACTTACCGGGGGACAGTGGGACGAGCAGGCAGCGGTATTGGCACACGAGTATGGTCATGCTGTACAAACTGCACTCGGTAGCCGCAATCGCACAGCAGTGGTCTGGTTTAACGAGGGGTTTGCTGAATGGGTCCGCGCAAGGATACTCGACTCCCTGATCTGGCGAAACAACGAACTCGCGGTACGACGAGCCCGACGGGAGCTCAATTATCATCAAGAATTTGATTTATCGGCTCTACAGGAAAGTGAGGGTTGGACGGTTCATCGGCGCAAGCCCGGCGGACGGGTGAAGACCTATGTCGCTGCGTTCATGGCGGTAGATCAATTGATTAGGGTCAAGGGATTTCCAGCTGCCGTTGAGTATTTGAAGACCGGCAAGTTCGAACAGAGCTTCGGCGTATCCCAAAGTGATTTCGAAGCAGCGTTTAAGGAATTTATTTTTCAAGCCCCAAGGAAAAAAGCTGGTCAGTTTGTAATTCCAAAACCGGAATGGAAAGTCGGATATTCGTGGAGCTACGAAGAAAAACGGTCGGGTCGGAAGCCGACAAGCGTGAAGGTCGTTGAGATTATTGGGACCGACTTGACAGCAAAACTTCCCGTATTCTTGGTAAAGGAGGGGGATGAGGAAGATTCTCGTAGCGTGGAAACGTTAGGCGTTGTGGAGACACGAAAGCATGGAATCGTCACTAGTCGTCGAGACAAACCGAGTCAGATCCTATCCTGGCCCCTTCAATCGAGTAAGGAGTGGAGGAATATTTATACGTTAGAGAATATGGAGACAAAACAAACTTACAGAGTCGATCGGGTAATGGCAGTTTCCGCTGTCGAGGAAGTGAAAGTACCTGCGGGTACTTTCAAAGCGATCAAGATCGAGGCCTATGAATACCAAACTGGTAGTCTGCAGGCTGAATATTGGTACGCCCCGGAAGTTAGATGGTTTGTAAGAACGATTACTTACGGGGCAGCCGACACTAACGTTCGGGAGCGACAGCTCATCAGCGCCAAGACTAACAGCTAACGAGATGTTCGCTCCCAAAGGCGCGGCGTCACTTTACTTATGACATTCAGCATCGTTGAACTGCGCGAGCGACCAATGTAAGGGTGCGAGCTTATTGCTCAAAGAAATTGGCAACGAAGGGTTCGTGCAAAAGTTGATGGGGCGATAGGATGGGCGAGCTCGGAGTTCGAAGTTCCGTGTCATAGTAGTTCGCCTGTGGGATTTCTATGTTGCAAAGTAAAATGTTTGCTTATGCGGTACTCCTCTGGTTGATTTCAGCTTTCCCTGCCTTGTCCGCGACCGCGCTAACCAAAGTCGTGGTCGGCTACGCAGCGATGAATGGCCGTGTGTCGCCGTTGTGGATTGCCGATGAGCAGGGCTTTCTGGCCAGATATGGCCTCCAGGCCGACCAAGTTTATATACGCGGCGCGCCGCTTCTCGTCGCCGGTATGGCATCCGGGGACATTCAATTCGGCCGCAGCGGCGGCAGCGCGACGCTGGCGGCTGTCGGCGCCGGCCATGATTTCAAAATTGTCGCGACCTTTTCCAGCCGCAACAGCTATGACCTCATCGCCCGGCCTAACATCAAGCGGCCGGAAGATTTGCGCGGTAAAAAAATCGCGCTGAACAGTATCGGTGGCACGGGCTGGATGGGAGTTCTCTTCTGGCTCGAACATTTAGGCCTCGATCAAACGCGCGATCAGATCAACATGCAGGTTCTCGGCGATCAACCCATCATGACGCAAGCCGTCGAGACCGGCATCGCCGATGCCGCCGCGCTCGACGGCGTGTTCAGCAAACGCCTAAGAGAAAAAGGCTTCACAGTTCTCGGCGAATCCGCCAACCTCACTCAACGGACCGTCGGCCAGGCGATGGTCGTGCCGCATTCCTTTCTCAGCCAACGCCCCGACATCGTGGAAAACTATCTCAAGGCGGAAATTGAAGCTCTCGCCTTTTCCGTTGCACCGAAGAACA
>Ga0137437_1000381_pt1 | contig 13491 bp, 5 predicted proteins | sample EasRivERMGT138_2_FD_102332 | JGI IMG/M metagenome (GOLD analysis project Ga0137437, IMG submission 102332) | Soil microbial communities from meander-bound floodplain in the East River, Colorado, USA - East River MetaG ERMGT138_2 | ecosystem: Environmental > Terrestrial > Soil > Floodplain ...
AAAAATTTAAAATAAAAAGAGGTAATATATAAAAATCTAAAAAATAAAAATTTTTAGTTTAAAAAAAAAAAAACAAAAAAAAAAACAAAAAAGTAAGAATTGTTGAGTTTTTTTGCAATGTTATGAAAATAAGCTGATTTTTAGTGTTTCAAACACTCAACTTTTTTAATGAAGACAAATCAAGGTAGTTTTATTAATTTAAAGTGAGGAAAGGGGATAACTACAAGATTGGTTATAAACTTAAAGGAGGTATATTGTAGAAGCGACAGTAATGATTTCGATCTATCAAGCTTTTTACTTTGTGCTAATTCCTCATAGTATTGAAGCCGTTACATTGATACAACGAATTTAAGTAGAGGCTTATGAAAAAATAAAAATCAATTTAACGATATGAATTTAATTATTAATTATTAATTGGTTATTTAATACAGAGAACAACCCTATGAATCTGAGGTTAAGAAAATTGAGCTAGATTTTTATAAAAAAGGAGAGTTAAAAAAACTGAAACTCACAAACTTTTATCCCAAAGGACGGCTTTAGAGGGGTTAGAGTGATTAGAGAGGTTGAAATCAAAAAATTCACTGTTGACTACACATCTCATTCTCATAGAGCCGATTATTTAAGGGTCTGGTTTTAATCCAAGGTGAAAATAATTATAATTAAAGGAGTTACCAATTAAATAGGTCTTTTTCAAGCAGCCTCTAACCGTTTCAACAATAACAACATTTGCTTCCCCTTTTGCCCGGTTGTTCTTATTTTTATTAGTATTCTTATTTGTACTTGTGCATTTTTCTTATTTTGACTGGTGCATTTTTCTTATATCACTCCCCCACCCCCATTTAAAGGGGGGAAACGCAAAGCAAAGCAAAGGTTAAAAATAAGAATACAAACGCAATGCAAAAGAAAATGTTCATATTCAAATTCAATTACTAATACAAACTAATACAAACCCGTAGCTCACCTTTTGGTCTTATTTTTATTAGTATTATAATAAGAATACAAAGTAGTATATACATTCACAACCTATGCACTCCGTTGCTCTCCGTTTGAGCCTAACATCTGTGATCTATGTTACTTTTTATACGCTCAAGTAAAGTAACTCTAAGAAAAATGCACAAGTTACTCTAAGAACAATAGAAATAAATTAAAATAAAATGAACAATAATAAAAATCAAATTTCAATTTCTAATAATACTTAGTGTGTTAATTAGTTATATCTTTGAGAAACCTATTATACTATAATTGTTTTATGTTTAGCTATAAACTTTTACAATAGTCCAGTATTGTTTGTAACTAAGCCTTTAGTCTGTAGTGCGTATATGTTAAGGTTAAGTTTAGGTGAACATATTGATAGTGAGTTATTAGTTGTAAACCTTAATTATTAATATGTTAAGGTTAAGTTTAGGTGAACATATTGATAGTGAGTTATTAGTTGTAAACCTTAATTATTATAAATGTAACTTAAACTATTTGACTAGTATTAATAAAGAAAGTCGACGGTTGATATTATTTATAATACATTGACCTACAGGTACCTCTATCTATGTTGAAGACAGTCGTGAGGAATTTTTAAATAATAAATAAATAAAACGTAGGTAGGTATAAAAGAAATAAATGAGTATTTACTTGAGATGCCGCTGCCAATTTACTTTTATTTAGTGATGGAGAAGTTTTAGGAATGGATAGTTACTTAACTTTATATTTGGTGGTAAAATTCTTAAAAAAGATGATTTTAAGGACAACTTAATCCAAACTTTATTTGTTTTCGAAAGATTTCAAACGTTTTATGAAATAAAAGAATTATTTAAATGCCCAAAAATACGTATAAGTGATGGTGTGATTTAAAGTAGAATTGCAGGTTCTAGAGTTCACTTTAATTTAACTAGTCTTTTTATATTTAGCGGGTCATTACCCTTTATTTGTCAATAAGGCGGTATTTAAAAGTTTTAATAGTTTGAGTGCTAATAAAAGAAGGTCTTCCTTATAAACCACTAGTCCCAAAGTTGAGAGTAGTATTATAAGTACCACTCACTCTACTTAATATAAGCTTGAAAATTTTTATGTTGATTTATTTCATATGTATCGGTTGTATCCAAATTTAAAGTTATAAACTTCGATAGTTAAAAGTGAAATAGAAAACAAGCAACTTATTAAAGGATTAACAATTTCTAATGAGATATTAACTAAGGAACATAAAACTCTCAAATATGGTATTATAAGCAAGCCTGAGTACAAAACACACAACACAAAACAAACAAAACTGTAGTAGTCAAACTATTGGAACTTTAGAGTCTAGTTTAATAGATATAATTAATACAATTCAATTAACTCTACATAAGTTTTAAATTGTCGAATTAATTGCAAAAAAGTTATAACTATAATGAAGCTTTAGCTAGCTTGAATTACAATATATTTAACGAAGTAGTTTTACCTGCTGATATGTTTAGGGAATTATATAACAAATTTTAAGGTTTAGATCCTAAGTTTGAGAACAGTATATTCCAACATAATAAAATATTTGAAGCTATTCGCAACAATAGAGAGCGAGGTAAAACTAATTTTTTAAAAGAAAATTTCTTATTTTTCTAATTATAATAACAGACCTTATAGTACTAGTGGCTGTAAAAGGATTAATCTATTCTCAGCTATCGAACAATACTGAGCTAAATCTTACAAGAATTATATCAAATTAAACAAGTGTTTATTTTCTACGTATAGTGATAATACAAATAATAGTCCTATTAACAATACTAATACTCTACTATATCTTTTGATGATTTATTACTTATTTTAAATAAATAAGATATAGACAACGAAGCAAAACAGCTATTAATAGAACAAATTTTGGTTAGTGTGTTCTGGTTAGAGTGTTCAGGTTGAAACTATTACAAACAAAAACAACAAACAAAAACAACAACAAAAACAAACAAACAAACAAAAAACACAAACAACAAAGATTGGATCTATTAAACACAGCCTTTTCTAACAAGTATCAGTATTTAGTAATAATAAATTTTATACTCAGTCAATAATAATTTTATTTTCAATTATTTCTCTATAAGCTAGTATAATTAGTTTAAGTTTAAGTTTAAGTTTAAGTTTAAAATTTAGTTTAAGATTAAGTTTAAGTTTAAGTTTAAGTTTAAAATTTAGTTTAAGATTAAGTTTAAGATTTAGTTTAAACTCAAGCCTAGTTAAGCGCGGATTCAACGGAGCGAGAGAAGAAAAAGTTAAAATTAATATTTGTGTTTTTTTTGTATACTCCTGTTAGATACAACTATGAAATATAAAGGGGTTTATTTTGTTTGTTTTTGTTTGTATCTTTTATTACATTATTACATTCAATTAAGCAACTAAGAAATATAACATAGCTCGTTAAAGTTTAAAGAATAAACTAAATATCTAGCACTTAAAGAGTAATTGAAAGACTCTTGCTAACCACAGAGGCCAACCAAATTACTTGGTTTGTAACTAAGTCTGATATCCTACTTATATCCTATACGAAGCGCAACCGGACTAACTACTACTTCCTGTTGTAGTATTTCCACCTGTGTTACCTCCTGTTGTATTTCCACCTGTGTTACCTCCTGTAGTATTTCCACCCGTGCTACCTCCTGTATTACTGTTACCTCCTGTGTTACCATCTGTATTACCGGGTTTATTGTTCCCCGTATCCACTTGATTTTTATTTTCTGGGCTATTACTTACTGGATTATTATCCCCTGGTGCATTATTTCCAGGATTATTGCCAGCAGGATTATTATATCCGGGATTATTACCAGCAGGTGTATTATCTCCGGGTTACTACTTCCAGGGTTATTGCCAGCTGGAGCATTATTACCTGGATGATTGTTTCCTGACCCACTATTTCCACCTCCTTGCACAGGGACATTTGTCCCCCCACTAATAGCTCCTGTAACAATTGCCTGGTATTATAGGGTAACTATTGTGTGGAGTGGCTCTGGCTCAATAAAGGAAAGGAAGGGAAGGGAAGGGAAGGGAAGGGAAATAATTTAAAAAAGGGGTCTATGAATTGGGAGAGTGTGCTTTGGCTTAGAAACCTAGACTACCACAAGGTATGCAACGAACAGAGAGATCATTCCTAAGTAGGGATATAGTGGTGCGGCAAGATATTTATTAACCACTTTTAGTTAGATAGAGAAGAGATAGGACGCACATCAACCTAGACAGAGAAATAAAAGATACTAAGATTAACACTTAAACAAATATACTGAAAAAAATCTATATACTACTATAAACACTAAATTTTATAATTTAGATTTTATAGAATTTAAGATTAATACTAATATTAAAAGAATAAAGTAAGATAAAAAAATTAATAAAGAGAATAGCGTAATTAACAGGTTAACTGTCTACACACAGAACTAATACATTTGGAATTTAACAATTGTGTGTTATATATAGGAGTGAAACCATCTATTTAAGAGGTGTTAAAACAAACACATCTGAAATTAAAATATATAATAAAATTAATTAACAGACAATGTAGCCTAGACTATATAATTATTAGGCTACAAAGAACATAACATCATCAATACCTACCTTCATCTAAATCTAACGAAGGCTCTTGTGTAAACAAGTAAGTGAAAGGATTGTATAGATGTATGTAAAATAAATAATAAATAAAATAATAAATGAAATATAATAATAATACAAACTTTTGCCCACGCCTTGAAAAATCAGGCTTAACTTATTCTTCTTTCTCAATCAAATACAATAGTAACAATAATTTAGCTCTTTGATCTTTAAAAACTAACAATTTAATGTTTAATAATATAAAATTTAAATCCTTTATTCATAGCAGTTCTATAATAAAATCTGATCGCCCTAACCCTATATATGATAGCATTAACCCTCAACCTACTATTTTGGATCCTTCGAGAATTAGTGGTACTAGTTCTCTTGACTTATCAAACATAGAACTAGTAGAAATTGCAAGAAAAGAAAGAGAATCTAAGCTACAGGTGGCAAAATATCAACAAAAATCTAAAGAAGAGGAAAATTCTTTAGAACAATTCAACAATGATACGCCTACTATTGACATCCCTCTAGAATTGCAAGCTCAGTTTGGTTTAAGGTTAGAACACACTCATCCTATTAGTATGTTTGATGGTGTAGAAATAATCTCTAAATACTTAGAACTTAAACATAACATAGCTCCTGAAACAATCTCTGAAACTAAACTAACAGAAATCTTAAAAATTTTTGACAATAGCAAAGGAACAGTAACAGTAGAAGAGTTATTTCAACATATGAATAATCTGTTTGAAAAAGATAAAGAATTTTACATTGAGAAATTAAAAACTGAAACAAAGAATCTTTCAGAAAAAATATCAGAAAATTCAATTAATAAAGATTCTAAACCTTTTGGTCAATATGGAGAAGTAACATTAAATGAATTAGGTCAAAGTCTAAAAGAAAATTTGAAACACCTGAATGATATAAAATGAGATCTAGTGTATGAAAACACAAAACTTACTGTACATGCTTTACCTGCGGCTGTCAATGTAGTTAGTTATGCTTTAATCTTAAAAACCTATATTAACCGCGTGCACAATAGGCCTTTTGATATAGGTTTAAGCAAATCAGAATTAAATATTCAAAGAATAACTAGAAAAAATCAATTAGCTTTTTTTTGTGTGTTAGGTGCTCCCTTAGTTATGTCTTTATTAAGAGTTTCTGCTGTATCATTTAAAGATATGTTTGATCTAACAATAGGCGGAGATTCTCAAGCAGCAAATAATAATTCTAATACAGTTAATAGTATAATATTTTTGAGTTATTTAAATAAAAAAATTCCAAGTTGGTTAAAAATTTCCTTTAAAATTTTATTTGTAACTATAATAGTCTTAAAATTATTTGGTTTTAGCATTGGATCCGCTTTTTTATCAGTTTTGTCAATTAATGTGTATTATATAAAAGTAGCTTATTATACAATATTTTCCTTAAGAATTTGTTATAATTTATTAAATTTATATTTATTACATAAATTTTCAAATCAAAGTATAAAAATATTAGATGTTTGACCTGAATTTTTAATAAAAAGATTAAAAGATATTGAAATTATGAGTAAAACTAAACCTGGTAGAAAGGAATTTAAAACTAGTTTTTACCTGGATATAAGTGTATATCTTATATTAATGTGTATAGCGATTATAATAACTTATTTGTTTTAAAGTTATGAAGTCTCTATTATAAGTAGTATAAGTATTAAAAACCTATATATGGAAAGGAAAGATATAAAAATAATAAGAATCTACAGAGGGATTTAAATTCAGTTTTTATTTGTATTCTTACTTTTTTCAATCATTCTACGCTTCCCTTGCTTTTGAGGTAATGCCCTTGCCTCACTGGTCTCCACTTTTTCAGTTAAATAACAAAAGTAGGAGTAGGCCGCGGGAGAGTGCAAGTGAAAAGTGAAATAAAACCCTTTAATTACTGGTTTAGTAAACGAAAATACAAAACTCAGATCTTTCAAATTTAAATGAAATTATACACTCTAATAAAGAAACAAATCTTCCAAAGGTCAAAATAGAATCACCATTAACACAACATAAGCAATTCGGTAGTGCGGGAGACATTACTATTAATGAATTATGAAATAAAGGATTAGAGGTATTTGAGACTCCATTAGTACAAATGATTAAAGATAATGTAAATATAAGTTTATTAGGATCTGGCATTACTTCAATGATTATGTATAAAACCGTAATGAATATGTACATGAAAAATACCTACAATAATCCTAGTGTTGTAAAATACCTTGGAGTGTCTCCTAGTACAAAAGCTAGGGAAATAGCTTTTTTTATGATTGTAGGAGCTCCGATGGTAGTAGGGGCTCTTATGGGAATCAATTGAGCAACTGCAGGTAAAACTAAAGTAAAATTAAAAATAGGAAATAATGAATTAGAGGGTACTAGTTCAGTCAACAGTAGTCTTTCTTTCTTTTTATTTTTAAATAAGTTGCCACCTTGGTTAAAAGCAGTCTTAAAATATATTGCTCTTTACTTTATACTTTGATTCATCACTAGTGTTATAGGTTATAATAGTAATATTATCAGAGAGCTATCTAGTAATTTTAATGTTTATCTCTTATATTTTTTAAAAATATGAACTATTTTAAATTTCTTAGTCGTCCTATACTATCTTTGAAGATTATATGTACTAAAAATGTATGCTCTTAATAAAGAATATATAAACCCAGAAGATTATCCTAAGTTCATTAAAAATGAGTTAATAGAATGGAAAGATATTGCAACTAAATTAACTCCAATAGAACTAGCAAAATTTTATAAGCATTGTTATTTTTTAATCATCTTATATCTTTCAATAGTTTTATTAGGTTTAACTGGGGTGGTAATATGTTCAATATACTTACTTCCGCCTCTTTAATAAAGTAACATCAACAACTAGCTTAAGTTGTTATTATATTAAATAAAATTAAAAATATTAAAGTAAAACCCCTTTGTTTGTTTTTGTTTGTTTTTGTTTGTTGTTTTTTTAGCCTTGCCCTTAAACCCCTTTTATCCCTAATACTGAGGGGGGGGGGGGTTATAAAAATTAATTTAAGATTTAAATCATATATATGAATTATGACATCTCAAACTAACATAATTTAACTTTAAATTCAAAATTTAACCCCTTTTCCGTTACTTTAGCTTATAGTATCTTAACAACATCCACACAACCTTTTATTAAAAAAGCGTCCCTTTGCACAGAAATTTGCACAGAAAAATGCACAGAAAATTGCACACAAATTGTGGAACTAAGGCAAGCAGAAGTAATTAACCCAAGCAGAAGGAACTCCTACAAGCAGAAGTCCTCCAACCAAGCGACTGAACATCCAGGCATAAGCCCTACCAGGCATAAGGAAGTACAGGCAGAAGGAGTCCAGGCATTAGAAAAATTTGCGTAATTCTCTTACCTGGCCTGAGGCGAAACTAACCAGCTTCTAGGTAGACCTAAGTTCCAATCACTAGACATTTCTCTGTCTATTTTATTCGACATGCAAATAGAACTTAACTACCTCTTGATTTTCTACGATACTTAATTATGAGATACCGAGAGATTTAGTCGGACGTTAACATGTTTATTCATTATTTCATTACATATAACTAGTTTCTGGGATTTAAGTTTCTAGACTCAGGGACTTTTATTATGTGTGCATGATAATTCTGGCCTTAAAAGGCTAAGCAGAGCATTTATTCATTATTTCCTTATACTCAATTCCAAGTCTTTGTACAACGTTTCCTCATTCCTCATTCCGGAGTGAAGATTAAGGATTTGTATTTTTTTTTTAAGCAAACAGCTAAAGAAGATTCAGGGTTATTTAGTAGTAATTCCAAGTAAGTCGCTACCCTGTTACATAAAATTGATGAAGGGACGAGGGGCGCTGTCATTATTTTTTCTTGTGGGATTTTTATAGTAACCCGAAAAGAAAGACTCTCAGAATATGCAATTTTCGGCTTTGGATATTCAACGCGGGAAACGATCGAGGGATTTATTCCACAAATTCGGTGTTTCGTTTCGGTGGGAGCTCGTGTTGGATTAATTTACTTAAAGATTTGTGAGCTAAGGAAGAGGAGATGAAGATGTGAAGTTGAACGTGTTCTTCGCGAGCAATCATGCGGAAAGTAGATTTGCCTCCTATTCGTTCGTTCTACAGTTAAGAACGGGATATTCGTTTTAAATGGAAGGTGAAATCCTTTTGTATATCCTCTATATTAATTTGGCCTTGATATAGTCGATATGAGACAAAACCGAAATATTTAATTTCAAACCATTGCGTTAAAGTTTGGGGAGATTTGCCTTGTCGAGTTAATAAATAGGAATCGTTGTCGCAGGCGCGGCTTATCAAACGTAGTATATGAAGACGAAGGGTTTCGACGTTCGAGTCGAGTTGCTTAGTTCTCCTTGTTGATTACTATGAGGGGAGTCCGGTTTGTAGGTATAGGTTCTCCCTAAAAGGTTTAAAGGTTTTATTCAAATACCATTTTACGGATTCACCCGGATTTGACGAGGTTTATCAGGACTCCGGATTAGGAAGTAAAGGTTAGTATGTCTAGAAGGTCTCCTTTTATATTGTAGCAGAGTCCATCAACGGCTTATTGTACGATAGCACAGAGCAACGTTAGAAGTATATCAATCGTTATTACTAGAATGCTTAGGAGGGGATAAATAATTTTCTTAGGCGACGACGTAGAAATAATCATATCGACGTAGAAACGGAGAGGTTTGTTCAGCAGTCCGTTTTCGTTTTATCCAGTAGGTGTAGTATTCGTCGCTTGGGATCGCATATTATCCGGCTTGGTGGTATTTCTATTTTTGGGTTTATTCGAAAGGGCTTATTAAGCTTAGATGACTGTGAGGGCTAATCTCGGCAGGTTCGATTACCGGCTATAATATGCTCTACTAGAATCGGAGGGTTTAGGTTTCGTAAAAGGATGTTCTTCAAATAATCTAGATTGATGGTATTGAATAATTTATTTAAGTCGAATTCTTAAATATCCGGAGAGTCTAGCACTTCAAGGTGAATTTGTAATCAGGCTGTGTCGGTTCCTTTTCCGTGTTGGATTCCATGTTATAAGATAAGGGATGGGATTAGAGGGTGTTACCAGACCTGTAGGATCAGTTGAAGACCCTGAAGATACGCCAGTAAGTTTTTGGGATTCCTAGTTAGCGGGTTCCACCGTCTTTGTTGTTTTTGTTGTTTTTGTTTTTTGTTTGTTTTTGTGCTCTTATGCCCGTAGCGCAGCACCTATGTTCTTATATCTATCCTATAGGATAGTAACTCGTACCCTGACATCCTGTGTTCTTATTTTTATCTGGATAGAAACTCGCAGCCTTGCAACCTATGCTCGAAGCCTTGCAGCTTGTGTTCTTATACCTATCCTATAGTATAGTAACCCGTAGCTCAAAAGCCTTGGACCTTTGCTGATGCGCACCGCCCTTGCTGTTGCGTTGGTTAGCCTACGGCTTACCCACCCTTGCTGTTTCGGCGCGGGTTTTTATTCTGATTTGATTGAATACAAATAAGAACAACAGGGTTTTTATTCTGATAAAAATAAGAACACAAGTTGCAATGCTACGAGTTTTTATTCTTATAATGTAAGGGTTCGAGTATAGGTGGAGCGCTATGGCATCAGAGCAAATCAGAGCAAATGTTAAGAATACACAGAAATGAACAGCAAATGTTGGCTGCGACTTGTTATTCTGATACAAATAAGAAAAAAGGTTGTTCTGATTTGTAGCCTGTGCCTCGAGGCTCCGAGCAAGAGGTCAAATAATAATAAAAATGCAATGAACAGCAAATGAATAGGTCAATAAGAATAAAACACCACTACTATAATTAATTTAAAGCTGCATGCTTTGCATGACTACCTTTTTAGGGAACACCAAGATGATAAATATTATCAAGATAGGTCTAGATCGACCAAGAACAATGTTGCAAAATAGAAACATTCTCAACAAACTAAAGAATTTTAATCTTGCACGTTGATGAATACAAAACCAATACTATAACGATCCTGCTTTTACACAAATGTGTAACACACTCTCTTACTATATTACTTCACACTACAGGACTACCTGTTAAGGAACCACCAAGAAGATAAATTTGAAATAGGTTGATATAGAACAGAACGAAAGAGAAAAAGATGAAACCGTGCTCTTTCTAGATAATAATTTATTTATTTTTCATTGATCATGAATACCTATGCACTACTACAACATTCAGTCTTCTACTTCTATGGAGTTGCTAACTTCATTAGATATTATTTACTTCATACTACGTATGACTTCCAATTAAGGAACTCAACAAGAATAAATATTAAATTGATGGATATAGTAAAGTCAGAGAAATATGATACAAAGTTGCATCTTACCCTTCCTTAGTATAACATTCCTTGTATTCAATTATTTAAATTTGATTAGTATGAATAAGCGAAACCAGTACTAAAGATTAAAAGTTAAACAAGCACATTACTACCTGTTAAGGGAACAACAAGAAGATAAATTTGAATCTTATAGTTATAAACGAAAAAGAAAAAAGGTTCCAAAGTTGCTTCTAACCATAACTAGATAATTAATTCTTTAATATTTATTTGATTTGATTATAATTTTAGATTTCTCTACTACAATGAAAAAAAACAAAAAAACAAAAAAGCAAAGTTAAAACAAACAAAAAACACTTACCAATAGTATTTAATTTAAATTATTTGATTATGAATACGAACACTACTACAATTAATTTAATTTCTTAAGCTTTTACAGGACTACTTGTTAAGAAACCAACAAGAATAAATATTAAATAGATGGATATACTTCGAAATAGAAACAGGTTGCAAACTACCATCAATCTCTACCTTAGTTTAATAATTTAATTTAATTGATTATTTAATTTGTATTACTATGACTAGACTATAACAAACCTATAATTTAAAACTAATTAATGCAACGGGACTACCTGTTAATAACCCAACAAGAAACTAAAGACTAAACATTGAATATAGATCAACAAGAGAAACAGGTTGCAAACTTGCAACCTGCTCTACCTTAACTACCTTAATATAATTTCTTTTCTTTTCTTTTCTTTTCTTTAATTGAATTTATTTAATTATTTTAGTTGATTAGTATGAATAAGCTAAACCATTACTAAAGAATAAAAGTGTTTGATGAAACATGACTACCTATTAATAAACCAACAAGAAGCTAAAGTTAAATAGAAGAGTATATAACGACAAAGACAACGATTGCAAACGACCAACAGTCTTTTTCTAGATAAAATATTTTAATTCTTCCTAGCTAATTAATTTAATTTATTACTATGATTCAGCTATTACACTCCTATAAGTTTAATTGAGTTGATGTAACTTGACTACCTGTTAAATAACACAACAAGAAGCTAAATAAAAAAATGGATATAGTTCGAAAGAGAAAAAGGAATGCAACATGCCTCAATATCTACCTCAACAGAATAATTTAATTTAATTTATTTAGTTTATCTAATTTGATTAATATGAATAACCGAATCCACATCTATAATGAATAAAGTTAACATGCAACCTGACTACATGTTAAGAAACCAACAAACTAAAGTTGAAATAGAAGATATAATACAGGAACAGAAAAAAGATACAATGATACTACATTATCACAGAGATCTTTAATTTGATTTAATTTTAAATAATTTGTTTAATTTGATTACTTTGAATAGACTATTGCAACACTATAATTAATAACAAAAATACAAAGGACTACCTGTTAAAAACCCAACAAGAAACAAACAAAAACCAATCGATGAGTATAGAACAATCAAGAAACAGGTTGCACATGTGCAACATTCCATAACTTATAACTTTAATTTTAGTTAATTTTATTTATTTGATTTAATTGATTAGTTTGAATAAGCTAATACATTCCTAAACAGAATATTAATAAAACACTACCTGACTTACTCTGAAGGAACACAACAAGAAGCTAAAGTTGAATACCTGCAGATAGTACGTAAGAGAAACAACTTACAATGTTACAACAAACAAAATTAGTAGAAGAATTTATTGAATTTGTTGTAATTATTTAATTTTTATTAGTATGAATCAACGAAACCAAAAGAGAATTTAAAACTATTTAATGCAACATGACTACCTGTTAGAGGAAACAACAAGAACCTAAAGTTGAAATAGATGGATATAGCTCAACCGGAGACAAACTTGAAAATTTGCATCAAACTCTACCTTAATAATAGTAGTAATAGTAGATTAATTTAATTTGATTTATTTAATAAGATTAATAGGAATAGACTAAACCTAAACAGACCTAGATTAACATAAATTAGTTGCTACTTGACTATTTGTTAAGGTAACCAACAAGAGGATAAATTTGAAGGTTATAAATATAATACGACAGAGACACAGATGCAAACTTGCATCACTCTCTACCTTGTTAAGTTATTTTATTCTTAATTAAATTGAAGTTAATACTAAAGTCCTATAATACCTTACAATTTGCATGCAACGCAGGACCACCAATAGGAGGAACCAACAAGAAATAATTTGGAATCTTATAGTATATATCGGAATAGAAAAAAGGATGCAAAGATGCATCATTCTCTACCTTAATATTAATATTGGAGACCATAGGAACTCAAGTTAGAGGAACACGAAGATAAATACCTAGTAATAGAAATAGAACGTCAGAAACAAAGGATGAAAAAGTTGCATCGCTCTCAACCTTAGTATTTATTGATTTTATTTGTATAATTTTAATAAGCTAAACCAGTACTATAAGATCGATCTCTGTACTCCATGGACTACCTCACACACTAAGATTAATTTAAGATATTGCATCATTTGCACTAGTTTTATTTTTATTTACTATACTATCCGAATAGAGGGTAATTAGATAATACAAATTTTAAATTTAAAATAAATAGCTTCTACTTTTGTACTATAAGGGCATGGAGCGCAGGGG
>Ga0137437_1000382_pt1 | contig 13483 bp, 16 predicted proteins | sample EasRivERMGT138_2_FD_102332 | JGI IMG/M metagenome (GOLD analysis project Ga0137437, IMG submission 102332) | Soil microbial communities from meander-bound floodplain in the East River, Colorado, USA - East River MetaG ERMGT138_2 | ecosystem: Environmental > Terrestrial > Soil > Floodplain ...
GCTGAACACGCGCCGCTGTTCACCAGCGTTCAACTCTTTTTTGATGATGATGTAATCGCCATCAGACAGATCGAGTCTGATGGTCTCTGGCTGGACAAACCGATTCCGCATAAGTTGTGCTCCCCGTCGAAACCCGTTGGACTCGTTTCCGTCGACTTACTCCAATAGGGGCCCAAGGGTGGCGGTCATCAGGCCACCCTCCGCGAATGACACGGTGTCAATGGGCCATCGCCACTCCGTCTTCTGCCCGTAGGTCCCGCCCCCGAGATCGCGAGGTTTCACCAGCAGCGCCACAAAGACGAGGGGCCGCTGCGACAGCTTGAAGGCGTCCGAGGCGACAAGTTGCGCGGTGAGACTCCACCGATCACCGGTGGGCACCACCGTATAGCCGTGGACTTCCGCGGCCACGTAGTAATGCCACCGGATGTGTCCGACGGTGCCGCGCACGATTCTCGGCGTGAGATCGTTCCGGCCCGGTGCGGGAACCTCGGGCCTCTCCGACGGACCCGCCAGGATGATGGAGCCCTCTGTGCCCGTCCAGAGACGGCGTTCCGCAGCCATCGAGTGACTACGGGAGCATCGTCCAGTTGCCGGCAGCCTTCCAGTTGCCGGACACCGTGACCATGCCGCCTTGTCCCACGTCAATGCCGGCGTCGAGCCAGGCGAGCCCCTTCCAAAGGAAGGTCGGCGTGAGCGTGTTGGGAATGAGATGCATGAAGGGGGCGACCGTGCCCTGGGCAATGCTGAACAGCGTGCGATCGGTCGGATCCCAGAACGCCCCGAGCGTGCCACCCACGTCGGGCAACCCCGGTGAATAGATTTGATTGGCGTCGCCGAAGGCCGTGGCCTTATACATTTCCTTGGCGAAGCTCGCCGACCATTTGTTCATGGAGGCCACCGCCACGACGGCGGATCCTCCAAGCGGATCGAGTTTGACTTGTCCGCGATCGCCAGACGCCCGATCAACTGCTGCCATAGCGCACTCCTCTAAAGATGTTCATGTCCACGACGCCCAGAGAACCCGACGAACGCAACTTACGCGGACGCGCCGATGAGATAGATGTCGTACGTCACCGTGCCGGCGCTCGCGGCGAGATCGATGAGATCGCCGGTGCCGGTCGTTACGACATAGCCGGCCGCACTCGGCGCGACCAAGACAAAGATCCCACCGGGATGGATCGGCGCTTCATCCGCCGCCGCCGTCAAGAACGGGACGCCGTTCGACGCAGGCCGACGCAGAAGGACGTTGCCTGGATTGGCCGCAGCCGCCACGACGATGATGGCCTTGATGCGCGCGGGCGCCCAGACGTTCCCGAGGTTGTCCAGCAAGCCGCCGCCGATCATGTCGAGCGAATCGGTGCCGGCCGTCGATCGCGTGTCCGAAAAGATCACATCGGCTTGACCCAGGCCTGTGCCGGTATCGAGCTGCACAAACGGACTCTTGATTAAGTTCGCGGTCTTGCTCACGAGATCCAGCGCCAGTGTGTAGGTGGAGCTGATCTGTAGCGTGATCGTGGTCGTCAAAGCCATGTGGTTACACTCCTATCGCGATAGTTGAAGAACATCACAACGAACACGCCACCGTGTACCGGCCGCCGCGCCGGCGCCAGGAAATCGCCGGATCGGCCTCGTCAAATTCCCTGGTACGCACAAATTCATCGCGCCTGATCGTCATCAACACATAGCCAGGCACCGTCAGCGTCGCCGGCGGCAGGGGCGGTTGCGGATCCAGCAGGTCATCAATGATCTTCGCCGCGGCCGACGCCGCTGATGCACTGCCGCTGGTCGATAACGCCCGCGCTTCGACCAGATATTGATGCTCCTCACACGCGCGCCCATTGAACATGCCGATGTCCGACGCGATGATGAGCGACACGATCACGAATCGTGTCGAGCCTGGTGGGGCGACGTCTTCGTACACCCCGTTTGGCATGAGCGCGAGCAACGTGGTATCCGCACCCAATTTGGCGATCAGCGCATTCCCGATGGCGGATGAATCAGGCATCGCCCGACACCACGAGCCCGTACCGCACGAGCAACGCTTTCAACTGTTCGTACATCTGCCGGCGCCGCCGGATCACTGCGGGCACAAACACATGGCCCGGCGGCATCGCGCCGCGGTTCGCGCCGATCGCGGTGTGACGCGCCTGCGTGCCGTTCTCGAAAATGAATGCATGCGGTGCCGTGTTTTTGACGATGTAGCCACGAAAATCCTTGCCCTTGTCCAGACGCGATACGAAGACGTTTTTCTTAAGATTGCCTGTGCGCGTCGGATACCCCGCTCTGATGTCAGCCGCGGCGCCATTCGCCGCACTGGACACGATCGGATCGGAATCCGTGGTTAACCCTTCAGGCAGCTTCTCCAGATCGGCCTTGAACTCGTCCAAGCCGTCCCATTTCAGCGTGACGCTCATGGCACGACTTCCATGGCCAGGGCGATCGTTTCGATGTTCCGTTCGTCGGGATTCGCCACCCCGGTCACATTGAACGTCCGCCCGTGAAACGTGATCCGCGTCTTCGTCGTGACGCCGCTGTGATACCGCATCGTCACAATATGGGTGGCGCTCGAGAGCACGGTCCCCGCGCCGACCCGCTCTGTCCCTGCGCCGACCCGCTCTAAATCGCGCGCCGAAGCGGGGGCGATCGAGGCCCACACAGGCGACGGGAACAACGGCTGCCACGGCGTCTGCGTAAACCCTCCATCCCCATCGGGCACAGCGGCGCCAGGGTTTTCCAACGTGATCCGATGACGTAGCGCGCCGCCTCTCATGCCGCCACCCGATAGGGATCGAGCAGGGCCCGAATGCCGAATGGAATCTCAGCAAGCCCGAGATCGGTCGTCGCCTCGACGCGTTCGTACCATTCCGAGGCCAAGAGCAGGATCGCCTGCCGGATCTCTTCGGGGACTAGGTTTGGATCCGTGCCATACCCCGCGACGTACTGCACGACGAGTGAATTGAATTGGCGTAAGCCGCTCGGCCACACCGACCCCTCAGTCAAGAGCAGACGGGCCGGCGTACTGACCGCATCGAGGAAATACCCGGCACTGCTCATCACCGTTGGCGTGCCGGCCCCGTTGTAGCTCGTGACCGATGAGACACTGATCACCGGGACCACGGGCAGGAGAATCGGCACGACCTGCGTGATGTCTCCGTCGAGCAGCGTCCAACTCCAGGTCTGTTGCATGAACGCGCGCCCGGTGTAGCGTTCCGCCCAGCGCCGCGCCGCTTTGAGTCGAAAGGTCGTTACCGCATCGTCGGCGGCGGTATCGATCCGCCCGTGCGTCTTGAAAAAGGCGAGATCGACCGGCTCCGCCGTCGGCGCCGTCACGAGGGAGGACATCCCGCGCACACGCCAGGCGTTGATCCGCTGGCGATCGGGGGAGAGTTCCTGTGCTAGCCAGGGGACGCTCTGCATTTACCGTTTGGGAGGTGGCGGCGGCATTTGTTTGATCGGCACCGCCACCGCCGTCGGCCCCATCGGCTTGCTCAAGGGATTGTCCGTCGACATGTCACGTCCTCTTGGGTTTGGCTGGCGGTGTGGCGACCGTCGGTTTTCCCGGCACGACCCCGATCCGGCCCGCCAATTCCGGCGAGTGCGGATCGATTTCGCTGTTGACCACCCGCAGCATGGGAACGATCTCGTCGTCCCCATACCACGCCGCATGGTCGGCTGGAATCGCCTCGGGTGGATAGGCCGTCAGGACTTGCCCAGCCCGATAGCCGCCCCAGTCTTTGATCAGTAATGCACGCATCGCGGCCTCTTAGGTCTGGTGGACGCCAGCCTTCACCGGCCCCGTGCCCGCGTTGAGCAAGTTCCCGTCGTACCGACCGAAGGCGAAGAACCCCGTCTGGTGGAAGTCGATGTAGCGCTCACGCGTGGCGAGAATCTGCACCGACCGCACTTCCCGGACGTAGTACTTCGAGAAGTCCCCGAAGAGGAGGTTCCGAGACAGGTTGGCAAACGTGCTCGCCATGTCGTTGTTGACAAAGATCCGATAGCCGAACAAGCGATCGGGTTCACCCGCGACGAGCGAGGGCACCCAGAGCGGCCGGCCCGTCGTGTCCACGAATCCCGCGAGCGTCTGCAGGATCACGTCGTGGCACATCCAACCGGTCTTCTCGCCGCCGTTGCGATAGGCGATGTCCACACCGTGGAGGATTTTGAGGATGTTGCGGACCGCCGTGCCGTCCGTCGAGGAGCCGAACCCCGCCGACGTGCCGGCGCCAAGGTTGACCGCCGTCGCCTGCACCACAACACCAAATGGCAACGTGGTACCGGCACCGGTTGTGAAATGCGTGTTCAGGATGCGCCCGATCCGTTCGCCAAGCGCGCGCCCGAGGAAGTCCGAGATCGGCACGCCGCTGTCCTGCAGGAGTTCCTCGGGGACCAACACGCCATCCGAGGAGTACTTGAACGCCCCGAGGACCATCTGACCGAACACCGGGTCGGTCAGCGTCGCTTGGGTGTTGATGGCCAGGAGACGGCCGACCGTGGCCGTGCCGTTGAACGTCGGGAACGGCAGGTTCGCGCCTGTCTCGGTGCGGATGGTAGTCGCCACCTGAAGCATCGGACCGTAATAGAGCCGCGCTTCCTCGAGCGCCCGATTCATCTCCGGCGAGATCAGATAACCGCCAGCCGTGGTCGTCACCGTCAGCGCACGTGTTTCCCACTTCTGCATGTCGTCATGGCGCACCGACCGCGGCTGGAGCGGTGTCATGTGGAACGGGAACTCATCAGAGTTCAGATTGACGCCGAGTTTGACGGCCGCGTTCTTCCACTCCGCACGAATGTCCAGCCCGGTGCCGAGCCGCGCGAGCATCCACGCGCGCAGCGCGCCGTCGCACTCTTCGTGCGTGGCCCTCTTCTGCGTCGGATTGCGGTTCTCGCGATCGATGGCTTCCAGCCGTCTGATCTCGTTCGGCTCGGTGGTCCGCTCAACCTTCGACAACTCTTCTTTGACTTCGAGATTGAGATCCAGCCGCCGCTTCTGTTCGCGGTACTTCCGCATGTCTGCGTGAATTTTGTCGAAAGCGACTTGGTCCGCCGAGGGCCACTCATCGACGGCGGCATTCCTGACGGTAATTTCTTCGGCCTGCGTCTGCAGGCCGCCGATCTTGTCGCACACCTCTTGATGCGTCAGGCCGAGCACGAACAGCGAGAGGCCGCTCAGTGCGGCGAAGATTCCTGCCCCGGCGCCTCCACCGAAGAAATCGACCACGGAATGGAGCACCCCCGCATTCGCGATCATCGGGAGAAATCCGCTGAAGAGATTGAAGGCTCCGAAGTGGAGCGCGAGCAGGATGGAAATCATGTGCCTTGTCCTCTGGTGTTCGCCTGGAGGACAGGCCCGCAAACAACGAAAAGGGCGCAGCCAGCAGGCGAAACCCAAACGTGTTTGGAGTTCGCCAACGGACTGCGCCCAGGCACCTGGTACGCGAGTTCGTGAATCAGTTGTCGCGGACCCAGCGGCCGGGGCATCCCGACACCGGCTGGACCGCTCTACGGGTTACCCTACTCCAGGAGTGCTTCTGTCGTGAATTTTGAGATACGAAATTCAACCGTTCGCGAATCACGTCGGAGAGTTCGACGTCTCGACGGATCGCTTCGCGGCTGAGGGTGTCATGCAGCCGCTTCGGGAGCCGGACCGACACCACCTCGTCAAACTGTTTCGGGCGACCCACTGGACGAGCGGGTTCACCCATGCTTCATGATCTCCGCAAATTTCGCCCGCCAGTTGTACGTGGCCGACGCGCGAAACGCCTGCAGCGACCGCTGTGCGACGTTCACGTCGGTCTGCAAGTACGCGGGGAACGTCGCGATGGTGATCTCCATCAATTCGAGATCGCTAATCTCGCGCACCGGTTCCCCGTCTTCCATGTGCCAGTTGTCGTCGATGACGCGGAATCCAAAACTCATCCCTGAGACGTCTCCGCGCGCCACCGCGCGCATGATGTCGTTGGCGTAGCTGATCTCTAGGTCGGGCTCAATCGTCGCCTGCAGCCCTTTGCTGTCCTTCCGAAGCGTGAGTGTCCCCGCCGTGGTGCGTCCTAGTACTTTGGCGGTATCGTGATCGACCAACGCCCGCACGTCGCCCTTCAGCGATCGGTTGACAGCTTCTGGCAGAATCCGTTCACGAAACCCGCCGAGATCCTGCGACAGCACGTTGAACACCACGGCATAGCCACGAATCAACCGATCGTCGGCGTCTGCTGTGGCCTGCCCTGGCGAGATACGGCGTTCTTCGCACACGGTGACGCTCATGACAGGCTCCTGATGTAACGGATCTCGTCCGCCAAGATGGTATCGGCGAGGGCGGTCGGTCGCTCCTGCTCCCATCGAAGGAGCAACTGCTCGAGCGCCGCATGGAATTCCTCAGGCTCGGCGCCGGTGAGCACAGTCTCGAGCTGCCGTTCCGACAATGCGCAATGCGCTTCAGCAAAGGAACGAGCCACGACGCGCGCATCCTCGTCTGACCGTTTCCACGCGAGGTGTGTCAGGACCGCCGGATACAACGCGTCCGTACACACCTCGCGGTGCGTCTGGTAGAACGCGTCCGCCCATTTTCTGAGACTCTCCGGCGTCCCCTGCCGGCGGCGCGCCCGATCGACTTCAGGGCGGATCATGCGGACCACGACGTCGACAATCAGCGCCCGGTGCGCCGAGACGACGCGCGTCAGCCGGTCCAGTTCGGCGGCTCTCCGTTCCATGAGGCTCGTGTCAAGGACCAAAACCTGCGCTCGTACCGTAGTGGTCAACGTCGCAGCCTCAACGGCGGCCCGCTGGGCTTCTGCCAGCGCCGCGTCACGCTCGACGATCGTCTGCTGTGCCTGTTGGACGTCGGCCACGGCCGTTGCGCGCTCCTCAGCCGAGGCGTCCGCCCGTGCGCTCTCCTGCGCCGCCTGCGCGAGAGCCGCCGCGAGCTGCGTCTGAGCGTCGGCCACGAGCGCCGCGCGCTCCTCAGCCGACGCCACCGCGGCCACGCGCGTCGCTTCAGCGGCATCCGCCCTGGCCTGAGCCTCCTCGCGGTGTCGTGCCTCCTCGCCCTGCGCCCGCAGCGCTTGATCCCGGGCCGCCTGGGCATCACCAAGGGCGCTCTGCGCCGTGCTCAGCGCGTCGGCTGCTGCGCGGGCCGCTGCCTGCTCCCGCTCGGCCGTCACCTGCCACTCCGCGGCATGTTCACTATCCTGCGCCGCTCTCGCTTCGGCCGCGACGGCGCGCGTCACGTGCTCCTCGGAGCGCACGGTGGCCGCTCGGATCTCGTCGATCAATGCCAGCATCCGTTCGGCATCCTTCGGATCGTCCGCGGCTGGGTCTGGAGGCAACGCCTGTGGCGGAGCCTTCTTGGCCGCGATCGTGGCGTCGATCCAATCGCCGTACCGCTCGGCCGGAATCATGTTCAACGGCACAAGGTGCATGTCGCCCTCTGGGCCGATCGGGTTCATGTTCTCTTTGCGCAAAATGTCGTTAATCGAGAACGCGCCGATCGCGTACATCTTCGAATAGAACTCCGCCCGCTTCCCCGAGTCGCCGCGCAACGCCCCTTCGGTGTTGTGCTCAATCGTCTGCTGGGCATATTCAAGCGGTGAGACGAGCTTCCGGGTCAGTTCCTGTTCCCACATCTCCAGCCAACCGGCGACCGTGCCGACGTGGTAGTCGATGTTCTCCTCCTCGATGTTGGTGAAGTGCGCGTTTTCCAGATCGCCCAGCTTGTGCGGCGGCATCATCAACCACCGCGCGGTTTCCGTGATTTGAAACTTCCGGGTTTCGATGAACTGCGCTTCGTTGGGCTTCGTCCCGCGTTCCGTGAACTTTGACCCGGCCCCGAGGACGAGAATCTTATGCGCCCGATCGACGCCCGCATGGACCGCCTCGATCAACTTGCGGATGTTTTCCTTCGTCTGCTCGCCTTCCGGCCCTTTGAGCGTGCCAGGGACTTCGACGACGCCCCCGAAGGTCGTCCCGTTCCCGAAAAACGACGCGCCAAACTTTTCCGTCGCGACACCCAGACCAATCGATTCGCGCGCGTGCATGACGATGCCGTGCCCGATGATGCCATCGGTACTGAGACTACTGAGATGGATCATGTTTGCGGCCGGGAGGTCGGTCTGCTTGCCGCTGTAATTCGTCACCCGATAGAAGAGCCGCCCGGCGTCACTGCGCATCGGCTGCACGCGCGTCGGCACGATCGGATACATCCCGGCTGGACGCCCCACTCCATCCCGCACGATCTCCGCGTAGGCATTCCCGTACAGCAAGCAGAGCGCTTGCATCGTCTCGCGAAACTTGAACGACGACATTTCTGGGTTCGGCTCGTCATGGAGGATCCGATAGAGACGATGCTCTTTGAACTTCTCTTTCCCGCCATTCTTGGTGTTCCGATAAAATTCCAGCGGGAGCTTCGCGACATCCCGCGAGAGTCGAAAGACGCCACACCAGATCGGCGAATAGTTCAGCGCGGTCGATTCATCGACGGCCACGCCCGAGAGCATGGTGCCGCTCTCACCGAAGAAACTCTCCCAGGTCGCCGGTGGCGGCGGGGGAGGGAGCACCCGCAGTGCGACCAACGCGTCATACAGTTGTTGTCTCATAAGACGACCGCCAGATCCTCAGCGGAGTATGTCGGTGTCTGCGGCTGGCGAATCGCGACCGATCGCGCCATCACGAGCGCCGACGGCCCGTCGATCTTTTCTTTCGCCGCCTCTTTGTCGAGCCGGACTTCCTTGTTGCGCCCGGGTCGCAGCACGGTGTTGTCCATCATCCACGCCATGATGAGATTGTTCCCGTGCGCGAGCTCGACATCCGCGATCAGTTTCGAGACGGACTTGATCGCCTCGTTCAGCGCGAATCCCTGCGGCGTGTCCACCATCGTGACGCCGCCGCCCTGGAGATGAAGCGCGAGCTGCTGCGCGAATCGCTTGTCGTAGGCGATCTCGATGACCCCGGAGTTCCTGGCATCCTCGAGGACCGCTTCCTCGATCAGGTCCAGATCGGTGGTGTCGCCCTCAGTGACCTCGAGTAGAGGATGACCGTCGATCGCAGCGCGTTGCCATTCCGTGTAGGGGCGATCCGGGTACTTCTCGAGCGCCGCACGCGGCAGCCAGAACCGCATCTTGATGACACAGAAGTCGACTAACTCCCACAATCTGACCCAGGCGGCGAAATCGTCGTTCTGGCCGAGATCCAACCCCCCGTAACACGGGCGACCTATCAAGTCTTGGTCCGTGAAGGTGAGTCGTTCACCGCATTCACGCCACTTTCCCATGTCCCAGGCGGGACTATGGGTCTGTGTCCACACGCACCCATTCAACCGCAGCACCATGTTGGTTTCGCCGGGAATGTTCTTCGCATTGGCGATCTGTCGATCGAGGTACTCCTGTTGAATGACGATCCCGAGATTAGGATTCGCCTTCGGGTGACACGACGGATCGTTGAGAAAGTCGTCGTCGGTGTCGAGCGCGCACACGTACGCAAACAGTCGCTGATCATCCACGATGCCTTCAAGCATCTTTCGGCTCTGCTCGTGGTGCTGAAAACAGATTGAAGTACGATCGTACCCGCTGTTCGTGATGCCCATCGAGAGTGGTTGCTTGCGTCGCTTCATGCCGGCGCGCATCTTGTTCACATTCACAGCATCTGCGTACTCGTGCATCTCATCGAAGATCACGAAGTGCGGCCGCGGTCCGGACTTCCCGCGTTTTTCTTTCGAGAGGGGCCGGAACCACGAATACGTCGGCGCGTACGCCAGGTTGTCCTTGCCACGGTGAATCAATTGCGATAGCTCAGGCGACGCTTCGACCATCCGATCGGCGTCGAGCCAACAGATGCGCGCCTGTTCGATCCCGGAGGCGACCGAGTAGATTTCTGCCGCCTGCTCACCGTCCATCGTCAGCCCATAGAGACCGATGCCGGCCGCGAGCGGGGTGTTGTGCGTCGGAATCATCGACCGCCCGGCGAGGTACAGGTGCGACGGCCCGTCGACCCCAATGCACTTCACTGGCACAGACGGCACCGGCCGGATGTCCACGATCCGACGTTCACCTGAGAGCCTGCGCCGATGGTGGCGCACGCGCTGATGCTGTAGTTTTCGGCGAAGGCGGAAGACCGGCAGGTCCGCCGGCGGAAAGAACTGCACTGTCCAGCAGCGTGACACCTCGCGGCCATAGATCTTCGCCGCGTGCTCCCGCACGGTGCACTTCATGCCGAGCGACACGACTAACTCGACGACGCCGCTGGCGAGATCTTCAATGATGGACGTCAGAGCGCATTGCCCGCTCTGCGGTGCGATATAGCCGTCGGTGTCCATGAGTCCCTGCAGCAGCGCCAGCCTCTGATCGACCGCCGCACGCAGATAGACACTCGGGATGTGCTTCGGTTGCGAGAACATCCCGAGCAGCCGCAGGTCGGCGTTCAGGCTTCCAGACTGGCCGCGGCCCGTGCTGCCAATCCGATACCGCGGCGTCCTGACGCTCGTCGTGGTGGATTGCCGGCGTTCACCAACGACCACGCCGCACGCTGCGACGTGGTCGAGCAGTTCGGCGTCGGCGTCCGCCACGGTCACACGCGCACAATCTGAGTCACCGTCTCCCAACCACACGCCGAGCACGTAGGGGATAATCGGTAAAGGCACCGTGTCTGTGCCCAACGGGCCGGCGAGCGGGATACTGTGGTTTACCGACTGATACTTGCCGTTCGGATACCGGAGCGTTGCCGCGATCTGGGCTGTTGTCCGCACGCCTGTCCGCCAGGCGCCACACTGCGCACGCGGGACGCCGCGCTTCGACGCGCCGCGATCACCGATGAACGTCCGTTGCTCTGTCTCCCAGAGGTGTTCAGCGTCAGCGACGATGACCGATCCGTCGTCGAAGACGACCTCGAAGCACTCGTGCCCGCGCGCCGGCTGCGATTCGGCAACGATCGGCACGATATGGCCGCGCTCGTCGAAGACGCGGTCGCCGACGTGTAGATCAGCCATGGTGCGCCACCCGTCCGGGGTCGGGATCGGCGTGTCAATCGCCAGGGCCTTCGCGTTGCCCTTGCCCATCTCCACATACGCTTCGCGATACCGACGCCAGCCATCCGGCATTTTCCAGCCGAACAGCGAGCCGACGATGAACGTGTTCGCTGGCGTGAGCAGAAACGGGATCGGGTCGCCGTTGACATCGAGGGTATCCGGCAGCCTGAGCACGCCCTCGAAGAACTCGATGATGTGATTCGCGGCCGGCTCGAGGAAGACCAGGCCGAGGGGGTGTCCTGACTTCTTCGCGGCCTTCCGACGATCGTCGAGGTGGCGATCGCAGGCGAGCCGAACCAGCGGCCCCGCGATGATGGCGTGCTCGTGGACGCGCTCGGCGTACTGGTCGACGCGATGGAGCGGCGTCTTAGTGGACATCTGTTTTCTGGAACGACCTCCACGGAGTCGGAATAGCTACAGCTACATCCATTGCATTAATACGCTCCCTAATCTGGGCCGCGATATTAGACAGACTAAAGACGGCGTCTGCACACTCCGACCCGTCTAATTTCTCAATGCTGTCGTATGTCATTCCTTCGAACGGCGACAGCAACGGCTGAAGCTCTCGATATTGTTTACAAAGACTCCTATAGCTGTCAGCGTTAGATAGGTAACTGCACGGCGGCGCTAAACACCATCGACGCTCTACCGGATGCCACGATGTATCGCGTTCAGAATGCCGTTTCAATTCTGCCACGCACCACACCATCGGCTGATTAGACTCGCTCTGATAAACGTCCCAAGCGATAGACGTGACATGAACTAAACACTCATCCCTGAAGTCCGTGGCGTCTTTGAGAATCGCCCTGACGCGCTCGCCATGGTTCGGATTAACGGATCTGCCGAACGTAGTGACTCGTGGTATTGAGTCTTCCACTGAGGCGACTCTGTGCTGCCGAGAGTGATTGAGGAATTGGCGCTCTTTCAACGCCTCCCGTCCGCCCAACATGTTCACGGCTATAACAGATGGCCTAGCCTCCACGATCGTGTCCCTAAGCAACTGCCCTAAATCGGTATGGAAGCAACCCATACCGTCGAAATTAATGATGTCTGCGCCATCTGGTCCCAAGCGCTCACGAATAGCGCGCGTCCAATCAACGCCAGCCGTTTTAACCTTCGGCAGTTCCAGCGTTTTAAGTTTCGCTGACAACATTGCAACTTCTACAGGTTCACGGTTCACAGCAAGCATGTGCTCGGCTATGTAGCCACGGGCGAGAAGGAACTCTGTTTCCAGCGCTTCTCGCGTGTCCAGGTAGACGACACGCCTCAGCGCCTTGGGTGTGGAGCAACGCTTCTCGATTTCATTCCACACCCTGGTGCGATATGTCGCTTTCGCGCTGAAATCATAGGAGTCCATCTACGCCGCCATCTTCTGCTGATACGTCATTTCACGGCCATCGGACGTCGCATCGCGGCCGCCTGCTCCTGGAGCTCCGCAAGCTTGCTCTGCGGTTTCTTTGCCTTGTCGAGAATCTGTGCATGGCCATACCACGCGACCCGGGTCCGCGCGATCGCCGTCAACCCGAGCTCGCCCGCGATCTTCGTTTTCCGCTCGATCCACCCGCGGAGCGACGCATCGAGCATCCGGACGAGCGATTGGTCGAGTGTGCGTTTGCGCCAGGCCGCCTGCCGGCGTCGACCCGTCTCCACGACCGCGGCACACGCGCGGCAGTAGTCCGCCAGCGTCTCGACGTCGGCCGGTGTCAACACCTTGGCGCCAGCCAAAAGCGGCGCGAACCAGTCCCAGTACGCCCGCTCAGCCTTCGTCAAGTCGGCCGGCGCGGCGATCGTGGCCGGATCCGCGGCTGGCTCAGCCCCGTCCGATTCGGGCAACGTGTCTTTGTGGTAAGGACGATGCTTTGCACCAAGCAGCGCGCGAATACCTGCGGGATTCATTTTTCGGCCTCTCATGCGGCCGTCTCACTGGATGGCGTGAAGCGATTAACCCCCCGGCGACTATTGCACGAGAAATGCGCCGGTCTAAGGTTGTCGTCGGCGTCGGATCCTCCGAGCGCAAGCGGAATAACATGATCGGACGTCGGCGCGTATCTGTGCGGTGCAGCCAGTAGCGGATCAATCGCTTCGCCGCAAATCCAACAGAGATAGCCGTCTCGCTCGCAGATGACCCGCCAGCGGCCTACGGCCGCACGCCCTGTCTTGGCTAGGCTGGCGCGGTGCGCTGAACCACGCCGACGCCTCATCCGCTGCCTGACCGTCTGTGGTTCGGAATTCAACCGAAGGTGCGTCAGGTAGCACATGCGGCTGCAATAAATAGACGAAGAGGACTTCCCAGTGCGCGGCCTTGGCTTGAACAGATAACCACAGCCTTTACATTTCTTTGGAAAATGTATGCGCGGGCCGTATGGGACGCCCCGGCGAGACGATACCTCGCAGGCCCTGCACTGCCCGGCATGCGTGATCGGGGCGCTACACGCACACCTGAAGGTATTTCTGCGGCACTCAGCGCTA
>Ga0137437_1000383_pt1 | contig 13429 bp, 13 predicted proteins | sample EasRivERMGT138_2_FD_102332 | JGI IMG/M metagenome (GOLD analysis project Ga0137437, IMG submission 102332) | Soil microbial communities from meander-bound floodplain in the East River, Colorado, USA - East River MetaG ERMGT138_2 | ecosystem: Environmental > Terrestrial > Soil > Floodplain ...
GGTAACCACGATCTCGGATCGGGACCGCGAGATTCCGAGGAAGAACGCGGCGCACAGCAGCGTCGCGCCGGCGGCCGCGAGGAGGACGGGGTGTACGACGCGAGGCCGGAGCGCGGCACGGAGCAGCTTCGTCATGCGGCGCGACCTGGTGCATCCGCGGTGCCGTGGCCAAGTCCGCGATCTGCAACGCATGGCGTCGCGATGTGTCTTCCAGAACACACGCGCGGACACACGGTCCGGACGCGCGTCACGGCTCCGACAGCGCGCCGACGCAGCCACCGAATAGGTCGTCGTCGTCGTCCGCGGATCGATCGCCGTCGACGGCGACCGCTCGGCCGTCGGTCGGAACCGGCCTATGATGCCGCGCATGCCGGTCGACTTTCCAGGATCCAGGCTCGCCGCGCTCCAGGACCACGCCACGCGCCTGTACGAGAGCCGCAGGCCCGGCGGAAGCCTCGCCGCGCTCGCACGCGATCTGCTGCTGGCGTTCTTCGATGTCTGCGCCCACGCCGGGCTCGATCGCGTGCTCGCGGAGCTCGCGCAGGCGTTCCCGCCGCTCGACGTCACCGACCGCGCCGCGCTCGCGACCCACGACGCGGTGCTGCCGACCCTGATCGCGCAGCTCGAGACGATCGATCTCGACGGCGGTGGCCCGCGCGGCGCGAAGCCCCGCCAGCTCGCGGACTGCGTGGTCGCCGCGCTCGACCTGGCGCTGGTCGACGATCCGGACCGGACGATCGCGCTCGAGGATGCCGTGCGCGTCGACGTCACCCGGGCGCTGGCCGCCGTGGTCGACGTCGAGCTCGCGGCGCCGAAGCTGCGTGCGGACATCATCGCCGACGCCCGGGCGCGCTGCGATGCCGGCTATCACGCGTCGTTTGATCGCCTCGCCGCCCAGCTCGACGAGCGCGGCCTGCAGCTCGTCAAGCAGCCGAAGGTGCCGATCGACGCCTTGCACGCCGTGCAGCACGCACTGTTCGACGCACGCAACGCCGTGATCGCGCGCACCGCCGGCGCCGCGCTCGATGGCGCCCGCGACGTGCTCGCGCGCGCCGATGCCGACGCCGCCGCGCGGATCGATCAGCCGATCACGCTCCGCGCGACCCCGCGCGAGGCCGCGATCCTGCGCGCCTGCGACGCCCGGGTCAGCAAGACGCCCGCGCGCGTCCTGCAGTCCTTGCTGGACAGCCTGACCGATCTGCTGCGGATCGCCTGGCGCGCGCCTGCGCAGGCGGCGCTACCGTACGCCGCGAGCCGGACGTTCGCGGTCGGCGACGTCATCGACCACCCGAAGTTCGGGCGCGGCAAGGTGATCTCGAGCGTCGTCAAGCGCATCGAGGTCGAGTTCGCCGATGGCACGCACACCCTCGCTCACGCGCCGCCATCGAGATAGGCAATCGCAACGACGAGGCTGTCGCTGTCGACCATCAGCTCGTTCTGGTTCACGATGACGTCCCCCTGCTGGCGACGAGTGAGTTGCGGCAACCAAACGGCGAGAGCCGCTCCGCCTCCTGGGGCCCCCACGTGCCCCGGTCGTACATGTGGAGCGGCGCGACGTCCCCGAGCACGGGGTCGACCACGCGCCACTGCGCCTCGATCTCGTCCTGGCGCGCGAACAGCGTCTGATCGCCGCGCATCGCCTCGTCGAGCAGCCGCTCGTACGGCAACGTCTCCAGCGCCCGGTCCCGGCACGCGAGCAGCTCCTTGTCCTGGCCGAGCACCTCGCCGGGGGGCACGCCCGGGCGCATGACGCGCATGCCGACGGCGATCGCGATCTCGGGCCCGAGGCGAAACCGCAGATAGTTGGGGCACGGAACGTGCTCGCCGAAGATGTCGCGCGGTGGCCTCCTGAGCTCCACGATCACCTCGGTCACCGTGGAGGACAGACACTTGCCGGCGCGGATGTAGAACGGCACGTCGGCCCACCGCCAGGTGTCGATCTGAAGCTCGACGGCGGCGAACGTCTCGACCGCCGAGCTCGGCGCGACACCGGGCTCTTCGCGATAGCCGCGGTACTGTCCGCGGACGACGCGTGCGGCGACGAGCGGCTTGATCGCCTTGAGCACGCGCGCCTTCTCGTCGCGGATCGCCTCGACGTCCTGCCCGACAGGCCCGTCCATCGCCAGGATCGCGGTGATCTGGAGCAGGTGGTTCTGGACAACGTCGCGAATCGCGCCGGTCTCATCGTAGAACCGGCCGCGCCCTTCGACGCCGAACCGCTCCGCCATCGTGATCTCCACCCGGCTGATGTGCTCGCGATTCCACAGCGGCTCGAGAAACGAGTTCGCGAACCTGAAATACAGCAGGTTCTGGACCGGCTCCTTGCCGAGGTAATGATCGATGCGGAAGATCGCCGACTCGGGGAACACTTCGTGAAGGGTTTGATCGAGCCCGCGCGCAGACGCGAGATCGCGCCCGAACGGCTTCTCGAGCGCGATCCGCGCGTTCGCGGTGCATCCCGCGCGCTCGAGGCCTGCGATCGTGGTCGCGAAGGCACTCGGCGGAATCGCGAGATAGTGCAACGGCCTTCGGGCACCGCCGAGCGCGCGCTTCAGCTCGGCGAAGCTGTGCGGATCGTTGTAGTCGATCGAGACGAAGCGTAGCAATCCAGCTAGCTTGTCGAACGCGGCGCGATCGACCCCGCCGTGGTGCTCGAAGCTGTCGCGCGCGCGCTCGCGCAGGCTGTCGGCGCTGTGGCGCGACCGTGCCACGCCCACCACGGGCACGTTCAGGGTGCCGTGCTTCACCATCGCCTGCAGGGCCGGGAAGATCTGCTTGTACGCGAGGTCACCGGTGGCGCCGAACAGGACCAGCGCGTCCGACAGATGCTCCGCGGTCATGGCCGGTTCTCCTGGCGACCACCGAGCTCGAACCGCAGGGCCGACAAGAGCCGGTTGGCGAGCTCGGCCTCGCCGGGCGACGCAAATCGCTCGCCGATCGCGGTCGACAGGATCGGCGCGGGCAGCAGATCGAAGGGCAGCAGGTAGAGCGCTGATGGAGGACCGGTCATGTGCGCACCACGACCACCCAAGGTAGCATCGCGCGTGCCACGGGCAGCCGACAGCCCGCGGGCGGTGGCGGCCGATATCCAGATCTCGCTCCCGAGCGTGCATGCCGCGATGAGATCGAGGAGCGCGCACCGTACATTTTCCGTGCGCCGAAGAACGACGGGGACGCGATGCGTTCCTTTCCTGCTCGACCCGAGCGGGCGCAGCATTCATGCACGCCGAGCGCCGGCACGACGAACCTGGACGTCGCCACGGTGGCCACTGCTACAGACACGTAGAACACAGCGACACCGCTCAAGAAGTAGAGCGCGATCATCAGGCGCGCGCTCGGCGATCGACTGAAGGCGATCTCGAGCGAGCTGCGCGCGTGCGTTGGCCACGAACGTGCAATCGTTCCTGCAAGGCCGTGGCGACCTCGGGCCTCGCCGGCACTGAAGATGCCCTCGCCAAATACCCCACAAACAGAGGATATGGATAATGCCCAAAATGAAAGCAGTGCAGATCTCCAAGCCCGGCGGAGATTTCGAAATCGTCGAACGGGAGGTTCCACGGCCCAGCCCGGGGCACGTGAGGATTCGCGTCCAGGCATGCGGAGTCTGTCATAGCGATGTGATCACCAAAAACGGCCTGTTTCCCGGTATTTCCTATCCTCGTGTCCCTGGGCACGAAATCGCCGGCGTGATCGACGAAATTGGAGCCGGCGTGGTGGGCTGGAAACCGGCCGAGCGGGTCGGGGTCGGTTGGCATGGCGGCCAGGACGGGACGTGTCCCGCGTGCAGGAGAGGGGACTTCGCGAATTGCGCGAGCGCCATCGTTTGCGGGATCAGCTACGACGGCGGCTATCAGGAGCTCATGGTCGCGCCCGTGGAGGCACTGGCCCGCATGCCGGAAGCGCTGGATGCCGCCGAAGCCGCCCCGCTGATGTGCGCCGGACTCACGACATTCAATGCCCTCCGCCATAGCGGTGCGGCTCCGAGCGATCTGGTCGCCATCCAGGGGATCGGCGGGCTCGGTCACCTGGGAATTCAATTCGCAAAGAAGCTCGGCTACCGAGTCGCGGCGGTCGGGCGGGGCGCAGAGAACATGGCGCTCGCGAAGCGGCTCGGCGCGGACTTTTACATCGATGGCACGGCGGTCGATACCGCGGCCGAGCTGCAGAAGCTCGGGGGTGCGCGCGCGATCGTGGCAACGGCACCCAGCGGGAAAGCGATGTCTGCGCTGATCGCAGGCTTGGGTCCCAACGGGACCTTGATGGTCGTAGGAGTATCGGAAGATCCGATAGAGGCACCGCCGGGTCTGCTGATCTCCGGCAGGAAGCGCCTCCAGGGTTGGTCAGCCGGGATCCCGACAGACGCGGAGGACACGCTGCGCCTTGCCGAAATGACGGGCATACGCCCCATGATCGAAACTTACTCGCTCGCAAGAGCCGCTGAAGCCTATGCCCGCATGATGAGCGGCAAGGCTGAATTCCGTGTCGTGCTCACGATCTGACCGATGGGCGCTTCTGGCGAAACGACGCGTTGGCGAAGAACAGTCATACATCTTGCATCGGAAGGAGCCGAGATGACGCGATATCGCCGGATCGAGGACCACGCGATCATCGGTGATCTTCATACGGTCGCGCTGGTCGCGGTCGACGGGACCATCAGCTTTCTGTGCGCACCCTTCTTCGATTCACCGTCGGTATTCGCCGCGCTGCTGGACCCCGATCGAGGTGGCCGGTTCGAGCTCGCCGCGGGGTTCGGCCAGCCGACGTACAAGCAGCTCTACCTGCCGGACACCAACGTGCTGCTCACCCGCTTCCTCCACGACGACGGCGTCGCGGAGGTGTCCGACTTCATGCCGGTTGCCGACGCCGGCGTGCCCCACAACATCGTGCGACGAGCCAAGGCGATCCGAGGTGACGTCCCGTTCGTCATGAGGTGCGCGCCGCGCTTCGACTACGCACGCGCGACCCATACCATCGAGCGGACGCAGGACGGCATCGTGTTTTCGTCGGCGGGGACAGGGATGGCGATGCGGCTGCGCGCGTCGGTGCCGGTGACGATCGACGGAGCCGACGCGACCGCGCGGTTCGTGCTGCGGGCCGGCGAGGCTGCCTCGTTCATTCTCGAGCTCATCGCCGACCAGCAAGCAACCCCGTGCGCGCGCCCCGGTTACGTGGCCGAGGCGTTCAAGGCGACGACCAACTTCTGGCGAGCCTGGTCGGGTCGCGCCACCTATCGCGGGCGGTGGCGGGAGATGGTGCTGCGATCCGCGCTCACGCTGAAGCTGCTCACATCCCACCGCCACGGGTCGATGATCGCTGCGCCCACCTTCGGGCTGCCCGAACGCATCGGCGGCTCGCGCAACTGGGACTATCGATTCACCTGGATTCGAGACGCATCGTTCACGCTCTACGGGTTGATGCGCCTTGGCTTCACCGACGAGTCCGCGGCGTTCATGCAGTGGGTCGAGGCCCGGTGCGCCGAGCTCGAGCCGGATGGCTCTTTGCAGATCATGTACGGCATCGATGGAAGGCACGACGTTCCGGAACAGGAGTTGCCGCACCTCGATGGCTACATGGGCTCGCGCCCGATCCGGATCGGCAACGGCGCGGTGCGCCACCTGCAGCTGGACATCTACGGCGAGCTCCTCGACGCGATCTACCTGTTCGACAAGTACGGCGTGCCGATCTCGTACGATCTGTGGTTCAACGTCCGGCGGTTGATCGACTGGGTATGCGCGAACTGGCGGCGACCGGACGAGAGCATCTGGGAAGTGCGCGGTGGGCGGCGCGAGTTTCTCTACTCGCGGGTGCTGTGCTGGGTCGCGATCGACCGGGCGATTCGCCTCGCCACCCGACGCTCGCTTCCGGCATCGCTCGCACGTTGGCACGGCGAACGCGACGCGATCCACGGGGACATCTTCACCCGCTTCTGGGATCCGGCACGGAGGACCTTCGTTCAATCGCCCGGTTCGGGGACGGTCGATGCCTCATCGCTGCTCATGCCGCTCGTCCGGTTCATTTCGCCGACGGACCCGAGGTGGCTATCGACGTTGAGCGCAATCGAGGAGTCCCTGGTCGCGGACTCGCTCGTCTACCGCTACCGGATCGACGACGAGCTCTCCGACGGCTTGCCACCCGGCGAAGGAACGTTCTCGATGTGCTCGTTCTGGTACGTCGAGTGTGTGTCGCGCATGGGCGACATGCTGAAGGCACGCCACCTCCTTGAGAAGATGCTGGGATACGCCAATCACGTAGGCCTTTATGGCGAGGAGCTCGGGCCACGCGCGCAACACCTCGGAAACTTTCCACAGGCGTTCACGCATCTGGCGCTCATCAGCGCCGCCTACGACCTCGATCGACGGTTGTCGGTGGCTGGACACCCGTGCTGACTGCAACCGTGAGGGGCCGCCCGGCAGGTCTCGCCGGGTCTGCCCGGATCCTTGGCGGTGCGCCGGACCTTAGCCGCCGGGCTACATAGCATTGTCCGGTGTCCGGCCGGATCTCGGACGGCCTCCGAGGAGCTTGAAACTACTTCGAGATCTACTGGTTCCGATACGTTACCTGTTTCCACGCGTGTCCAGGCGTTTCACGGCGTCGCGGAAAAGTAGGGACCGAGGTAGGGACCAGAGCGCGGTAGGAACGCGGGGACGCAACCGTTCGTCGATTCGGCTTCGGCCTTTCACGACCCATGGCTCGACTCGGGGGGCAGGCCGACCATTGCACCAAGGTGATCGCGCCGGTCAGCGGCGCGCGAACACCGCGGAGGCCGACGACGCCGCCGATCCAGGTCGTCCACACCGGGTCGCGCATCAGGCGGAAGTGCAGCGCTTGGCCGTGCGCCGAGCCGCTGCCGGCCCGCTGCCGGATGTCGCCTTCGGGCTCAATGCCGCGTTGGTGATGTGCCAGGCCGCGTTGGCGATGTGCCAGCCGTCGCCGATGCGTGGCTCTGCGAGTGGTCACGGAGCTCGATGCCGCGCTCGCCAACGAGTAGCCGTCGCCTGCGAGGACCAGTCGCCGCGCCGATCGCGCGCCGGAGTGGATGATCGTCGCCATGCCATAGGTGGATGTCAACCGGGGTCGCGTTCTTGTGCAAAACCCGCGGATTCTGCCCTTCGTGCACAAGTCGTCGAATGGCAAACACCGCGGTCGATCTCGTCGACCACGTACTCCCCATCGTGCCCTATCGACAGTGGGTATTGTCGTTGCCGCGTCGGGTACGGTTTCTGCTCGCCCGAGACAGCGAACTGCTGAGCCAAACACTCGGTGTGTTCCTGGCCAAGCTGTTCGCCTGGCAGCGGCGACGAGCACGCGCCCACGGCATTGCCGACCCGCACGCCGGTGCCATCACCTTCGTGCAGCGCTTCGGTTCGCTGCTCAACCTCAACTGCCACGCCCACGCCGTGCTCCCCGACGGCGTCTTTGCCGCCGGTCCCGACGGCGCCGTGCAGTTTCATCCGCTTCCACCGCCGTGGGACGGCGACGTCGCCAGGTTGCTCGGTCAGATTGCCCGCGCGATCCATCGCCTCGTCGAGCGTCACCTCGCGCAACGCGGCGATGACGAGCCGCTCGATCTGCTGGCCGCTGAAACAAGCCCAAGCCATAACCGCCTTGCCCTGGCCCGACCGGGCGCCGCCACCCAAACCCACCAGCCATCGCTCCGCATTCCTCGACGGCTACTCGCTCCACGCCGATCGTCTCATCGACGCCAACGATCGCGAAGGCCTCGAGCGATTATGCCGTTATGGCACGCGATCCCCGGTCGCCAACGCTCGGCTCTCCCTCGATCCAACCGGGCGGGTCGTCCTCTCCCTCAAACGTCCCTTGCGCGACGGTCGCACCGAGCTCACGTTCACGCTGGTCGATTTCCTCCGCCGCTTGGCGACCCTGATCCCACCACCGCGCCGTCATCTCACTCGCTACCACGGCTTATGCAGTGCTCTGCATAAGCCGTGTGATGCGGAGCGCTCGATTATGCGGAGCGCCGTGGCTGGTGCGTTCCGATTTCTGCGTGTCTGCGCGCAGTTGAGCGCGCAGCACCACCTCGACAGCTCAGCATAACAAGGTGTCCTTCTCGCGGCCGGGATGCTCCCGGCCCATCTACCGAGGAGGAAACATGTTGGAGCACTTTCTACGATCGGAGCACCGGCTTGCCCGAGCTCGATCGAGTCCCGTAGGTCCGTATCTCGACGACTTCGCGTCCGCGCTGAGCGAGATCGGCTACTGCCAGCGAGTTGGCGCGTGGTGCATCACCTACGCCGTACATCTCGGCCTGTGGGCTGCTGATGAGGACGTTTGCATCGGGGCGTTGGACGAGGGGGGTGTTCGTGCGTTCCTGGCGCACCTGCCTCGTTGCCGTTGCCCCGGCCAACGCGCTGGTCTCCATGCGGTCGCTGGTGCGCGCACAAGGGTCTTCGTGCAGTACCTGCGTAGCGCAGGCGTCGTTCCGGTTCCGGCGCAGCAGGCGGTCGCAACGCCGGAGCTGGTGACCGGGTTTTGCGAGTGGATGCGGCGACAGCGCGGCGTCACGGATACGACTCTGGGTCACTACAGGCGCGTTGCCATCGCGCTGATGGGACACCTTGGCGACGACCCGGCTCGCTACGAAGCGCGCGCGCTTCGAGCGGCGGTGCGCGAAGTGACCGGCGGACATGGCGGCAGCATGGCAAGGCACGTTGCAACGGTCGCACGCGCATTCCTGCGCTACCTCGCAGTCGAGGGGCGGTGCCGCGCTGGTCTTGATGCGGCTATCCTGCCAGTAGCGAGTTGGAGTCTAGCTTCGTTGTCGAGGTATGTGTCCGCCGAGGCCGTTGAGCGCATCATCGAAGCGTGCGATCCGGAGCAGCCGGATGGTGCACGTGACCGCGCTATCCTGTTGCTGCTCGCCCGGCTCGGGCTGCGGGGCGGCGACATCGTCCGGATGCGTCTGAACGACATCGACTGGGCGGACGCCCGCGTGCGGGTCGCGGGTAAGGGGCGTCGCGAGGTGCGGCTGCCGCTCCCCCAAGAGGTGGGAGATGCGATCCTCGCCTACCTGCGCGGACGGCGCCCGGTCGCTGCGTGTGACCGGGTCTTCCTGAGATCTCGCGCACCGTGGCGAGCGTTGGGCGACAGCGCTTCGGTGTCGGCCATCGCGAAGCGCGCCATCAAGCGTGCGGGCGTGTCAGCCCCGACTCGTGGCGCCCATCTGCTGCGACACTCCGCCGCGACGTCGATGCTGCGCGAAGGGATTTCGCTCCCTTCGATCGGAATCGTACTCCGACACCGTTCTGTCGAGACGACCGCCCACTACGCCAAAGTGGATGTGGAGCTGCTGCGTTCGGTGGCGCAGCCCTGGCTCGGAGGCGCTCCATGCTGATGACACGCATCGACACCTGGCTGGCCACGCGGCGAGCGAGCGGTTTCGCGCTCAAGAAGTACGAGCAGTGCCTGCACCGATTCGCCGAGTTTGCCGCCGCCCGCGGTGAGGACCACGTTCGCACCGAAACTGCGATCGCGTGGGCGTTGCTGATGGCCACGCCCGGCCAGAGGCACCGCCACTTCCAGCGAGTCGTTCAACTCGCCCGCTATCTCCATGCCGAGGACCCCCGCCACGAGATTCCCCCAGACTGCTACTTCCCGGGAAAGCAACACCGGCCGGTGCCGTACATCTACGCCCCGGACGAAGCGCGCCGACTCGTCGAGGCCGCGGCGCGGCTCGGACCCGCAGAATCGAGTCGGCCGCACACCGTGAGCACGGTGCTTGCGCTGCTCTTCGCGACGGGCCTGCGCATCTCGGAGGCGCTTGCCTTGCGCATCGCGGATGTAACACCGGACGGCCTGGTCATCCGCAAGACCAAGTTCGGCAAAACCCGCCTCGTCCCACTCCACCCCTCGGCGCAGCGTGGGCTCGAGGAGTACCTGCATCGTCGACGTGCAATGGCCGGCGGCGATGACCGCGTGTTCGTGAGCATCCACACCAAGTGCTTCTCCGACTCCGGCTTCCGCAAGGCCTGGCTCGAGGTGCTCGAGCAAGCCGGCCTCTCGCCGCGGTTGGGAGGACGCAGGCCGCGTCTGCACGACATTCGCCACACCTGGGCCGTACGGGCTCTCGAAAGCGCCCCCGATCAGCGCGATCGAATCGCCAAGCACATGCTCGCCGTTTCGACGTACCTCGGCCACAGCTGCGTCGCCGACACCTACTGGTACTTCGAGGCCACGCCCACGCTGATGTCGCAGGTCGCCGACACCTGCCAGCGTCACTTCGAGGGGAGACGACCATGAGCCCGTTAGCTCCGCACATCACCGCGTTTCTGCGCGAGCGGCTCACCTGTGAGAATACGCGCGCCGCCTACGCATACGCCTTCCAACTCCTGTTCGCATTCGCGTTCAGGCGACTGGGCGTGGCGCCCTCCGACCTCCAGATCGAGCACCTCGACGCGCCGCTCGTGCTCGCGTTCCTCGATCACATCCAGCACGAGCGCGGCAACGGCGCCCGCACACGCAACACACGGCTCGCCGCCATCCGATCTTTCATGCACTTCATCGAGCACCGCGTCCCGGCAGCGCTTGGCCAGATCCGCCGCGTGCTCGCCATCCCGGTGCAGCGCACCGACACGCGCCTAGTCAAGCACTTATCAGCCGTGGAGTCGCGCGCCGTCCTCGACGCGCCGAACCCAGCGTCGCGGCTCGGCATTCGCGACCGCGCCATGCTCTACCTCGGTCTCACTGGTGGGCTGCGTGTGTCCGAACTCGTCGGGCTGCGCCTCGACGACGTGCGCTTCGACGGCCGTTACGTCGAGATCCGTGTGCTCGGCAAGGGCCGCAAGGAGCGCGCTCTCCTGCTGTGGAAGGAAGTCGGCGACGCCATCCGTGCCTGGCTCGCCATCCGAGGCACGGCTGCCTGTCCTGAGTTGTTCCTCTCGGCCACCGCCCACCCGATGACGCGCTCAGGCTTCGAGTACGTGCTGCGCAAGCATGTCGGCTCCGCGGCGGTCGCGTGCCCCTCGCTGATGGGCAGAAGCGTGTCGCCACACACGCTACGGCACACGTGTGCGCTGGACACGCTCCGGGCAACCGGGGACCTGCGCAAGGTGTCGCTCTGGCTCGGACACGCCAACCAGTCGACCACCGAGATCTACCTGCAAGCCGACCCGACCGAGAAGATCGAGATCATCGAATCCTCCGTGCCCCTCCGGCTGCGCCCGGGACGTTTTCGACCGCCGGACCAGCTTATCGCATCGCTGATGCGCGGCAAGACGCAGCCGCCCCCTGAGTGATGTCGGGACCGCGCCCATCTCCGTGCGCGGCTACTCAGCGCGTAGATATTATGCGGAGCCAGCGCCGCGCCGGCTCGCAGTGCACACTGGCCTCGGCGATGTCTGAACTCCGCATAATCGAGCGCTCCGCATCACACGGCTTATGCAGTGCTCTGCATAAGCCGTGGTAGCGAGTGAGATGACGGCGCGGTGGTGGGATCTATGCGCTCTCCGCGCCCGCATTGCCGAGGTGCAGGACAAGGCCGGCTTCGTGCCCAACGTGTTCCTGGTCCTGGCGCACCGGCCGGCCGAGTTTCGCGCGTTCTTTGCCTATCACGACGCATTGATGCTCAAGGAGGGCGGGCTGTCCAAGGCGGAGCGAGAGATGATCGTCGTCGCGACCAGCGGTGCCAATGACTGTCTCTACTGCGTCGTCGCCCACGGCGCGATCTTGCGGATCTACGAGAAGAACCCGTTCATCGCCGACCAGGTCGCGGTCAACCACCGCAAGGCCGACCTGCCCCCGCGTCGGCGAGCCATGCTCGACTTCGCCGTCAAGGTCGCGCTCCACTCGTCGCAGATCGACGAGGCCGACTACGCCCGTCTGCGCGAGCACGGGTTCACCGATGAAGACGCCTGGGACATCGCCGCCATCGCCGCGTTCTTTGCGATGAGCAACCGGCTCGCCAACATGACCAGCATGCGCCCCAACGACGAGTTCTACCTGATGGGCCGGGTGCCCAGGCGCTGACGCAAATCGCACCGACGAGCGCCCCCGCCGTCCGGCCAAGCCGCTGCGCCTGCACCTCGCCCGCGACCCTGCGTGGACGAGCTGGGTCGGCGGCCTGGACGTGGTACGCCAACGCACGGCGGACGCGATCAAGGCGCTGCGTCGTTCGATCGGCGACGCCCCGGTGGCACAACTCGGGCCTCGGTGAGCTCGGGCTCGGGTGCGGCCTCCGCGGCCGCGCGTGCGCGCAGGCGATCGAGGTACCGGCCGAAGAGGCCGAGCGCCAAAAGTGTCAGGCCGCCGAACACGCCGATCGCGAGCCACGTATCCGCACGCGCAGTCTCTCTCGCCAGCCGCTCCTCGCAACCGCCGCTGTCGCAGCCGGTAAACGAGAACCCGGACAGCCCGCGCTGCACCAACCCGTAGCTACAGGTCGAGATACCGCCGACGATGCTGACCAGGATCACGGGAGCCGGCCACTTCGACCGCGGTACATGCATCGCGATAGTCTACCGCACGCGTCGGGGTCGTCCGGTCCGCATCTGTGCTGGTCGAGCGGATGCGTGGCGGAGCGACGCCGCTTGAGACCGCCCGATCGCCCGATCCACCGCCGCACCAGTGGAGCGCCATCGTTGCGTTTGCGCAACGGTGAACGCCGCGAAGACCGGCTACCGCGGACCTCCGCGATCGCGCATCTTCACACCCATGAACAAGGCCAACCGCAAACGCCACGACGTGGACCACCGGCTCCGTGCACTCGACCGCATCGCGCTGTCTTGAGCAGCGATGAGCGCCAGCGCCCCGGCCCGTCGACGTCCTGTATGCTCGCCGGCCATGGCGGAGCTTAACCTGGATGACCTCGCGGTGTTCGTGAGGGTCGTCGCGCACGGAGGGTTCGCGAGCGCGGCGCGGGAACTGGGGAAACCGACCTCGACCGTGAGCCGCGCCATCGCACGGCTCGAAGCCACCAGCGGCGTCCGGCTCCTTCATCGTACGACCCGCAACGTGCGCCCCACGACCGAGGGACATGAGCTGTATACGAGCATCGCGCCCGCGGTCACGCCGTTGCGCGGGGCGGCGCAAGCGCTTGAGCCTTCGACCCGAAAGCCCAAGGGGCGCTTGCGTGTCACGGCACCCAACGACCTCGGCTCCAGCTTCCTCCCCGACGTGATCGTCGCGTTCCTCGAGAGATACCCGCACGTGAGCCTGGACTTCGCACTCACCAACCAGCACGCGAACCTCGTGAGCGAGGGCTTCGACGTGGGCGCTGCGTGCGGCCGACCGGTTGAGCGATTCATCGCTCGTGGCACGCAAGCTCGGTGACCTCGAGCTGCGGCTCTCCGAAATATGCCCAGAAGCATGGAACCCCCACCTCGCCAGAGGACCTGCACCAGCACAAGTGCGTCGTGTGTCGCGCCACGGTCCTCGTGCGAGCGTGGTCGCTCAAGGGCGCGCCCGGGCATGCGAA
>Ga0137437_1000384_pt1 | contig 13373 bp, 4 predicted proteins | sample EasRivERMGT138_2_FD_102332 | JGI IMG/M metagenome (GOLD analysis project Ga0137437, IMG submission 102332) | Soil microbial communities from meander-bound floodplain in the East River, Colorado, USA - East River MetaG ERMGT138_2 | ecosystem: Environmental > Terrestrial > Soil > Floodplain ...
AGACAATAGCCAGTTCGATCTTCCCGTCCACTTCGGGCGCGTGCAGCACGATGTCGAATTTTGCTTCAGGGTTGACTTGCGCAAGCTTGGTTACTTCGCACCCGGCCAAAGTCAGTATGCTCTCGGAGGCATCGGCGATATTGAACAGAATATCGAAAATCGGATTCCGACCCGGTTCGCGCGGCGGTCGCAATGCTTCAACGATTTTTTCGAAGGGTATCTCTTGATTGGTGTACGCGTCGAGACAGACTTCGCGGGCGCGCTTAAGCAGCGCGACGAAATTTAGATCGCCTGACAAATCGATGCGCAGCGGCAAGGCGTTGATGAAAAAACCGATCAAACTGTCGGTCTCCGGGTGATTGCGTCCAGCGATCGTCGAACCTGTGACGATGTCGTCCTGACCACTGATGCGTGAGAGAAGTATGTTGAACGTCGCGAACAGCGTCATGAACATCGTGACGCTTTGCTGGCGGCTCAAGTTTTTCAGCGACCCGGTCAACTCGTCGGATAATTGCATCGCCAATCTGGCGCCGCGGTAGGTTGGACGCATTGGACGGTCAAAATCGGTCGGCAGCGCGCAAGGCTCAGGCAAACCGGCAAGTTGTCGTCTCCAGTAACCTAGTTGGGTGTCGAATGACGATGACTTGAGCCATTCCTGCTGCCAAGCAGCGTAATCGGTATACTGTACTGGCAGAGGCGGCAATGCCACCGTTTTACTGCTCCGCGCAACGTCATAGAGCGCCGCAAGTTCCTTGTAAAAGATCGCCAGCGACGAGCCGTCAGCGACGATGTGATGGAAGTTCAGGATGAGGACGTATTTATCGGCGGCCAACTTCACAAGCTTCGCACGCAGGAGCGGCGTGGTGGCGAGATCGTAAAGTTGACGCGCGTCCGCGGCGAAAAGCCGTTCGGCCTCGGTCTCCGCTTGTTCGTCGGGCAAGTGCGTAAGGTCGATCACCGGCAGCTCAATCCGCAAGCTCGGCAAAATTTCCTGGCGCGGCAGTCCGTCGGCTTCTCTTACATAGGAGCGCAACACTTCATGGCGGGCGATCAATTGGTTTAGAGCTTGCTCTAACGCTGCACGGTCGAGATCGCCTTTGACGCAAAACGCCGCCGGTATGTTGTACGCGGACAAATTAGTATCGACCTTCTGCAAGTACCACAGCCGTCGTTGCGAAAATGACAGCGGAATATACTGACTTCGGTCGGCCGGCACGATCGGCGCGATGTTCGTGCCGAATTCGCTGTGACGCAGGTAATCGACATGCTGCGCCAAGCCCGCGACGGTTGGCAATTCAAATAATTTGCGTAGAGCAATGTCTACGTTAAAGCTGTTACGCAAACGCGCAACCACGCGCGTGGCGATCAGCGAGTGACCTCCGAGATCGAAGAAGTTGTCGTAGACGCCGATCCTGTCGAGCTTCAGAACTTCGCGCCAGACTTGCGCGATGAGTTCTTCAATCTCGGTTCGCGGTTCAACAAAGCCTTGGTCGAGGTTCGGCCGTTCTCCATCGGGCGGCGGCAGCGCATTGCGGTCGATTTTTCCATTAGGGGTCAAGGGCAAGCTATCGATGAAGACAAACAGCGAAGGAATCAGGTAGTCAGGCAGCTTATCTTGGAGGAATCGCCGCAGTTCGCTGAGTGAAAGCGCCGCTTCGTGAGCGGACACCACGTAGCCTACCAGTTTTTTTTCTCCTGACGAGTCACGATCATGAGCGACGATCACGGATTCTTCCACGGTTGGATGCCGATTGAGAATAGTTTCGATCTCGCCCAACTCGATGCGGTGGCCGCGGATCTTTACCTGATTATCGTCGCGGCCGAGGAATTCGATGCTACCGTCGGCGAGATATTTCGCTCGGTCCCCAGTACGGTATAGGCGGGAATTAAGATTGTCGCTAAAAGGATTGACGACAAACTTCTCTGCCGTTAATTCCGGGTGACCCAAGTAATCCCGCGCGAGTCCGTCGCCGCCGATGTAGAGATCGCTCGTTATGCCGATTGGCACCGGCTGTAAGCGGGCATCGAGAATGTAGATTTGCGTATTCGCGATAGGGCGACCGATTGAGATGGGTTTGTCATCCGCTGCAATTTTCGCCACCGTCGACCAGATCGTCGATTCGGTCGGACCGTAGAGATTCCAAACCAAACTGCTGTGGTCCAATAGCTGATCGGCCAACTGCCGGGATAAAGCTTCGCCGCCGCAGAGGATCTTGAAGTCGTTGTTACCCTTCCAACCGCTCTCCTGCAAAAGCTTCCACAACGAAGGCGTCGCCTGCATGACTGTAGCCTGGGAAGCCTTTAACCGCGCCAATAGTTGCGCAGTGTCGCTGCTCTCACCTTTACTCGCTAGAATTATTTTCGCACCGGTGATCAGTGGCAAATAGAGCTCAAGACCGGCAATGTCGAACGATACCGTCGTGACGGCCAGCCAGGCGTCTCGCTGCGAAAGGGCAATCTCTCGACCGATCGACCATAAGCAATTGACTACCGAGCGGTGCTCGATTTGCACGCCCTTGGGTTGTCCGGTCGAGCCGGAAGTGTAGATCACGTATGCGAGATTTTGAGAGCTGATTTGGGTTGTTGGATTCTCACAGCTTTGCTGCTCGATCATCGGTAAGTCGCGATCGACAAAAACGACCTGAAGCCGAGGATCGAGAATCGAAGATCGAGGATCGCCATCTCCCATTCCGTCGACGGAGTTTATCCTGAGCTTGGTCGAAGGGCTCAGGACAGGCTTCCATCCTCTAACCTCGACCAACTTCGCTTGGGTTAGCAGCACCGATACTCGCGCGTCTTCGGCCATGAAGCGCAATCGTTCTTTGGGATAAATAGGGTCTAATGGCAAGTAGGCGCCGCCGGCTTTGAGGATTCCTAACAGGCCGACCACCATTTCGATGGAGCGCTCGACGCAGATACCGACCAGCTTTTCTGGGCCGATGCCTAGACTAATCAAATAATGCGCTAGCTGGTTGGCCTTCCGATTGAGCTCGCGGTAGGTGAGATCCTTCCCTTCGAATTCCAAGGCGATCGTATCTGGCGTTTGCTCGACTTGAGCTTCGAACAGTTGCTGGATGCACTTGTCGTGGGGATAATCGGCGGCGGTGTCATTCCATTCGACGAGAATTTGGCGACCTTCCGCTTCGGTGAGTATCGGCAGTGTGGCGATGGTCTGGTTCGGATCGGCAACGATGGCTTCGAGCAAGGTCTGAAAGTGACCCGCCATGCGCTCGATTCTGTCTCGATCGAACAGATCGGTGCTGTATTCGATATAACCAGTGAGCCCATGATCCTTTTCAGCGAAAGAGAACGTTAGATCGAATTTTGCGATGCCGCCGTCGATCTCGAGAGTTTCCGACCGAAGTTGCGGAAGCTGAAGGCCCGAAACCGGGTTATTCTGGAAGGCAAACATGACTTGGAAGAGCGGGCTCCGAGACAGATCGCGATGCGGTTGCAACTCCTCGATAAGCTTTTCAAAGGGAAGCTCTTGGTTCTCAAACGCATTGAGACAAACCTCGCGCACCCGCGCTAGCGCCTCGCTAAAACTCGGATTACCGGAATAGTTTGTGCGGATAACCAGTGTGTTAACAAACGACCCGATCAAATTCTCGACTTCGGGCAGCTGACGATTGAGCACCGGGCAGCCGACGATCAAATCTTCTAACCCGGTGTATCGGTAAAGCAGCGTCTTGAATGATGCGAGGAGGGTTATGAAAAGCGTAGCGCCATTTATTTGACTCAGCTCTTTGAGTTTCAGCAGCATCGTCTCCGATAGATGAATCCACTGCCGAGCGCCGTTAAAACTTTGCAACAGAGGCCGAGGATGGTCCGTGGGTAAATTTAGAGCTGGCAAACTACCGCCGGTTTGCTCGCGCCAGTAGTCGAGGTGCGACTGCAAGGTTTGGCCGTGGATTCGTTCGCGTTGCCACCTCGCAAAATCCGCATACTGAATCGGTAATTCCGTTAGTTCAGGGTTCTTGCCATCGAGCTTCGCTTCATAGGACGCCCAGAGCTCGCGAAAGAAAATCGCCACGGAGCGGCTATCGAAAACAATTTGGTGCAAGGTGAGAATTAAGAGATGCTCGTTCTCGGTAAGCCTCACAAGTCTGGCGCGAAAAACGGGTCCATCAGCCAAGTCGAAGGGCTGTTGGCATTCCCGCCGAATCAATGCCTGAACTTTGTCATTGATCTCGGAAAGCGGCACGCGCTGAAAATCGATTAAAGGAATCGTGGTCGTCGCGATCGGGACGCTATGTTGTAAAGGCTGCCCGTCGTGGGCCTGATAGGCAGACCTTAAAATTTCATGTCGCCCAACAACGAAATTGAGACTGTCTTCCAGCAAGTCTATCCGCAACTCGCCGACGAGTCGTTCGACCTTGCAGCTATTATAGACCGGCCGGGTGCTCTCGAATTGATCTAAGAACCAAAACCGTTCTTGGGAAAAAGAAAGGGGGCAAGGGCCACAGGTGGCGATTCGCTGGATGGCCCGAGTGGCTTGCGGCTGGATACCCTCCTTTTCTAACAGGTATGAAAGGAGTTCGTCTCTTTCGTTCAAGGGGGTCGTCTTTATTAAATACGTTCGATCCTTGATCTCACGGTCGTTTCTTTCGTTCCTCCGCAACCATGGTTTCGACTTGAGCGGAAGATAAACTGTCAACCTTCAACGAGAGTCTCGCGACCTTATCTGCCAGATCGGCACTCGGCACCTTCTGCAAAAGTAGCTGTACAGACTTTGCGACGGTCGGAGTCTCGTAAAACTCCGGCAGTGTGAGATTCCAAGGAAAAATCCTACTCAATCGCGCGATAATCCTGCCGGCAATTAACGAATCGCCGCCGAGATCGAAGAAAACATCATCGATCCCGATGTTGTTTACGCCCAACGCTTCAGACCATATTCTGGCCATCACCGTTTCTACCGGCGTAGAAGGTTCGGCAAATATCGTCCCGAGGTTTGGTCGCTCTGGATCGGGTGCGGGTAGTTCCTGACGATTGACCTTTCCGTTCGGATTGAGAGGCAGGCTTTTTAGAGTCACGAATTTGCTTGGCACCATGTAGTCTGGCAGCTTCTCTTTTAGTGCCTCACGAATTTGGCCTATCGGTGGCATCGCTTGCGCGCCCACGGCCAGATACGCAACCAGTCGATCATCACCAAAACCATCTTTATGTGCCGCGACCGCAGCCTGGGAAATACCAGGTATCTGCAGCAAGGCGAGCTCGACTTCCTCCGCTTGAATACTATGTCCGCGGATTTTCAACCGGAAGTCCTTGCGGCCGAGGTATTCGAGACAGCCATCTGACCTTAGCCGCCCCAAATCCGCAGTACGAAAAGTTCTTCGACCATGCGTGTCATGGTCACCTAGAAAGGCAGCCTTGGTCAGCTCTGAATTATTCCAGTAGCCTGGAAACAGATAGGTGCTTCGAATGGCAATTTCGCCGACCTGGTTCTCGCCGAGCGTCTTTCCGCTCTCGTCGAGAATCAGCACGTCCATGCCTTCCACGGCATAACCCACAGGCAAAGAAACGTCAGGGAGGGGCGAATTATTATCGACAAAATGAACCCGGTAAGTATTCGCTTCGGTGCTCGACAGTACGTGAAGCAGCAAGGAGCTGTGGAATTGGCGCTTAAACAATTCCACGTCGGCGCGAAAAACCTGACCGCTGCTTAAGCGTATCAGACGTAAGTCGGGGAACTGCTCAGTCCCGTTCAACTGCTGCGCGAAATGTCGGAACACTGTTCCGCCGGCATGAAAAATCGTAATTCGTTCCCGCCGCAGCCAATCAGCGAGCGAAGTCATGTCAACCCTCTTGAGGTCCAGCGGGAACAGCGTCGAGCCGTTAAGCAGCGCCAGGTAGAGATTCATCAAGGCGCCGCTGCTGCTCGGCGGACGAACCAGCGTGATACGGTCCGTAGCCGATATATGCGATGCGTTGGTTAATCTTTTTACGTAGTGAAGCGTGTTTCGATGGTCATCCATGACTCCTTTGGGATGACCCGTCGATCCCGACGTGTAGAGGATATGTGCAAGCGCGCTCGGTGGTACTCGCAGCGCGGGGCTCTCCTCAGGCCACTCCGGCCCAAGCGATTCGAAATTAATCAGGGTGTGCGTTGAACTGAGCCATGACTCCATAAGGCGAAGGCCATTGTTTCCACAGAGCACGATTTTGGCTTTCGTATCTCCAAGAATAAATTTTGCCCATGTCCGTGAATATGAAACATCGAGCGGAACGTAGATCTTGCCGGCTTTCAAGACTGCTAAGATAGCAGCGATCGTTGCCGCATCATTTTCGACAAGGACAGCAACCGGCTCGTTGCTCACGTCGCTCTTGGTCAATATCGCGTGAGCGATACGATTAGCCATTTTGTTTAATGCGCCGTAGCTAACCGTCTGCCCCTCCGCCTTGACGGCAAAGCGAGAGGGGTCGCGTGCGATGATTTGTTCAAACCGGCTGGCAATCGATTGATCGATATCTTGTGCGGCAAATGGTGCGAAGGGATTATCCGGCGCCACAGGAGAGCGACTCTGATCCGAGACGTTGGATAGTGTGGTTATATCAGCATTCACGACAACTGCTCCGCGGTTCGTTCGTTAACGAGCTGGCTCACTTAGTTCTTGTTCCGCCACGCGTAACCAGATCGGCATCTCCATGCGCTTGTAGTGTTCGCGGGCCTTAGAAAGTTCGCTTCGGGCTCGTTCGACTTGGTTCGCACGTCGATTCAATCGCCCGTAACTTAGATGAAGATGAGCCTGGAGCGGTCGCATTTCCAATTGGGTTGCGAGCATCATGCTTTGGTCATAATAGGAACAGGCTTGCGCAAGTTCTGGCGACTGCTTTTGAGCGATGTCGCCGAGCAGTTTTAGCGCCCAAGCTTGGTAACCGAGTTCTCCTGCGTCGGTGGCGAGAGCCAAAGCGCGCTGCCCATGTTCGCGCGCGGCGTCTATCTGCCCCGCAAGGAAGCAGGTTTGGCCGTGCCACGCGAGCCGCAACGACCAGGCCGCTTTACGGCCGATTAACTCTGATTGCGCCTCCGCCGTTTCCATCAGCGCCATGGCATCGTCGAGGCGCCCTGCGAAAGCATAGGCGTAGCCTAAATTCGATCCGACGTGAGTCGTCAGGACCCGAATCTCTCTCGACTCGCAGATTTTTTGGCTTCTCTCCAATGCTCTGATCGCCTGTTCGATATCTCCTTTGACGAGGAATAAAAATCCCAAGCTACAGTACGCGTAGGCGAGGCTGTACGCATGCTCGCTCTCTTCGGCGATTCGAATACCCATTTCGGCGATGGGAATCCCGTCTTTGAACTCACCCAGTTGCGCGAAGCATTGAGTTAACCAGCTGCGACAGATCACCGAAATGACGTTGGCCGTGCCAAAGCGCTCGTATTTGTAACGTTCGTCGTTAACTGCGTAGAGCGCTTGGTTCAATCTCGTGATCGATTGCCGATATTGTCCCATATGGTGATAGGCTTGCCCCATATAGTAGTGGGTGACCGTGTTCAGCTCTAAATCGCCTTTGTTAAAATGCAATCCGCGGTCCCCGGATTCAATGGCGCGGCCATGTTCGCCGACGAGGCCGTAGTAGGAAATCAAGAAATTGAGCACCCGCCCCAGTCTTTTATGATCGCCTATACCTTCAGCGATCGCTTCGGCCTCTCGCAGACTCCGGTGGAGTTCTTCGAATTGGCCGAGAAGAAAAAGCGGGTTACGCAGTTCCAAACGAATATCCACGGCGCGCCGCAATGCTTCGTCGTCCTGCGGCAGGTGTTGTAACGCCGACAGCGAACTGTAGTAAAAATCGGCGGCCTCTCGGTTAGCGGAGCGCGCCACGGCCTTGCTCGCGGCTTGTCCCAAGTAATCCACCGCCTTATCCCAGAGCTCGCCGTGGAAGGCGTGGTGCGCGAGTTTCTCGACATGGTCGTGTGACGTAGTTCCTTTGATTTGCTCCAACGCCGCCACCACCCGTGAATGCAGCAGCTTGCGCCGCTCATGCAACAGCGCGCCGTAGGCGACCTCGTTGATCAGCGCATGCTTGAAAGTATATTCCAGGTCGGGGAAAAGGCTGCTCTCGTAGAGAAATTCCGCCGCCTGAAGATGGCCCAAGCAGATTTTCAAACTTTCATCCGAGAGTTCGGTAACGGCACATAGTAATGAAAACGGGACGTTAACACCGATGACAGCGGCGGATTGGAGCAAATGCTTTTCCTCGATCGGCAATCGATCGATACGATCGGCCACGACATTTTGTACGGTGCTCGGTATCACAATGCCGGCGATTTTAATCCCCGGCCGATAAGCGCCTTTCTCGCCAACCAAAATCCCCGTTTCGACCAGCGATCGGACGGTCTCTTCGGCAAAAAACGGATTGCCGTCGGTGCGCTTGATAAGCAGCTCCTTCACCGCCACGAGGTCACGATTCTTTCCAAGCAAGTGATTAAGCAATTCTTCAGCACTTAGGGAACGCAACGGTTCGACTCGAAGCTGGGCGTAATAGCTTTTGTCCGCCCATTCGTGCGTGTAGCCCGGCCGATAATTGACCAACATAAGGATGCGCGCCAGCGGCAGACTCTCCACGAAGCTATCGAGGAATGCCTGCGTTTCGCTATCGATCCAATGAAGATCTTCAAAAACCAACATCAATGGCTGTTTTTGGCTTTCTCGGATAAAAACCTGCTTCAACGCATCTAAGGTTTGACGGCGGCGCTGTTGCGGCTCCATGGCGGAGAATCTTTGTGCTGCTTCGAGAACACCGGAAAATTGGCTTAACCAAGTTGGCTGATCCACCGAACTTTCTAGAATCGTTTCAGGGAGCACCCCAAGCAGCGACAAAATTGCCGGAATGGTATCTTTGAGCGCTGAGTCCAATTCGGAAATATGAACGACGACTCTCTCTTGAATGCTCTCGGCGTTGTCACTCTCCGTAATGGCAAAATACCGGCGCAATAGCTCGATTAACGGGAAATTAGGCGTCGCTTTGCCGTAAGAGACCGACGCCGCCTCCGCGACTAACCAGCCCGACGGTAAATGGGAACGTGTAAATTCGTAAACCAGGCGCGATTTTCCCATGCCCGGTTCGCCGACCATAGCCAATATCTGACCGCGTCCAGCCATGGTTTGCTGGATGAGCTTTTCGAATAGCTCCAGTTCCGCCTTGCGACCGACAAAAGGAGTCAAGCCGCGAGCCGCTGCCGCTTGAACCCGGGTCCGAGCGGCTGTGGCAGCGACAAGCTCGAAAACGTCTACCGGTCGAGACACCCCCTTAACCTGGACCGCGCCGAGCGGTTTGACTTGGACGAAACCTTCGACTTCACGCAAGGTCGAAGCCGTCATTAGCGACGTCTCGCCGCCTGCCAGTTCCTGCATTCTCGCCGCGAGATGAGTTGTGTGGCCCAAGGCCGAGTAGTCCAGGTTGAGATCGTTGTCGATAGATCGAACGACGACTTCGCCGGTGTTTAATCCTATCCCGATCTGGACGCCTTCCGCTTCGGACTGTCCGAGTCTTACACGGTGAGCGCGAATCTCTGCGTGCATCGCTAAAGCCGCATAGCTGGCCCGCAGGGCGTGATCTTCGTGCGCCAACGGTGCGCCGAAGAGCGCCATGATGCCATCGCCCAAGATTTGATTGACGGTGCCTTCATACCGGTGCACTGCGTCCATCATGATATGGAGAACCGGATCGAAAATCTTTTGCCCAGCTTCAGGGTCGAGGCCCTCCAACAGTTTAGTGGAGCCTCGGATGTCGGCAAACAGCACGGTAATTTGTTTTCGTTCACCCTCCAGTAAATGGCGCGTAGCGAGAATCTTTTCGGCAAGATGTTTTGGTACCTGGGTCTCAGGCGAAATAGTCACCGCCGCTGTCGTTGCGCGGGTCTCCGTCGGCGAGCCAATCGCCTGCCCGCAGTTGCTGCAAAACTTTGCCGTCCGACGGTTTGCTTCGCCGCAATGAGGGCAAGCTGCCTCAAGCCGCGCGCCGCACTCCTCGCAGAAAAGCGCTTGGTCGCGGTTCTGAGTTTGGCATTGTGGACAAATCGTTGACACCGTCGATCTCGCAGAAAATTGATTATGTATGTCGGTTTGTGAGTCGAGCCATTTTATCTTGCAACGCCGATCACTGAGTCGGCGAATCGATCACTATCATTTTTGCCCATGAATGACGCTCTTTAATTTCGCCTTTAGATTTTCTGGCATGCTGAGAAATTGGGAGACCAGGGAAGTTGTTTGACCGCCTGATAACGGATCGATCTCAATTTTGCCCTTTTCCGCATCTTTCATAAAATCCCGATCGACGAATGTTTTCATAAAGGCCGATTCCAGTGCCGCGGCGCGCTGCGGCGGGGCTCCCGGCGCCATCAGATACACTTTCGCGAATTGACTGGGAACTGCCGTGCCTAAGCGCAACAACTCCCGCTGTTCTTCGTTCCTTGTGATCGCACCAATCGTAGGAACTTTACTGAACGGCAGATCGTGTAACGGCGTGTCCGTAAGCTGAGCCAAGACCAACCACTCGCCATTTTTTATCAGGTCCAGGACGGCAATTTTGGCCGAGGTCCAGGTGTTAAAGAATCCGTCCACCTCCCCGCTATCCATTGCCAAACGAATATCCGCGCTCCCTTTGTAACCTGAGACGACTTTAATGTTGGCTCCGACTACGTCGCGCATCAGCAAGGGCGCGTGCTCAATAGTGGTATTGGGAATGCCGCCGATGGTAGCCTGTCGCGGCTTGGATCCCAGTAACTCTTCTAGTTTCGTGATGCCGGACCGTCGGTTAACCAGCATCAAATACACTTCCGGCACTGGAACGCCTAGATAGCGAAATTTTGCCATATCGAATTGGACACCGGTATTGCCGAATAGCTGCTCCAAAATGATCGGGCCTGAAACGTTTCCAATGATAGTTCCGTCTTTCGGTGCGACATTAAAAACATAGTTAGCAGCGACGATGCTACCCGCGCCCGCCATGTTATCGATAATCACGGTTGGATTTCCAGCGATATGCTTGCCCAGGTGTCGGCCAATCACGCGAGAATAGGAATCGTATCCTCCACCGGGGGGAAACCCGACGACGATGCGAACCGTTTTGCCCTTGTAAAAAGCCGCGACATCATCCTCGTCACTGCTCGAAGTGGAGCTCCTTGCCGGAGATGCGCTCCACGTATAGGCGAGTAGCACTAACACGCAGGCACACGTCGCTAATTTTCGCAGTACGAAGCTCATTACTGTGGTTGACCCCCAAACCGGCGCGAACGGCGCTACGGCCATGAGCCAACTCGCTCCTGGATATAGTCCCGAGATAAGCTGAAAGCAAGCCAGGATATAGTACCGGCCAAAGCCAAAAGCAATTAAATGAAGTCACTTCGCGGGCGGGGATTTAACCCCGCCGCTGATTAAAATATTGGAAAGGACATTCACGCCCCCTTTGGAAACCCCATTTAGTTGTTCCCGCCTCAAAAGGCGGGGTTAACTTAGAATACATCTCGCAAACGTCCTTCAGGTATTTTAAGTCATTGACGCAGCCGCTCATTGACATTGAAAAGCGGTTTCAACTACTGTCCGAGCATAACCAAAACTCAGGCTCATAGTTGTCATAACATAACAAGGATCAAGAACATGAATGACATCTTCTACAAAGGATTCCGCAAAGACGAGATGGAGTATCAGTACAACCCGCGCGAGTCGGTGCCGGAGTATCCGGAGCTGGCAAGACTTCGCGCCGCGCAGGCGAAGAAAGTGCGCGACAGCGTCAAATCGTGGCTTAACATCGCTTATGGCAACTCGCCGCGCGAGCAGTTGGACATCTACGCGGCGGATAGGCCGAATGGCACGGTGCTCGTCTACATCCACGGCGGCTACTGGCGCAGCGGCAGCAAGGAAGATAATTGCAACTTCGTGCCGACCTTCACCAAACGCGGCGCGACCGTTGTGCTCGTCGAATACGATCTCTGTCCGCAAGTAACCGTCACCGACATAGTCCGGCAAACCCGCGCCAGCATCGCTTGGGTCTACAAAAACATCACCCGCTACGGCGGTGACCCGTCCAAAATCTCCGTCTCAGGCCACTCCGCCGGCGGCCATCTGATATCGATGGCGTTGGCCAATGACTGGACCAAAGAAGGAATGCCACAGGATTGCATCAAAGGCGCTGTCGCAACCTCCGGCGTATTCGATCTCGACATGGTGATGAAGATCAGTGTCCAAGAGCAAGTGCGCATGACCCCGGAAGTTGCCAAACAAAACAGCCCATTTGAAAATCCGCCCCGCGTGAAATGCCCGCTGGTGGTTGCCGTCGGCGGCGCCGAGCCTAAAGGCTGGCAGCAAATGTCGGAAGATTATTTCAATTACGTCAATCAACAGGGCATGAACGCCAAGTATCTCATCGTGCCGGGCGCAAACCACTACACCATGTCGGAAAAATTACTCGACGATACAAACCCGCTGACGCAGGCGATGATCAGACAAATGGGAATCTAAATCGAACCGAAGCAGTTACAATGGTTCCAAAGGTGCCAATCGTTCCAATTGTTAAAGCCCGATGTGGATCGAACCGGTAATCACGAACTTTAATTATCTTCTTTCCCAAACGATTTGAACGTTTGAACGGCTTGAACGATTGGAACGCGTTGAAGAAATCCGTGAAGGAGTTGTTGTTCTATGCCAAATGTATATCTACCGACAGGTGCCAATCTCTATTACGAAACCCACGGCCAAGGCGAGCCCCTCGTGCTCGTGCCGTCGACGGCGTTTTCCTGTGAAGTGTGGAAGCCGTCGCAGATGCCGTTGGCAAACTCGACGCAGCTTATCATTCACGACCCACGCGGCTGTGGACGTACCACAGAAACGCAGAAAGTTTACACCATCAATCAGATGGCCAACGACATCGTCGCTCTACTTGATCATCTAAATATTCCCTCGGCTCATCTCTGCGGTCACTCCATGGGCGGACGCATCGCATTGGAAATGGCGCTTAACTTTCCCAGCCGGGTGAAGAGCTTGATCATGGCGGCGAGCGGTTCCGGGCAAGCGGCAAGACCAGGACCGGATTGCATTCCGGGACTGCCCCATTGGTTGGTGATTCGTTTGGTCGAAAAAGGTTTTGAGAGAGCGTTACGCGGGGAGTTCTGCGACACCAGCGCATTTTTCACCGAGGACTATCGTAAGAAACATCCGGACAAAGTCGAGGCGTTCTTTCAACTCGCCTGGGCGACTCACGCGAAGTTGCCGGAGTACATTCATCTGATCATTGCGCGCCACAACTGGGAGGCGACGCACCGCCTCGGCGACGTGAAATGTCCGACGCTGATCTTCATCGGCGACAACGATTCAGGGCGCAGCAACCATCTGGCCCAAGCCGAAGCGCTCAAGAACCGCATTCCCAGCGCG
>Ga0137437_1000385_pt1 | contig 13371 bp, 11 predicted proteins | sample EasRivERMGT138_2_FD_102332 | JGI IMG/M metagenome (GOLD analysis project Ga0137437, IMG submission 102332) | Soil microbial communities from meander-bound floodplain in the East River, Colorado, USA - East River MetaG ERMGT138_2 | ecosystem: Environmental > Terrestrial > Soil > Floodplain ...
CCCGCTGAACGTCTTCATTGGGGTCGCTCGTCGCGAGTGCGCTCAGGATCCGGACGGTTTCCGCCGTCGGCGCCTTCTGGCCCAGGGTCTCGATCGCTGCGCGGCGCACGTCGGAGTTCGGGTGCGTGCGGGCGAACTGTGTGAGCAGGGCCAGGGCCTCCGCCCCGCCGCCTTCGATCTCCCCGAGCGTCTCGACGGCTTCGCGCTGCACATCGGGATTCGGATCCGCCGTCGCAATCGCCTTCAGCGCCGTGATCGCGTCGGCTGCGGGCAGATTCTCGCCCAGCGTCTCCACCGCTTCGCGCCGGACATCAGGGCGGGGATGGGTGCGTGCGATGTCGCGTACGGCATTGAGCCCGCGGCCACCCGGCATTTCGCCCAACGTCTCCACTGCCTCACGCTGGACGTCTTCATCTCTGTCCGATTGCGCGATCGTCACGAGCGCCGCGAGCGCCCGGTCTTCCGTCTTTTGTCCCAACCCTTCAACCGCTTCGCGCCGCGCCTCCGGATCGGACGCGGTCTTGGCGATCGCGATCGCAGAATCGGTCGCGGCGGCCAACGTGTTGTCGCCCAGCGCCTCCGCGGCTTCGCGGCGCACATCGCCGGCCGGATCAGTGCGTGCCGCCCGGCTGAGCGCGGAGACCGCGGCGGTGGTGGGATGGAACCCTAGCCATTCGGCTGCCTGCGCCCGCACGTCGGTCGGCTCCCGGCCGTTCAGCCACCGGATCAGGATCGGGACCACGGCATCGCTGCTGCCGTGAATGCCGACCGCCGCGACGATGTCCTCGCGCAGCTCCGCTTGCGGAGTGGACGCGAACATTCCTTCGACGAGCGGAAGACTCTGAGCATCCGGCGCCGTCCCGAGCCAGATCAGGGTCCGGCCACGGAAATCGACCGGGAGGTAGGCGCTGGCGACGTGGACGCGCGTCAGAATCGCCTTGCCGCCTTGATCGGTGCTGAATCCGAACAGAATCGCGATGTCGTCGCTGTCACTCATGCCGGTGAGCGGCGCGAGGCGTACGCCGCGAAACATGAAGCCCTGAAAATCGCCGAACAGATGACCTCTGATCGTGATGTCCTGTCCGACGACGTCCGTGCCCCGATCGATGTACACGGAGTGCTCCAGCCACTCGGGTCGTAACACCCGATACCCGATCCAATAGTTGCGCTTGCCGAGCTGGCGCGCCTGGGTTCGGGCCCACTCAACGCGCTGCGCCAGCGGCTGTGAAGGATCGGGATGCCGCAGCACCGTATCAGGTGCCGTCCGTGACGTGTCCGCCGCCGCGATGGTCCGGGGTTCCGCGGGTTCGCCTGAGAGGCGGTCACTGCCCGCGGCCGACAATGCCACGGTCACGGCGACCACGCCGGCGAGGCCGGCGGACCAGCGAGGGAACAGCTCTCGACTCGCTGTCTCGGGAGCCACCAGGCGCCGCACGCGATCGAGGAGCGATCCACCCGTCGCGGCGAGCGCGAGCCTCGGCGTTTCGGGACGCAGGCGTTCCATCTCCACGAGCGCCGTGGCGTAGAGACGCCGATCGCCGCAGAGCTGCACGACGAGGTCGTCACAACAATTCTCGCGCTCCTCGCGCACGCGCCCGGAGACCCACCACACAGCCGGATGATAGAAGAGCAGGGTCTCGATCACGCACTGGGCCAGGTTGACCGCGTAGTCGTAGCGCCGTACATGAGCCAGCTCGTGCGCGAGCAGCACCTCGAGCTGCTGCGGCGTGAGACCCGTCAGCGCGCTCGTGGGAACGAGGATTACCGGTCGCAGCCATCCGATCACCGCGGGGACTTCGACGATCAATGACTCGAGGACCTGCACCGGCCGGCTCACCCTCATCCGCGCCGCCAGCCTGGCCAGCAGCTGGTGCAGGGATTCCGCGGTCGAACGAGTCCCGGTGGTCCGGAGCCGCCGCGCACTGATCCAGCCGTGCGCCAGGCGCACCGATAACGCGACGACGCCGAGCACCCACACGATCACGAGCCACGGCAGCACCGGTGTGAGCAGCTGTCGGAGTGTGGCGACGCGGTCGACCGTGACGAGCGGCGTGTAGGCGACGTCGGCGCCGTTGGTCGACGGCGACGCGGACGACGAAGGCGACGGGGAAGAGGCGGGGGAGAGGGTCCGAGCAGGCGAACGCTCACTCACCACTGGTGACCCAGCGGATCCGGGTGGATCGTACAGAGCAATCCCCGTTGCCAGCGGCAGCACCAGCATCGCCGCGAGCGTCAGCAGCGACAACGTGTAGCGGATCGGCGCGGCAGCCCTGCGTGTGACTGCGAGCCCGACGAGAAGGAGCAGAGCGAGAGCACCGCCCTGCCACAAGAAATGAACGAGAGCCCACCCCAACGCGTGTGTGGCGTTCATCGTGAATCTCCAGTCCTCTCGTCGAGGAGTCGTCGGATTTGTTCGAGCTCGGCGGGTGTGGCGCGAGTCGTGGAAAGTGCCTGGAGCACGAGCGCCAGCGACGACCCTCCGAACGCCCGATCCACCAGGTCAGACAGTAGCTGATTGCGGGTGGTTGCTTCCGACACGGCGGCGGCATACACGTGCGTGCGCGCCCGCGTATCGCGTTGAACGAGCTTCTTCTCCGCCATGATCTGCAGGAGCTTGAGCACGGTCGTGTAGCCGACCGCATCACTACGCGTGGCACGCAGGGCATCGTGCACCTCGCGCACGGTACTCGGCCCGCGCTGCCACAGCACGCCGAGAATTGCGAGCTCGGCATTGGTCGGTCGGATCATGTGGTGAAAATACGAAAGGCTTCGTACTTGTCAATACGAAGCCTTTCGTAGACAAACAGCCTTAGGGTGCTGACGCCGGCGGTGCGGCCGCGCGCTCCACATCCGCCCACGCCAACACCAACCCATGTCCGCCTGCCACCCGCTCGACGGTAATGCCGCGCGCCCGGACGAACTTCACCAGTTCGGCGCTGCCCGCCGCTGGCGGGTTGGGCGCCGCGTTGACGATGTCGCTCTGGAACAGAATCCTGGCCGACGGCACGTACGCGGCGAGCAGTCCCTCGGCATGAGCGGTCGGCAAGCGATACAGAACAATGCGGCTATCACCGGTCCCGATCGTGAGTGTGTCTTCCACGCTCGTGATGGTGCTGCGCGACGGCCGGCCGCTGCGTGAGATTGCGTCTGGTCGGACGGTCTTGCGCGCGGACCCGATCGAACGGACGAAGCTCACGTTCCGCGCATGGGTCACGACCGGTACATTCGCCGCGAGTACCGTCCGCAGGCCGCTTGAGTGATCCCAATGATGATGGGTGTTGATCGCGACGCCGACGGGCTTACCCGGGAATCGCGAGCGCAAGGTGTCGAGCACGGCCTGCATGCGCTGCGCGCTGAGCGGGGCCTCGACTAACACGAGCCGGGTGCCCTGATCGACGATCAGGGAATGGTGCGAGCCGCCTTCCGCACGCCACACGTTCGGCGCGAGCTCGACGAGTGACACGGTGATTGGCGGTGGATTGGGGTTGCTCGGCTGCGCCTTTGCCTTGATGGTGTCGGGCATGATGAACAGCGAGTCGGCGACCGTGCCGTTCAAGTTGAGCGCCGTGATGATGGTGTGAGTTTGGAGCCGACCGTTCACTTCGGTATCGAACTGGCGCGCGTACACGATTCCGCCGGCGTCCTGCCAGCGAGTGAACGCGGTGACCGTCCGCCGATCGCCCAGGATCGGATCGTCGCTGAGCACCTGTGTGAGCACCGGCAGCGCCGTGCGGCCGTCGAAGTAGACGTCGACGGTATCGAGTCCGTTCACGTAGTGGACCCCGCTCACCGACTCGCCCCGCCACGTGCGCGCCGGAAGCGCGCTGAGCGTCCCGGGATTGTCGAGCGCGCTGATCAGCAGCCGCTCGAGCGAGCGACGCCAGAAGCGCTCGACGTTGGCGACCGCGCCCGGCCCATCCGGGGCCTGGTTCCCGTTCGTCTCGATCATGCCGATGTTGCCGACGGTGATGCGGCGCTGTTTGTTGATCTGGCCCGCCGGATTACGGGCCTCCGTCACGGAGATCTGACGCGTGCCGGCAAAGTCAGTGGTCTGCGTGCCGGTCGTGATGGTGGCGCGCGCCGGCGACTCCGGCGTCTCTTCCTGGCCGAGCCCGAACGCGGTCGAGTAGAAGGTGATGGTGTAGTTCCGAATTTCGCGTACCGCGACTTCGCCGCCCATCGCCGTAACGGCACGGGCGACCAGGTCGCGCGGGGCAGGGGTTTGTGCGAGACTAGAAAGCAGAATCAGTGGAACGGCAAACGCGCTCATGAGAGCCTCCGGGTTCCCCAAAACGTGACCCCGGGTTTGCGAAGCGGCAAGGAGGACGATTGAACGCAGAAACACAAGCGATGCTCGATCAGGTCGACGCCATCAAGAAAGAAGGCGCGGGCGTCGCAGCGGGACTCACCGAGGCGCAATTCAACTGGCGTCCGGGTCCGGGTCGCTGGTCGATCGCGCAAAACTTGGCGCACTTGAACGTGGGAGACCTGATGGTGTTACCCGCGTTCGACCGCGCGATCACCGAGGGCCGCGCGCAGGGAAAGACGTCACCTGGACCGTTCCGCTACGGCTGGTTCTCGCGGTTCATGATTCGAGAGATGGAGCCCCCGCCGAAGCGCCGGATAAAAACGCCGCTCAAAGGCTCAGCCGGCGAAGACCATCGCCTGGCGGAGGTGGTGCCCGAATTCGCCCGCGTGCGGGACGAGTTGGCTCAGCGCATGCGGGAGTCGGATGGACTGGACCTCGCGCACATCCGCACGATTTCCCCGGTTAACCGCTTGATCCGCTTGCCGTTGGGTGCGTACTTCGCTTTCATCCTGGCGCACGACCGGCGCCATCTCTGGCAGGCCCGCCAGGTCCGGAACGCCCCCGGCTTCGGTAGGTCCTAAACCCCGCTTGACAGGTCCACCCCCAATGCTAGTTTCTTAGCAGACGATGCTAATTTTTTAGCATTCAACCGCTGAGGGGCCCGGGATGTCGAAGGAAACGAATACGCAGCTCAGCCGTCGTGAACGGGAGATCATGGATGTGATCTACCGCGCCGGTCGCGCCACCGCGGCCGAGGTCCTCGATCAGCTCGCCGATCCGCCGAGCTACTCCACGGTGCGCGCGCTGCTGCGTGTCCTGGAAGACAAGGGGCACCTGCATCACGAGGAAGACGGCCCGCGCTACGTGTTTCTGCCGACGGTGCCGCGCGAGCGCGCGCGCCAATCGGCGTTGCGGCGGCTGGTGCACACGTTCTTCGACGGCTCGACCGAGCAGGCCGTCGCCGCGCTGCTCGATCTCTCGTCGACCCGCCTGTCCGATGAAGAATTGGGTCGCTTGAGCCGGCTGATCGCCGACGCGCGGAAGGAGGGCCGCTGACATGATCGCGATTCTCGCCGATGCATTCGTCAAAGCCACGATCCTGCTGCTCGTGGCCGCGGGCGGCACGCTCCTGTTGCGCCGCTCGTCCGCGGCGTTGCGGCATCTCGTGTGGGCGCTCGCGTGCGCCGGCGTCCTCGTGCTTCCGGTCGCATCGGCGCTGCTGCCCAACTGGCGCGTCGCGGCCTGGCCGAGTCTCGGGATGGCGCCTGCGTTCGACGTGACGCAAACCGCGGGCCCGTCGTTGGTCGATCGCCAGGCTCCGCGGCACCCTGCCACACCCGCTGCGCAGCCCGAGGTTCGTGACTCCCGCCCGGCGGCAATGCAAACCGCAAACGCTCCCGTATCCGACGCAGCCGTCCGTTTCCGCGTGGCGACTGATTGGACGGCGCTGGTCCTCCCGATCTGGTTGAGCGGCGTCGCCGCGGTGCTGGTGCTGCTGATGGTCGGGATGGCGCGCATCGCGTGGCTCGACCGCGTGACTGGGCCGGTGCGGGACGAGGCGTGGCTCGTGCTCGTTGCAGACCTGTCGCGCGAGTTGCGGCTGACGCGCTCCGTGCGGGTGCTGCAGGCGCCGGGGCCCGCGATGCCGATGACGTGGGGCCTGCGCCGGCCCGCGATTCTGCTCCCGGCCGCAGCCGATGCGTGGCCGGCCGAGCGGCGGCGGGACGTGCTGCTGCACGAGCTGGCGCACGTCAAGCGCCACGACTTTCTCACACAGTTGATCGCGTGCGTCGCCTGCGCGGTGTACTGGTTTCATCCGCTGGTGTGGCTCGCCGCCGCGCGGCTCCGGGAAGAGCGCGAGCGCGCCTGCGACGATCATGTGCTGCGTGCCGGCGCGACCCCGTCCGTGTACGCGACGCATCTGCTCGAGATCGCGCGCGGGTTGCGCGCCGCGCGGGCGACCTCGCTCGCCAGTGTGGCGATGGCGCGTCCGGCCCAGCTCGCGACGCGGTTGATCGACGTGCTGGATGGGCGTCGGTGCCGCGACACGTTGTCGCCACGTTCGGCGCTCCCGGCGTGGCTCGGCGCGATCGCCGTCGTGGTTCCGCTCGCCGCGCTGGCGCCGCGCGTGGCAGAGCCCGCGGCGACGCGAAGCATTATCGACACGATTCCACCGCTGCCCGGGCCACGACCGAAGGCAACCGCGAGACGCCCGGTCGCGGTGCGCGCGGACCGGCCACTGGTGCGTGATACGCTGAAGGGCTGCTCCGGATCGTCGAAGCACACGAGCTCGAGCACGACCCAGGAAAACGACGACATGATGATTTTCACGAACCTCGGCGGGTGCAGCATCCGGTTCGCCGCGTCGGGGAAATTCAAGTTTACTGCCGACTTCACCGATATCGCGTCCGTCGCATCGGGTGGATACGTCACCATCGAGGTCGATTACGGCGCTCACGACCGGCGCCTCACGATTCGTCCGAACGGCGAGCGCGTCTTCAAAATCGATGGCGAGGTCCGCCCGTACGACGCCGAAGCCAAGGCGTGGCTCACGGAGACGATCACCTTCCTGCTGCGGCGCACCGGGTACCAGGCGGAGGAACGGGCGCGCTGGATTCTCGACACCAAGGGGATCCAGGGGCTGCTGGACGAGTTCGGCCAGCTCCAGGGTGATTACACCCGCCGGATCTACTATCAAGCCGCGGTCGAAAGCGGCAAGCTCGACGTGGCCGGGTACGAACGGCTCGTCGGCCTCGCCGCGCAAACCATCTCGAGTGACTACGAGCTGTCCGAGCTGTTGATCGCCGTGTCGAAAGCACAGCCGTTGACGGAGCGGATGCAGGCCGGCTTTGTCGCCGCCGCGAAATCCATCAGCTCCGATTACGAGCGCCATCGCGTGCTGAGCGCGGCGCTGGGGCGCCCCGGACTGACGCCGGCGGCGCAGGCGGGCATGCTCGAAGCGGCCGCCGAATTCAATTCCGACTACGAGCTCGCCACGCTGCTGATCGAGCTGAACGAGGCGCGGTCGATCGATGAGAAAGTCCGGCCCGCCTACTTCAAGGCGGCCAACTCCATCGAGTCGGACTACGAGCACCGCCGCGTGCTGAGCGCGGTCGTGAGTCGCGAAGGGACCAGCCCCGCGATCCTTGCCGACGTCCTCAACTCGGCGAAAGACGTCAGCTCGGATTACGAGCTCGCGGAGTTGCTGATCGAGATCGGAAGCTCCTATGCACTCGATGACGTGCTGCGCCCCGCGTTCTTCGCGGCCGCCGGCAGCCTCAATTCGGACTACGAACACGCGCGGACGTTGAACAGCGTGCTGCGGGGCCAGGTGTCGCAGCCCGTGGCGCTCGCGGTGCTGGAATCGGCGAAGGGGATTAGCTCCGATCACGAGATGTCGGAGCTGCTGGTCGCGGTGACGCGCCATGTCCGGATGGACGACTCGATTCGGGCGGCGATTCGCACCAACGCCGAGTCGATCAGCTCGCAGTACGATCGAGGCCGCGTGTACGAGGCGCTGTCGCGGGACTAGGCGTCTCTTTCCTTTTCCAGGAGCGCTTTCTTTCGTTCGACTCCCCACCGATAGCCTCCCAGATCTCCGTCCTCTCGCACCACTCTGTGGCACGGGATCACCAGCGCGACCGGATTCGTCGCGCACGCCCGTGCCACCGCTCTCGTCGCTTTCGGCTCGCCGATGGCTTTGGCCACCTGCGTATAGGTCCTCGTTTCCCCGAACGGAATGCGCTGCAGCTCCTGCCACACGCGCCGCTGAAACGCGGTCGCGCGGATATCGAGCGGCAGTTCGAGGTGCGGCTCGCGTCCCTCGAGGTACGAGAGCATGGCGTCGACAAACCCCTCCAGTGTTCCGCCCTTGTCCTGACGCACACTGGCCGCATCGAACTCACGGCGCAGATCGGCTTCGAGCGTCGCGGCCGTGTCGCCCAGCATCACGCGGCACACGCCGCGCTCGGTCGCGGCGACCAGCAGCCGGCCCAGCGACGTCGCCACCGTAACAAAGACGATCTCGACACCCGCTCCGCCGCGCGCGTAGGTCGCGGGCGTCATGCCGAGCTGCTCATGCGCATGTTCGTAGACTCGGCTCGTGGAGCTGTAGCCGGCTTCATAGAGTGCGGGACTCACGTGCTTCCTCCGTTTCAATTCCTGTTTGAAGCGCGTCACGCGGCGCGCTTCGGCGTACGCCCGCGGCGTGATCCCCAAGACCCGCTTGAATGCGCGCGCGAGCCGGCGCGTATCACCCCGCAGCGGCTCGCCGGCGGCAATCGCCCGGCACGCCTCGCGTACCAGCGCGACGGCGGGGTCACCACCGTTGGCAGCGGACGGATGGCACCGCTGGCACGCGCGGAACCCCTCGCGCTCGGCGGCTTCGGGGATCGGGAAAAACGAGACCTGGGTACGCCGCGGGCGGCGGCTGGCGCAGGAGGGGCGGCAGTAGATGCCAGTCGAGCGGACGGCGTACACGAACGCGCCGTCGAACTGGCGATCTCTTGCCAACACCGCCTGCCACCGCTCAGTGGGACTCATGGCGGAGAAGTTAGTGCGAGACCCCACCGGAGTTCTATCCGATTTGTGCTCTCAAATCCTCACTGCCACGGCTCGTCTTTGGACGGGCCGTAGATCGCCGGCACCTTCCCTCCGGCCATACGCAGATACACGGAGAACTGTCCGCGGTGGTGGATCTGATCGTTGAGCATGAACCACAGCACATCGAGGCGGCGCAGATCGCTCACTTGCTTGGGGCCGGTTTTGAACTTGACGGTGGTGTTGAGCTGCGATTCGTCCGCCTTCCGCACCTTGTCGCCGAACGACTTCAACGCCTTTTCGACCTCTCCGACCACGCCCTGCCAGTTCGCCGGCATGGCTGGCATGTTCGGAGGTGGGAACTTCATCTCGTCTTGCACCGCCTGTGCGCCGGCGATGCCTTCGAACACGAACGTCCAGGCAAGATCTTTCGCACTTCGGCAGGAGTCGTGGGGCTTGAGTCCTTCTTTTGCACTGGGGTATGCCCGCAGGAGCTTCATGGTAGTGGCCGATTCGCGGTCCCAGGCATCGAGAAACGCCTTCTTTTCGCTCATACAGCTCTCCTCGTTGAGTCGTGCTTGAATCTGCCACATCGGCCACCGCTTGCGAGTCGCGGGCAACTGTTATACTGTACCAGTACACTGGAACGCGAGCCGCCGCGTGTTTCACGGGATCGATCCCCGCAGTCCCATTCCTCTCTATGTGCAGATCGCCGAGCGCGTGCGCCTGGCGATCGCAACCGGCACGCTGGGCAGCGCCGCCCCGCTGCCATCCGTTCGCCAGCTCGCGGCTGAGCTGCGTATCAATCCCGCAACCGTCATTCAGGCCTACAAGGATCTCGAGGCACAAGGGTTCGTGGAAATCCGCCATGGGGCCGGCACGTTCGTGCGCGAGCTCGCACCCGGTCGCAGGGCTCGGGAGCGCTCGCAACAAGCCGTCGCCCTCGTGCGCAAGCTGCTGGCCGACGCGCGGCGCTCCGGCGTTTCGCTGGCGGAGCTGCAGCGCGCCCTCGAGACAGAGCTGGGAGCAAGAACCACATGAACGACGCCATCCACATCGAGCGCCTGCATTATCGCGCGGGGAAGAACTTCGCGATCAAGGAACTCGATCTCCACGTCCCGACCGGGGCGATCTACGGATTTCTCGGCCCCAATGGCTCGGGCAAGACCACCACGATTCGACTCATCCTGGGCCTGCTCCGTCCGCTGAGCGGCCGCATCACCGTGCTCGGCCTTCCAATGCCGGAGCAGCACGCCCGCATCCTCGGCCAGATCGGTTACGTCCCGGAGCAACCGCATCTCGACACGACGCTGACGGTTCGCGAGCTGATCGATTTCCAGGCGGCCTTCTATCCACGGTGGGATCGTGCGCGAGCGGCGGAGCTGATCAAGCGCTTCGAGCTCGACGGCGAGCATCTCTTCGGCCGTCTGTCCAAAGGTCAGAAAGCGAAGTTGATGATTCTGCTCGCGCTGTCGCAATGCGGCGATCTGCTCGTGCTGGATGAGCCGACCGATGGACTCGATCCCGTCGTGCGGCGTGACATCCTCAGCGCGCTCATCACATATGTGTCGGAACGCGGCGCCACGATTTTCATCTCGAGCCATCTCGTGCACGAGCTGGAACGGGTATGTGACTGGATCGCGGTGATGGACGACGGGCGCCTGATCACCGAAGCGCCAATGGAAAAACTCAAGCACGGCACCAAGCGCCTGGTCGTGATGGGCGCACCCGCCGAGATCGTGAACCCGCCGTTCCGCGTCCTGACCCGCGAGTCCGCGAATGGTGGCGGCGCCGGCGAGAACTGGGTCGTCGGCGATTGGGAGCCCGGCATGACCTCGTACTTCGAGGGGGTGGGCGCGTCCGTTCGCGAAGTGATCGATCTCGATCTTGAGGAAGGATTCGTCGAGCTCCTCCGCAGTTTCCGAGAAGGGAGATCGCGCCGATGAGAGCCATGTTCCGGGCAGTCCTCCACAGCCAGTGGAAGTGGTCGCGTCTTATCGTCGTGCTCGGAACGGTCGCGGCCTTTGCGATTCCCCTGCTGTCGCTTCAGGGCGCCGCGCGAGCCGACCGAGGCGCGCTGCAAGCGCCGGAGCTGCTTCGGGCCGTGCAATCGTGGGGCACGTTGTATCCGCTGCTCGCGACCGCGCTCGGTCTGCTGATGGCGATCGCGGCGTGGGCGCCGGATCATCGCGGCCGCCACATCCACGCGCTCACATTGCCGCTCGCCCGCTGGCGCTACGTGCTGTTGCGCTTCGGAGCCGGATTCGTGCTCCTCGCCGCGCCAATCGCCGGCGTCCTCATCGGCTCGTCCCTCGCGGTGCTCGCCGCGACTCTACCGCCCGGATTGCAGGCGTATCCGATCGCGTTGGCAATGCGATTCGCATTCGCCGTGTCTGTCGCGTATGCCGTGTTCTTTGCCGTGTCGGCAGGAACAGCCCGCACGGCGGGCATCATCCTCGCGGTGATTGCCGCGCTTATCCTCGTCCAGGTCGTCGCCAGCATGGCGAACCTGAATCTCGATCTGTTTGGCGCGGCACAAACGGCGCTGTTACTGGGTCCCGGGCCACTCGCCGTCTTTGCCGGACGCTGGATGCTGGTGGATGTCTAGGCTCCTCGGGGTATTGCTCACGGTCTCGGTCCTGGCGTCTCCAGTTTCGAGCCAGGACTCGCTGATCGCGCGGCTGCGCCGGCAGGCGGACAGCCTGCTGAGCGCCTGGCGGGACGCCCAAAAGCTGGCAGCTGTCGCGGACAGTCTCGAGCAGGTGCGCGCGACGGCCGGTTCCGACACGATCGCCGTCGGCGGACTGCGGATCATCGCCAATCCGTCGCCTCTGCCCCTCAGGGAAGCGGCCGAGCGCGCCTGGCCCGTCATCGACAGTCTCTACGGCAGCGCCGTCGAGGACCTGCCGCGATATCCCTTTATCTTCCGCGCCGTCGATCCCGACAGCAGCGTGCGCCGGACGGTGTTGCACGTGGGCGTGGAGCTCCCCTGGGACCTCGACGTTCGGGCGAGCACGAACGTGCTCCTCACGACCGTGACCGCACCGCATTTCGATCCTGCACTGGCTGACTGGCTGGGGGCTGCGTTGCGCCCGACGCTGCGGCCGGAAGATGAGCGCGCCGCGGTCTTCGTACAGCTCGTCACCGCGCCCTCCGAAGCGGTGCGCGGCTGCTTCCTGGGCGACATCGCCCGCTGCAAGGACGTTCTGCAGCTCGGCGATTCGACTGGCTTGCTGGCGCGCTGGTACGTGACACCGGCGGAGCGGGAAGCGCTCGTCACGGGTTCGTTCACCGATTACTTCGCGCGTGGCGCGACTGCCATTACACTGCAGAATTGCCGGCAGCATCGCGATGATGCCTGTACCGCGTTGCTGCAGGCGTTGCCGCCAGGTTCCTTGCCGCGCCCACTCGGCCCCGCCGCCCGCCTGGTGCTGGTTCGTGAAGCGCTGCGTGCGGGAGGACGCGACGCGTACCGGCGTCTCGTCGCGAGTCCCAATACCGCCATTGAAGCGAGACTGTCGAGCGCGGCGCGGATGGATATCGACTCGCTGGTCGCACGGTGGCGCAATGGCGTGGTGGCGGCGCGCCCCAAGCCGCTCACGCTGCCGTGGTGGGCGGGCTTCGCCGCGATTGGTTGGACGGCCTTCTTTGGATTCTGCGCGCTACGGAGCAGCCGGTGGCGTCTGTAAGGCGCTGGGTGCTCATCGGTCTGACGGCATGCTCCGTCCTCGCGCTTGCGTATCTGCCGCCGCGTGGCGTCAAGTCGAGCGGCAAATCGGTTTTCGTTGGCCAGTCGCTGCAGGCAACGCGTGCTCGGCAATACGCGCAGGCGTTGGCGGAGGAATGGCGCAACGCTGATGCGGTGGTGCACCTGTTGGAAGACCGCCAGCGAGTGAAGCGTGATTTTTCTCGGGCAAGTCCCACCATGGTCTTCCGCGGTGCGACGCTGCCTCCCAACGCTGTTCGCAACGTCGAAACGGTGATGGATAGCGTGTGGCGAGGGATGGGCCTGGGAGAAACCAAAGTGCGAGTGACGCTGGTGATTGAATTGCAGCGGCCCGGATCGGGGGACACCCCCACGCCCCTGCAAGATCGCGTGGCATATCTCACGCCCGACACGACCGACCGAACGACCTGCATGGTCTCCCTGCCTGCCGGCGCATACTGGACGTTGTTCATACTGGGCAAGCGCGATGCGCGGCACGAGGGATTCGGTCGGTTTGCGCAGTGGTTGCAGGCAGGCCTCGGCCCCTGCGCGTTCTATGCTGCCTATGGGACGCCCGGCAGACCCGTGCGGAGTTGGCTCGCGGCGCGGAATTGGGATGTAGGACTCTACCTCGGCTCGCATGGTATCGCGGGCGAGCGGTTCTCCTCCTTGGACCTCATGGGCAACCCCGGCTTCTCCGGATTCCGGGATGCTGTTTACTCATTGCCGCCCGCAACGGTCGCTTGTCTCGCCGGTCGGCGGAGAGGATGTAGGGCCGCGGTTCTGGCGGGGGCCGCCGACGAGGGGGCGATTCCCA
>Ga0137437_1000387_pt1 | contig 13330 bp, 11 predicted proteins | sample EasRivERMGT138_2_FD_102332 | JGI IMG/M metagenome (GOLD analysis project Ga0137437, IMG submission 102332) | Soil microbial communities from meander-bound floodplain in the East River, Colorado, USA - East River MetaG ERMGT138_2 | ecosystem: Environmental > Terrestrial > Soil > Floodplain ...
GTGATTGACGAAGGGACCGGCCTGCGTTTACTGCTTCTTCTTTAAGTCCGCGGGCGGCGCGTCTTTCTTGTAGTCGCCGATGATTCCCTTGCCGGGACAGACCTTGAATACGGGGCACTTGATGCAGCCCACTGCCAACGCAACCGGACACAGTGTCATGATAAGCCTCCCATGCAAATCCGGAACGTCCTTGCCGATACGGCAAATACAAAGGGCGCGACTCGCGTCACGCCCTTTGCGGTTTGCCTCTGCGCTCCGGTCAAGATAACCCTCAAACATCGGGTTTCAAGGTGGTCGCCGCCCGTCCGCATCAGGCACACCCGAACAATATGGCGCGCACAACAGCGAATATATTGAGCAACAACCGGATCGTCATACTTTGAGCTTGGGAATCTACCCCAGGCCATCGCGCAAATGCAATTCCAGTAAGCACCTTTTGCCCGTCACAGTCAAGGGGTTTCTGTGCCTTTTCCAGAATTGCAATCGCCCGCATTTCACCGCTACTTGAATTCGTGCAGCGCGATGCGGTTTTTCTCGATGAAATCCCAGTCGTATCGAACGCCCAGACCCGGTCCCGCCGGCACCGGCACGCAACCATCCTTGCCGATTGCCTCCAACTGGTCCGAGTAGCCGCACTTGTATACCGGTGGCACCGCGTTCGGCGTGCCGGGCCCGACCAGCGCCATCTCATAGTAGTTGCTGTTGCGTATCGCCGACATGCAATGGCGGTGTGCCGGACCGCAGGCATGGATCTCGGCGTCGATGCCGAAGGACTCGGCCAGATGCGCGATTTTCATGCAGCCGGTGATCCCCAGGTCGTACTCGGGATCGGCGCGCAGGAAATCAGTGCCGCCGGCCACCAGGAAGTCCGCCTTGGGCTCCACGCCGCGGACATGCTCGGTCTGCAGGAGCGGCGTCTTTATCATCTCGCGCAGTTTCTTGTGCGCGAAGGCCGAAGTACCGCTGTCGCGGAACGGATCCTCGTACCAGAAGTAATCGGCTTCGTCGCAGGCTCGGCCGACGTAGAGCGCATCGGCGAAGGTGCGCAACTGGCAGGCCGGGTCGATCATCAGCTCCATTTTGTCGCCCACACGGCTGCGCACGTGGAGCAGGTTGTCCGCCTCTTCGCGCTTGTTGCCTTCGTTCCAGCCATGGATCTTGAACGCGCGGAAGCCCATTTCGTAGCACTGCACGGCGAAATCGCCGTAGGCTTCCTTCGAGGAAAGCACGCCGTTGCGGTCGCCCATGTAGGTGCTGGCGTAGGCCGGCAGGCGTTTGCGATAACCGCCCAGCAACTCACTCACGGATGCGCCGAGCTTCTTGCCCGCGAGGTCCCAGAGCGCGATATCGATGGGCCCGTGGCCCATGTGGTCGAACTGGCGCGCCTCGCGCTTGAGATCTTCGTAGATGCCCTCGCGCTCCTCGGCTTCGCGGCCGATCAGATAAGGCGCCAGCATGATCGTCTGCCCGAGCGCCGAAGGCGATCCAACCCAGTGTGTCACGTACTCCCCGCGCAGGCCGTTGTCGGTCATGATCGCGACCGCATATTTGGTCAGTCGGGTCGTCGCGCCTTTCTTGCAGCCCAGCGCGCCGATTCCGCCCCCGCCCGCCGCGCCGAGATTTTGTGCGTCGAACTCGAAGACGTGGAGTTCCACTTTGATTATCCGGCTCATCTTCTCTCCCCCTTGTTTGCAGATCAGTTTCACTGCGGGCGGTATCCTATCAGCGCCGCGCTTGCGGTGCCATCCGCGAGGAAGGCATTAGGACTGGCTCACACCTCCCGCTAATAATACGCGCTGGCCCAACGCTGACGCTCTACGCAATCGCAACAGGATTATGAACAGCCACGAAATCTTCCTACTTTGTTGATCTGACGCAATACAAAGGGCGCGCGCCGAGTGTAAATAAGGGGAAAGGGTTTCATGGGGACAGACGTGAGTGCCGATGGCCTGATTCCTCAAAATGGGCAGAGAGGGCTAATCGTGCTCCGTCCACGCAGTTCGAGTTTGGCAGTTGCAATGCGCACCGCGATTCCGATGGTGTTCGCAGTTCTTCAGCTCCTTGCTATAGCGGGCTGTGGGGGTGGGGGCGGCGGAGGTAATGGGACCGCAGCCACTCCGCCGCCGGGCAGGGCAATCGCCGGCTCGGGCAGCGAATCAGGATTCGCGCTCAGCGGCACCACCGACGGAGGCTACATCATCGCCGGGACTGTCAGTCCGGGAGGATTGGGCGGCACGGACGCCTACCTCGTGAAGGTCGATGCAACAGGCATCGTCGTATGGTCAAAATCGTACGGCGGCAGCGGCGACGACAAGGGCTACTTCGTCGTCCAGACGACCCCCGACGGTGGCTACGTCATGGCCGGCGAAACAGCATCGGCCATCGGGGGCGGGCCGGGAATCTACCTGGCAAAGATCGATCTCACCGGTACTCTCGAGTGGGAGAACACCTATGCCGGAATCGTGAGCAACAAGCACTCCGAAGGGACCGTGGTGCGACAGACCAACGATGGCGGATACATGGTCGTTGGCTTCCACGAACTCAGTACGAGCCTCGCGGTCAAGTTGGCATCGAACGGCGTCGTGGAATGGGTGCAGACATTCGGCCTGCTGACAGGGCCGATCTATTCGGTGCAGCGGACGACAGACGGCGGCTACATTTATATCGGCCGATACGACACGGGAGGAGCGAGTTGCGCGGCGCTCCTCGTGAAGGTGAATTCGTAGGGGACACTAGAGTGGCAAAAAACCGCCGGCTCACTGACCTCATGCCCGTACCGCGTAACGGGAATGCAGACGGCCGACGGCGGCTACGTGATCGCGACCAAAGGCAACAGTCGCAATGGCGATGCCTATGTGATCAAGACCGACGCTTCGGGCAATGAGCAATGGGCGGGGATTTACGGCGGCGACGGCGAGGACGCCGCCAGCGCCATCCTTCAGCGCCCCGATGGGGGCTACACCGTGGTCGGCACCACGAGGTCCTTCGGGAGCACGTCCGATATCTACTTCCTGCGACTCGACGCGAGCGGAAATCCGCAATAGATCGGCGGCGATGCCGGCCGTTGCGTGGCAGTAACAGCGCATAGTTCGAGTAATACACAAAGGCGCCTCCCATGGAACCGAGCATGAGTTACCGTCAACATTCTTGGAGGCTGCCTGTTTGATCTGGATCAACGTCCGCCAAATGATCGGCACTCGATCCATTGCAGATCGATTCGGCCTGGTGTAATGTTAATTGGCAGTTGTCGCGCATTGCCCCCCGTGTTCCCCAGCAAGCAGTCGTCGCTCTGAGGGCCGGTTTCAAGGGAGGGGAATAGGAACCTGACAGTCTCCGGAGCGCGCGATGTTGATGCGCGGCCATTGCCATAGCAATCCAGCAGAATGGAGGCTCTATCGACGAAAATCACTCCAGTTCGACCTCGACGCCGGTACCAGCTCGCCGGCACACGTCGTGTGAAGCGACGAAATAAGCCATAGGAATGTGGCCATGGTGTGAAGCCCCTCGATTTTGGTGGGGCTTCGCCTTTTAGATTTTGGACGGTTTAGCTGCAAGCGCATGAAATACAGTGGCGCTGCCCCAATCCGGTTTCGTGGGGCAGGCAGTGAGGCACAGATGTGGCCTGCGCAACGGACCATCCCGGCAATCTGGCGTGCATCTTTGGCGGCCGCACCGGATTTGGCAAATATGATTCAATCGCCCCGTTAATGACAACACCCCCGATGGATACCCTTTGAATACCGATACCACCAAGTCCAGCCGCAAGGCGCAGATCGACGCGCTGCTTCTCAAACTTCCGGGCGTCAGTGCAAGAAAAATCAATGGCCTTGACGCCTATTTCGTCAGCGACAAGATGTTCGCCTGCATCAGCGGCGCCGGCATCGGACTGCGCCTGCCCGCTGCCACCGCCACCGAATTACAGTTCTCAAGGAACAACATCGTCCCGTTTCAGCCGGGAGGTGTGGCCAGTACGAGGGAATGGATACAGATCGATCATGCCGACGCGGCCGAGTACGAGAAGGATCTCGAACTGTTTCGCGCCTCGCTCGAGTTCGTTAAAACCGGCCGGATCCGCTAGATCGGCACCCTCGCGGGACGTATCGGATCAGACCTGCATACGAGCATAAATGATTCAATTCTGCAGGCCTGACGGCAAAGCCCCTTCAGACGTTCTCGATTCAACCAGAAGCTTTTGAGCCCCCATCGACCATGAGGTGGTCGCTGCCTGCGAGTGAGTGGGTGCTATCGCGCAGGGCCGGTTACTCGCTCGGCTCCACTGCGACGTACCATTGGCCGTCATCCAGGAGGACCAACGGTCGTCGTGCAAAGCGTTCCGGCATCGCCTGCGTTCGATCGATCTGCCAATCCACGAGCGCCCGGTTTATCAGGCGTCCGTTATCGGAGGCGTTGACCATCAGGTAGGCCACGTCGCCCGGTCGGCACACGAAGCGCAAGGAATTCCTCCCTCCCAGATACTTGGCTGAGAACTCAAGGAGGTGATCGCCCGGGGAAAGCTTAACGGCTACGAGTGCCTCGAGCCAAGGCGCCCCTGCGCCGCTGTCCGATGGTTCGACGCCCTGCAGCCAGGCATCCCGTTCGCCCTCCCTGAACCAATAGGCGTTGGCGACCCGCAGCGGGAGCCTGCGGGGCTGACCTGCATCCAGCGCCAATTGGTCGCCGCATCCACGATCGCCACAACCGAGGACCATCGTGCAACCGGCAGACGTGCGCACGCGCTCAAGAAAGGCGTCACGGCCAGAAGGCGCCACGAGCATGTTCTCGTGCCGAGCCCCCTCCGGGTCAACGTAGAACATCAGGTTACTCGCACGCAGATGCAGCGACGGAAAATCGAATTCGATCGGACTGGTGTTGCGCCACGCCGTCGGCCTGCGGAAAATTCCGGTCGCCACCGCGCTGACGCGATCTTTGGCGTCGTACGCGATCAGCGTGTAGCGATGCAACTGGTCCTTGATACGCGCGAAGGGAATCGGCCAAGGGGTAACCGCAAAAACGACATCGGTCTGCCCGACGTCCGCACGAAACAGGTCAAAGCCCCAGTACGCGCTGGAAAGCTTCGGCTCGCCCAACAGGGCCCGGACGGCTGCGCGCTCCATCTGTCCCACTGTGATTTCTGACGACCGGTCCGGAAGGAGCGCCTTCGGGTCTTTGGGCGAAACGCGATCCACTGCGCAGCCAGACACCAGCGACAGGATCAGCACCAATACAGCACGCCGCCTGATCATCATCAGGGTCCCTGACGTCTGTTGCGCCTTTGCGAATCGTGTCATCGCTGATTCAAGCAATCGCTCGCGGTTTTCTTTGCGCACCGGTAAAGGACACCCGATCCCGCATCCCTACGATTCTCCAGGGGCTTTTCTCTTCTTTACCTCTGCGCTCTCTCTTTATCTGCCTCCGTACCCTCTGCGTCAACGCGTTTGAAGTCGTGACGAAATGTCAGCCGGGCAGGTAAGCGGCGAACTCCTTCTCGACCGCCTTGGGATCGGCCTTCAAGCCTGCCGCGACACCTTGCGCCATTGCGCCGGGGTAAACATCCTCAGCGCCGGATTCCACGGCGTCGAGGGCTGCATTGGCGATATCGATCGGCGGGTCCTTCGGGCCCTGGAAGTCGCGCGCCATGTCGGTATCGACCGCGCCCGGCATCACGCCGATCACCCGCGTGTGCTGCATTGCCAGTTCGGCACGCACGCCCTGCGTCATGCTGAGTGCCGCAGCTTTGGACGCGCACAACGATCCGGCTGCCGGCAGCGACACGCGCGACAGAATCGAGAGCATGTTGACGATAGTGCCGCCGCCGTTGCGCTGAAGGGTCGGCGCAAACGCGCGGCACATGGAGAGCGTACCAAAATAGTTGGTATCGATTTCCTCGCGCGCGCTATCGAGCACCGCCACGGCAATCAACGCCTTCTGACGGTTGATGCCGGCGTTGTTGACGAGCAGCGTCACGTCGCCGGCCATCGAAACAGCGGCGGCCACTTGCGCCGGCTTGGTGATGTCGAGCACCAGCATATGAACCTTGTCGCCGTACTTCGCGCCCAGGTCCGCCAGTTTCGACGAGTCGCGCGCCGTGATGTAGACTTTCTTCGCCCCACGCCGAATCAGCGCATCGACGAACGCGCGGCCGATCCCGCGGTTGGATCCTGTTACCAGCGCGACTGCACCTGCGATCTTCATTGTTCGAGACTCCTCTGGTTCGGATGATTCTGGATTTTCCTCTTCAACGCCGCGCGCGACCCATTCCGGGTCGAGATCGGGCAGCGGGATGGCGTCGAGCAGACTGCGAGTGTAGACGTGCTCGGGGTTGGCGAAAAGCGCCGCGCGCTTGGATGGCTGAGTAGCGACCTTTTGGCTTTTCCAGGATGAAACCAGCGGCGGGCAGTATGAACTTGATGCTGCTCTTGTAGACGAAACGACCGCGTCGCAGCACCCCTCAAATGGAAATGGCTTGACCAGGCTTTTCAAGCCTGCTCCTATCATGTCTGCGCGGAACAGGCACGTTGAAATTCTGATTCCAATGTCGCGCTGTCTTGCGGCAAACTCCTGAACATGTGTGTCTCGGAAAGGGGGCGCGGGCGTTTTCCTGTTTCCAGCCCGATCCCGGAATGGTCGGCAATACGTGCAGTCGCCTCTGACAAGCTGGCGTTGCGCAGACTGACCCGCTGGCTATGCGGCTGTGCCGCTTTCTTTTGCCTTTGCCTGCCGGCCGCGGCAGACGAAGCCACAAGTGCAAATGCGATTCCTTCTTTCACCGAACTGCAGGCTGCGGGGGCGGTCATCGGCGAGGTACGCATCGTCAACGACAACATTTTCGACCTGGACGACCCCAAGGAAGATAATGCCCTGTTCCGGTTGGCGAACAGGCTTCACATCCGCACACGCCCGAGCGTCATCGAGCGTTCCCTGCTGTTCCATGGCGGCGAACCGCTTTCCGTGCATCTGATCGAGGAATCGGAGCGCCTGCTGCGTGCGAATCGTTACATCTACGATGTCGACATCCACCCGACTGCCTGGCACGACGGCATCGTCGATATCGAAGTCAAAACCCGCGACACCTGGACGCTGGAACCTGGCTTCCAATTCAGCCGTTTGGGCGGCTCCAACTCGTCGAGTCTATCGCTGAAGGAATACAACCTGCTGGGCACGGGACTCGTGGTTGGCTATGCGCAAAGCTCCGACGTCGATCGCAAAGGCACCGAGTTCCAGATTTCGCAGAACCACGCCTTCGGCGGTTGGACGAGCATCGACCTGAAACTGGCCAACTACGACGACGGCAAACATCAGTCGTTTGCGGTCAATCGGCCCTTCTATGCACTCGACGCACGCTGGGCTGCCGGCGGTTCGGTTCTTCAAGACGAGCGCATCGACTCGATCTACCAGGACTCCACCATCGTCGGGCAGTACCGCCACAAGCGTGACGCAGGCGAGGTCTACGGCGGCTTGTCAAAGGGCCTGATCGACGGCTGGGCGCAGCGTTACAGCGCCGGCCTGAGCTATCTGGCCGATATCTACACCATCGACCCTTCGCTGATCCCGCCTCCCGTCGTGCCGGCCGACCAGACACTGGTGGGACCGTTCGTGCGCTATGAGTTAATCGAAGACGACTATGAAAAGGTCAAGAACAGGGACAAGATCCAGCGCACGGAATTCTTGGCGATGGGTTTCAATTCCACGGTGCAGGTGAATCGCGCACTCACCTCCCTGGGATCGACGGCTAACCTGTGGACTTTCTCGGCCAGCGCCAGCGATGGTCTCCAGGTACCTCGCGGCAACGACTTGCTGATTTCGACCTACGTCTCGGGCCAGTATGGGGACGGCCACTGGCAGCGCGAGAGGCTTGGCGGTTCGACGCGCTACTTCGTCCCGCAGGGCAAACGGGGCATGTTTTATGCCGCCGCATCCGGAGACATCGTGCGAAATCCCCAGACGACCGATGATCTGTTGCTGCTTGGCGGCGAAAATGGCTTGCGCGGTTACCCCTTGCGCTACCAGAGCGGCGAACAGCGCGCGCTATTCACCGTGGAGGAACGCGTCTATACCGACTGGTACCCGTTCCGGCTTTTCCGCGTGGGTGGCGCCGTCTTCTACGACATCGGCCGCGCCTGGGGCGGACCGTTTCAGAATCCGGTGAATCCGGGCTGGCTCAGCGATGTCGGCTTCGGCTTGCGCATCCACAACGCCCGGGCTGCGGTCGGCAACGTGTTGCATGTCGACATCGCGTTTCCACTCAATCCCGACCCGACCATCCGGCCCTGGCAGTTCCTGGTCAAGTCTTACGCGAATTTTTAGACTTGTCTAAATCAAAACCCAACACGGAGGCACGGAGAGCGCAGAGAACACGGAGAAAGAATGAGCAAGACAGGGAGCGGTACCAAAGTCCCGGGTCTGGATCAGCGGGCAGTGCATGACATGGTTATCCACCATCGCACTGGTCAATGCATCTTCACTGCTGATGGCCGGTTTGACACGGTGCCGTATCGCACGGTAAAAGGGCCGGCGTGTATCCGACGCGCGGACACCGCGCTGCAACAAGCACGATGCAATGATATCCGGGGGAAACGATATGGCTGGGCCAAACATCACAGGGCAGTGGATCGAGATCAAAGCCGCGGACGGCGGCAAGTTCAGGGGCTACCTTGCGACACCCGCATCGGGCAAAGGCCCGGGCATCGTGCTGTGCCAGGAAATATTCGGCATCAACGCCTACATCCGCGAGGTCGCCGATTATTACGCCGAGGAAGGTTACGTCGTGCTCGCGCCGGACCTGTTCTGGCGTCTGGAGAAAGACGTCGATCTCGGCTACAGCGAAGAAGAGTGGAAAAAGGCTTTCGATTTCCTTCAGCGCTTCGACATCGACAAGGGAATGGACGACATTACCGCCGCGGTGCGCACCTTGCGGACCCGGCCGGAGGTCGCCGGCAAGGTCGGCGCGCTCGGATTCTGTCTCGGCGGCCGTCTCGCCTATCTGGCAGCGGCGCGCTCCGGTGTGGACTGCGCGGTCGGTTACTACGGCGTGACCATCGAGAAGTACCTGAACGAAGCGGCCAAAATCAAGGTACCGATGGTGTTGCACTTCGCCAGCGAGGACAAGTATGCGCCGCCGGAGGCCGTGGAAAAGATCAAGAACGCGTTCAAGGGCCGCAACGACGTCGAGATTTATATCTACCAGGGCGTCGACCACGCCTTCGCCCGCACCGGCGGCATGCACTACGACCGGCCGGCGTCGATGATGGCGCATTCGCGCTCGATCGCACTGTTCCGCAAGGTCATGGGCCCGCACTACGACTTGTCCGCATTGTGGGACCTGCACACGATGCACGAGTTCGGCACGCGCGACGTCGACGCGACCATGAAGACCATGGTGGCGCAACCCTACGTCAATCACATTCCGACCCTGACCGGCGGCGTCGGCCACGATCTCCTGAAGCGCTTTTACAAACATCACTTCATTCCGACCACGCCGAAGGACACCAGGCTGATCCCGATCTCGCGCACCATCGGCGCGGACCGGCTGGTGGACGAAATGCTGTTTTGTTTCACCCACGATATCGAGATCGACTGGATGCTGCCGGGCGTTGCGCCCACCGGCAAGTACGTCGAGATTCCATTGGTCGCGATCGTCAATTTCCGCGGCGACAAGCTCTATCACGAGCACATCTACTGGGATCAGGCTTCGGTGCTGGTGCAGATCGGCCTGCTCGACCCGAAGAAGAGCGGCCTGCCGATCGCCGGCGCGGAAACGGCCAGGAAACTGGTGGACGAAAAGCTCCCGTCCAACCTGCTGATGAAGAACTGGGCAAAGAGCGAAGGCAAGAGCTAACCTTCACCGTCTAAAATCTTCACGGCAGATTAAATCTTCACCGCAGAGGCGCGGAGGCGCAGAGGAAACGCAGAGAAGAACAAACGATAACTGGTCAGAAAACAACCCACCTTCACATTGGAGTGCGTCGAGGTTCAATTCCCATTCGTTATCATTGCTTTCCTTTGCGTTTCCTCTGCGCCTCCGCGCCTCTGCGGTGAAATAATTTGATAATAAGAGGAGAGAAAATGACGCAGGTCGAAGAACGGGCGCTCGTGCGCAAGATGGCATGGCGAGTCCTGCCGTTTCTGCTGCTGGTCTATCTGGTCTGCATCATCGACCGGCTCAACGTGGGCTTCGCTGCGCTCAGCATGAATCAGGAGCTTGGCTTCACCGCCACGATATATGGCTGGGGCGCGGGCCTGTTCTTCATCGGCTATTTCCTGGGTGAAGTGCCCAGCAACCTGATCATGTCGAAAGTCGGTGCGCGCCTCTGGTTCGCCCGCATCATGATCAGTTGGGGGATTTTTGCGATCGCTATGGGCTTTATCTCGGGCGATGTCAGCTTCTTCGTGATCCGGTTCATGCTCGGCATCGCGGAAGCCGGATTCTTCCCTGGCGTGATCTATTACCTGACGCTGTGGTTTCCCGCGCAGTACCGCGGCCGCATTTTCGGGCTGTTCCTGATCATCAGTCCGCTCAACAACACCATCGCCGCCCCGCTTGCCGGTCTCATCCTCAATGCCTTCGACGGCACGATGGGCTACCCGGGCTGGCGCTGGCTGTTCATTGTCGAAGGCATCCCTGCCATCCTGCTCGCCTTCGTGACGCTGCGCGTGGTAATCGACAGGCCCGAGCACTCGACCTGGCTTACGGCCGAGGAAAAGGCCCACCTGAGAGAAACGCTCGCGCGCGAAGCGGCGTCGCGCACCGAGACCAAGCACCTGTCCCTGTGGCAGACGCTCGGACATCCGAAAGTGCTGCTGTTTGCCGTGGTCTATACGGCGCTCGCCATCGGCATCTACGGCATCGCGCTGTGGATGCCCCAGATCATCAAAGGCATGGGCCTGCAGGATCCGCTCAAGATCGGATTGATCATGGCCGTGCCTTACCTGATCGCGACGGTCTGCATGGTCCTGTGGTCGCGCCATTCGGACAAGACCGGCGAACGCGTCTGGCATTGCGCGGGGCCTCTCGCGCTGGCCTGCGCCGGGCTCGCCTGCAGTGCTTACGCCGGTTCGCCGCTGCTGGCGATGATTTCCCTGACGTTCGCGGCGATCGGTTTGTACTGCTCGCAACCGGTTTTCTGGGCCATGCCGACCGGCTATCTGACCGGCGTCGCCGCGGCGGGCGGCATTGCATTCATCAACTCGATCGGCAACCTCGGCGGCTTCGTCGGGCCGTTCGCGGTGGGTTGGCTCAAGGATCACTTCGGCGGCTTCCAGGCCGGATTGCTATTCCTCTCGGGTTGCCTGCTGACAGGATCGATCGTCGCGGTCGTCGTCGGCCGCAGCGTCACGCGGCTGCGCACCGCCGGGCAGCCGGCCTGACCCTTCAGCGCTGCTGGACGGACTCGAGCGCATCGAGGTTGATGCGCGCCTTCCAATATCCGGAGTCGAGTGCGATAGCGTGCTCATAGGCGAGCTTCGCCTCCGCGACACGGCCGGCCTGCTGGTAGGCGTAGCCGAGATTGTTGGCGACGCGCGGCTTGCCCGGCGATTTCATGAAGGCATCCTCCCAGAACGCCACCGCCGATCCGTAGATCTGATTTCGCTGCACCGTGGCAATGCCAAGTCCGAGCAATACCAATCCCGCAATTGCGCCGACCAGCCAGCGACGATTCGTACGCCGCATCAACATCTGCACGCCGATGCCGGCCGCGAAGAACACGCCGATCGACGCGAGATAGAGCTGGCGGTCGTTGGCGATATCGAGCCGCGGCAGCAGCGAATTCGTCGGCAGCAGATGAAGCAAAAACCACAGGACGGCGAACACCGGCCACGCCCACCGGCGCAGGTTGCGCAATGCGACGATGACGATTGCGATGATGGCGAGTATCTGCAAAGCCAGAGTCGGCGAAAGTGCGGTCGTCATCGGCAGATCCGGATCGATATTCGTGCGCCATGGCAACAGCAGTTGTCCGGCGAGATAGCACACCGCATTCGCCTGAATCAGCAGATTGTCGATCACGCCGCGTGTGGAGAGGCTGATTTCGAGCAAATGGCGATAGGTCGGGTTGGCGGCCATGACGAGCAACCCGCCGCTCAGGATCAGCCAGTGCCAGGTCTGGCGTCGCAACATCTGCCCTGCTGTGAACCGATGCCGCGTGCCAACAGCATCTAGCAGCAGCAAAGCGAACGGCAGCGTGACCGCCGTTTCTTTCACCAGCAGCGCTGCGCCGAACAACCCTGCCGAAAGTCCTCGCCATGGATGCGGACTCGGCGCCCGGTCCGCGCGCAGCCAAGCCAGCACGGCTCCGAGATAGAACAGCGCCATCAACGACACCGAACGGCCGGATACGTAAGTAACGGCTTCAGTCTGCACCGGATGCAGTGCGAACAGCAAAGCGCCCGCAAGCGGCGCCCAGTCCGTGCCGGCTGGCCGTTCGCGCAGCGCGCGCAGCAACCGGTAGACCAGCACTGCGTTGATGGCGTGAACGAGAACATTGAATAGATGGAAACCGAATGGTCCGGCGTCGACCGTCCAGTTAATCGCGTAGGACAACTTCAGCAGCGCACGGATGCCGGGCATGGAATCCCGCCATGCCGCGAGAGAATGCACGGCCGGATTGTTCACGATGACGTTGTAGTCGTCGAACTGGAAGATTCCGGTCAGCGCACTGAAGTACGCTAGAAGCACCGCGATGGCCAGAACCGCGGGTGCGGTCGCCTCACCGCGCAGCATGGGCAGCAGCTTCGTCGAACGCGTTCTCGATGATGCCGATTGCATCCCACCAGCGGCTTTTTGCGTTCAGCATGACCAGCAAGACTTGCGCGCCGTCTTTGCGCGCCAGCACGATCAGACATTTGCCGGCGCCGTTTGTATAACCGCTCTTTACGCCGATTGCCGGCGCGTAGCTCCCGACCAGGGCATTCTTGTTCTTGAAACGGAAGCGGCGCCTGCCATCGGCAGTGGCGATTTCAGCCTCGGACTTTGCCACAATCACGGCGAACTCCGGATGGGCCAGGGCTGCGTGCGCAATGCGGGCAAGATCGTTCGCGCTCGAATAGTGCTCCGTTGCATCGAAGCCGCAGGGATTGGAGAAATGGGTATTGCCCAAGCCGAGCGTTTGCGCACGCTCGTTCATTTTCGCGACGAAAGCGTCGATGCTGCCGGCATTGAATTCGGCGAGCGCCGCACAGGCGTCGTTTGCCGAAGCAATCAACGTCGCGGCCAGCAATGCCTCGACCGAGAGCTTGTCGCCAGTCTTGAGTCTGATTCTCGAACCGGTGGCCTGCGCGGCTGATTTACTGACGGTGACGATCTGTGCCGGCCGGTAGTCTTCGAGCACCAGCA
>Ga0137437_1000388_pt1 | contig 13301 bp, 9 predicted proteins | sample EasRivERMGT138_2_FD_102332 | JGI IMG/M metagenome (GOLD analysis project Ga0137437, IMG submission 102332) | Soil microbial communities from meander-bound floodplain in the East River, Colorado, USA - East River MetaG ERMGT138_2 | ecosystem: Environmental > Terrestrial > Soil > Floodplain ...
ACTGGCGCTCCATCGTCGATGGGAGGTTTGAGGTGTACAGAAGCGCCTTGGCGCGCGCCTCGTCATTGAGCGGCACTCCCGTGAAATCGCCAAGGTCCGAGCCAGGGCCGCGCTCGATGTAGTCCTCGTACAGGATCGGTGCGTACGATCCGCTGAGCTCGATCTGGGCGAACGCGGGACCGCTCCCCAGTAGGACACCGACGAGCATGACAATCCGCGTGAGGACGATCCCGTTCATGAGGGCTCCTCTTTGAACGCTAAAATTTCGCGTCGCAGGGTGAGGGATCCCACTTGCTGCCGTTGGGCTCTTTCTTGAAGTGGATGGCCGTGACCCACGGAGCCTGAAGATAGACAGGGTCCTCCACGATATTGGTATCGACAATGTACTGGTCGCCGTTCGCCTCGATGTGGAGGTCCCAGTACTCGATGAAGACCGTGCTGGCGCTGTAAGGGACGCCGTTCTTTCGCAAGTAGCCCGGTCGCAACTGCGTGGTCACCGACTTCATCGATCCGCGCCGCGCTGCACCCCGTCCGCGACCTCCGCCCCCCATGATCCACTCGGCGGTCGACACGCCTTGCCAGGTCTTTGCGCCCTGCGCCGACGACGTGCCGCCAAATCGGAACAGGCGGGTCTGCGTGCCGTAGTCGCTTTCCAGCTTGAGCGTGTTGTCGTCCTGCCACGTGATGTGCAATCGGGTGGGGCCGCGCATCAGGCCCGGCGCTCCGTACGCCCGGCATTGCTCACCGGCGGCGGTGTCCTTCGCGGGATCCCAGGCTTCAGCAACGCGCTGGCCCTCGCGGCTCATCGGAATGCTTGGAAAGTCGCCTTTGGCGGGCGTGATCATCCGCCAGCGCCAGTCTTCCGAGATGATCGCCACCCAGTAGCCCGTGGGATCGAACGGCGCCGCCGCTCTCGGAGTGGCGCCGGCGGGCGCTTGCGCGCCACGACCTTGAGCGCGAACGTCTACCGACAGCCCCAAGTGCAGCACAACCGCCGCCGCGAGGAGCACCGCCGCCCGGGCACCTTGGGAGTTGGGACTTGGGAGTTGGGAGTTCACGATTTTCCAGCGGGCTTTTTCAGGCCGTTGTAGATCGCCTCGACGAACATGTCCGTCGTCCATGGCCCGGAATCAGCGCCGTACCTCCGCCGGTATCCCTGCGTAGGGTTGGCAGCTTCCACCTGCTCCAGCGTCATGCCCCTGGTGATCATGTCCTGGATGATGTCCTTGATGACCGTGACCATGTCGCGGTATTCGACGAGCTCGCCGTAATCGGACACGCGGCCGTGCCCGGGCACCAGCAACGTGCGGCCCGGTTTCAAGACCAGCGGCATCGCCGGGACGGTCAGGTCCAGCAGGTGGTTGAGCGCCTCGAGCTCTCCTTGAATGCTGCCGCCCCTCGCCGGGTCGATGACCGGAAATTGCCGAAGGTCGATCACGTCGCCGGTCACGATCACGTCGGCCCGGCGGAAGTGCACCATCGTATCGCCATCGGTGTGCGCGCCAAGCTGGCGGATCACCTGGATGGCGTCATCGTTGATGTACATCGACCGCAGCTTCGAGGTGAAGGTTTCGTTCGGCCACATGTCCACCGGAAACGGCGTCTCATTACCCTTCGGTGTGCTCATTCGCTGCAGAACGTTTTCGTGCGCGAGCACGGTCGCGTGTTCCTCGTCGCTGAATGAGTCGGGGTTGATCGCGATGCCGGCGGAGCCAACCTTATCGTTGCCACCGACATGGTCGGCGTCCGCGCTGGTGTTGATGATCATGCGGATCGGCTGCTTCGTGATCGCCCTGACCGCCGCCAGGAGGTTGTCCGCCACCGCCGTTGCGCCGCTGTCGACGAGGATGACACCGTCCTCTCCGACGTGGACCGCGACATTGCTCCCGGCGCCAAAAATGACGAAGACGTTCGGCCGAATCTGAATGGTTTCGAGGGCCGCGGTGGAGGCGGGTTGCTGCTGAGCGAGAAGGCTGTGCGCCCGCTGGCCCCCTTCAAGAACGAGAACCAGCGCGATCAGCCACGGCAGGGCCGTCCTGACGCGCGTCGATGGCGCGGTCATAATCGCGAGAGCATATATCACTATTGGCGCCTGCCGGGCAACGCTCGAGGGTGTGCTATATTTCGCGCGCCTGTTCGGGGAGGACTATCTATGAAGCGTTATCTCGTCGCGCCATTGACTGCAATCGCGCTCGCGATCGGCGCACAGGCGTTCGCTCATCATTCATTCGCAGCGACCTACCTCGAAAATCAGTCGGTCACGATCGAAGGCGTTCTCGTGCAGTTCGTGCTGCGCAATCCTCATTCTTTTGTGAACATCGACGTGCCCCAGCCGGATGGATCGATGGCACGCTACATCGTCGAGTGGGGTTCCCCGAGCCAGCTGCAAGGCAAGATCAACAGAGACACGTTGAAGCCCGGTGACCAAGTCATCATCACCGGCAATCCCGGCCGAAACGTGGAGGACCACCGCGTTCGTCTGCTCACTTTCCGTCGTCCGAAAGACGGCTGGAGCTGGGGCCTCCTTCCCGACGAAGTTATCGCCAGATAGATTCCCCGGGCGAGTTCCTCTAGCCAAATCGGCGCGGTATCGCGGCTCAATCGAGTCGCGATGCGCTCGCCACGCCGCCCTCAGGACCAAGGCTGTTGTCGCCGCTGGGCGACTCCTCAACTGCCTCGTTCGCGGCCGCGACCACTATTGGCAGAGCGCGACGACGCAGATGGAGAGAATGTTGCGATTCTCCGGCGGAACCGGGAGGCCACGTTCCATCATCAGCCTGCGAACGAACGTGGCCGTCTCGGGATGTGCGATGGCGCCCTGCACGCCGGCGCGGACCAGCCCCTCGGCATAATCGAGCGCCTGCCAGGTGTGCCCTGCCGCGGCTGAGCCGAGCTTGTCGGTGTCGCGACTGCCGCGGTCGCGCGCGTCGAGCCGTGCGCCGCGATCAACGAGCAGTTGAACGGCAGCGTTGCGTCCTTTGAGCGCGGTGCCCATCAGCGCGGTTCGCCCCTCGTGGTTGCCGGCATTCGGGTCGAGTCCGAGATCCAGCAACATGCCGATCGCTTCGACGTTTTCCTGCGGCGACCGCTCGTAGGTCACACCTTCAACCCATCCGATGCCACCCGCCGCGGTCAATGCGGTGTCGCCGTTTGCGGTCGCGATGAACGGATCCGCGCCGTACTGGAGGAGCAGCTTCATCAGCGCGGTGTCGCTCGACTGCGCTGCGCGTACGAACGCCGTTGCGCCGTCCTCGAAGAACCACTGCATGGTGAAGATCGTCCGCGTCAGGGTGTTGTCCCGGATCCGTGCGTTCGGATTCGCGCCCTTCTCCAACAGCCGTCTGATGATATCGAGGTGATCGAGATCGGGCTTCGGCACCGGGTAGTCGCCGCCTTCGATGTCGCGGTTGTCCGTGGCAAGGTAGAGCGGCGTCCACCCGCCCTTGTTTGCCATGTTCACGTCGGCGCCGCGCTCGACGAGCAGCGCAGCCAGCGCGTAGTTACGATTGTTGACGGCCGTCAGCAGTGGCGTCCATCCGTACTCGGTGGTCTGATTGATGCTGGCGCCTGCGTCCAGCAGTGCCCTGGCGGATTCGAGATCACCCTCACGCGCCGCAAACACCAGCGCCGTCAGACCTCCGCCGCCGCCGCCGACCAGGCCAGCCTGCACCACGTCGTCGGTATCGTCGGCCGGCGGCCGCTGCTGCGCCTGCCCCTGGTTGCGCGCCGCCTCCGCGCGTTCAATCGCCAGCAGCTCGTCGTACGTGCGACCCGCCGCCACGGCGCGCTCCCGCCGCTGGCGCGCCTCGTCGACGGCGCGTACGTTCACGGGGGGCGCCATGTAGTTCCGCGGCAGGCCGGCTGGACCCGACGTCGCGCTGGGGTCTGCGCCCGCCGCCAGCAGGGCCTTCACCGCCTGGGCATGCCGCTGTTCGGCCGCCCACATGAGGGCCGTCGTGCCACGAAGGCTCTCGCGGGCGTTCGCGTCGGCGCCGGCAGCGACCAGACGGTTGACGAGATCGACGCGACCGTTACGCGCCGCAAACATCAGCAACGTTTCGCCGTTTGGTCCCCGCTCCCGCGCATCCGCGCCGGCCTGTAACAGTCTCTCCACGATTGGGAGGCTTCCATACAGCGAGGCCATCGCGAGCGGGGTCACCCCCTCACGATTGGCGGCTCGCACGTTGGCGCCCGCCGCCACGAGCAGGTTGGCTGCTTCGAGGTCGTCCCGATACACAGCCCAGTGAAGTGCCGTTGCGCCATCTGCCTGCGGCGCGTTGACGTCGGCCTTCTTCTGGATCAGCGCGCGGAGCGCCGCGATGTCGCCGTTCATCATGGCGTCCGCGACGTCGCTTCCGGCCGCGCCAATCGTGATGCCGCCGCACAAAGCGAACGCCGCGAGGCACGCAACGATCTGACGTGACACAAGCCACAGAGACACAGAGTCACAGAGAAGACGCTTCTTCCCTCTGTGTCTCTGTGCCTCTGTGGCCCGTGGGTACATGCAAGCGTAGCGTCTCATCTACGACAGCTTTGCAAGCCTGTCCGTGCTATCGCCCTGGACATCCTTGTGGATACCGTACATGTCCAGGATGTTGAGCAACAGGTTGCCTGTCGTCACCGTCTTCCGCTCGTACGCAAGGTGGCGATTCCCTCTGAGCTTGCCGCCCGCGCCCCCGACGAGGATGTGCGGCACGTCGTAGTGCTGATGCTGATTCGAGTTGCCCATGTTGGTACCGTAGAGAATCAGGGAATGGTCCAGCAGCGTGCCATCACCGTCCGGGATCGAGCGCAGCTTCTGCGCGAAGTACGCCAGTGTGGACACGTGATACCGGTTGATCAGCGCGTACCGTTTGATTTGCGCCGGGTCGTCCTGGTGATGCGAGGCTCCGTGGAAGCTGGCGCTGGTACCCCCATCCGGGAACAGCGGGCTCTTCGGGAACGTGTAGACACGATTCGTGAGGTCGCGCGCGCCGAGCAGCGTGGCCACGCGCGTAATATCCGCCTTGAAGGCGAGCGTCAGCAGATCGTAGTGGAGCTTGATGTGATCGTCGAACTGTTCGGGCACCCCAGGCGGCAGGTCGAACACCGGGACGTCATTGGTAGCCTTCGCCGCAAGCTCGATTCGCCGCTCGATCTCGCGGATCTCGTCGACGTACTGGTTCACGACCCGGCGATCGGCCGGTCCGAGGTCGTTCCTCAGACGTGTCAGCTCACCGACGAGCGAGTCCAGAATGCTGCGCCGCCGCACGAGTCGCGCGGCGCGCATCTCGGGCGTCCCGCCGCCGCCAAAGAGGCGTTCGAACACGACCTGCGGATTCAGCTCCATCGGCAGCGGCGCGGTCCGCATCAACGGCTCGGTCGACGGCGTCGGCAGGCCCACCCAGGAGATCGAGTTGGTGTACGAGCAACTGTATCCTTCGCCACAGTTGCTGGAGCTCGAGTTCGGGTCCTCGACGGACAGTTGGAGTGACGGCAGCAGCGTATCTGCGCCGATCTTCTGCGCAATGATCTGATCGATCGTCGGGCTGCCGACAGTGGCGTCCGCGGCGGCTGTCTTACGCGGCTTGATGCCCGTAAGGTATGCCGCCGCCACCCAGTGGTCGGATCCGGTGGTGCCCTCCGGAGGCTCCGCCGATTTCGCCCACAGCCCGCTCACAACGACGGCCTGGTCCTTCACCGGTTCCAGCGACTCGAGGATGTACGGCAGCCTCGCGGGCAGCGCGCCTTCGGCCTGCGGCTCCCAGTGGCCGGGAGCCATGCCGTGAGGCATGAACATGCCGACGAACCGCGTCTTCGGCTGTGCCGCGGTTTGCGCCAGCGAGCCGGCGGGCACCATCGCATCGAGCAGCGGCAGCGCAAGGGTCACCCCGGTGCTGCGGAGAAAGAGCCGTCGGTGAATGTGCTTCTTCGTAATAAAGGACATGGCGTTACTTCCTGTGCCTGGTCCGGCTAAAGCCGGACACTACGTGCTACCTACATCTTATTTAGTTCGCGCGGCTCGCGGTGGCTCCGCCGGATCGCCAACCGCTTTCGTGTTCGTCTGAAACGGCGCACTCCTGACGATGGCCAGCACAAGTGTGGAAAAACGATTGTCCTGATGCGCGACGTCGCGGGCGATGGCGCGTACCAGCGGCATGTCCTGGTACTCCACGCCCCGGCCGAGCGCATACGTCATGAGCTTCTCGATGCTCACGCGGACGAACTGCCCTGAGTAGCGGGTTGTCCATTGCTGGAGCGCCACCGGCCCGTCCACCGTGGTGTTGTCGAACAGCTCCGCTGAGGCATCGATGGGCGAGCCCTCATCATGGCTCCGCCACAGCCCGATGGCGTCGAAATTCTCGAGCGCGAAACCAATCGGATCCATCAACCGGTGACACTGTACGCAGTCGGGCCGGACGCGATGCTCGAGCATCTTCTCGCGCATCGTCGGCTCCCTCGCATTGCCCCGTGCGTCGGTGGCGCGCGGCGGCAGCGGCGGTACGTCCGGCGGCGGATCGGGGGGGCTCATGCCGAACATGTTGGTCATGATCCACTTGCCGCGAGTGACCGGTGAGGTCCGGTCGGGCTTTGAGGTCGCCGTCAGGAAGGCGCCCTTCCCGAGTAGTCCGCGGCGCGCTTCCATGCCTGGACCGAGCGTCACTCTACGAAACCGGCTGCCGCTTACGTTGGGAATGCCGTAATGCAGGGCGAGACGCTCGTTGACGAAGGTGTAGTCCGCGGTCAACAACTCCGTGATGCTGCGATCCTCGCGAACGATGCTGTCGAACAGCATTTCGACTTCCGTGCGCATGGCCTGGCGCAGCGGGTCGTCGAAGTCGGGATAGAGCTGCGACACCGGAGCCACGCTGTCCAGCCCTCGCAGATTCAGCCACTGGCCCGCGAAGTTCGCTGTGAGCGCCTTTGCCTTCGGATGCGCGAGCATCCGTCGAACTTGCTGTTCGAGTTCGGCCGGGTCACTGAGGCGCCTCTGCCGCGCCGCTCTCAGCAGCGCCTCGTCCGGCGGCCCGCTCCAGAGAAAGAACGAGAGTCGCGAGGCCAGATCGATATCGCCGATGCGATAGGTCTGGCCCGGCGCGAGGTTCGCAGGTTCTTCTTCGATTCGGTAGATGAACTGCGGCGAGGCCAGCACGCGTGTCAGCAGCATCTCGATGCCCACCTCGAAATCCTTCTCGCGGCGCCCGAACCGATAGAACTCCATGAGCGAATCGACGTCGGCCGCCGTGGCCGTCCGGCGGAAGGCCTGCGTGGCGAGGTTCCGAGCGATTCGCCTGGCGCACGCCTCTTCGTCAGCCGGGCGCGCGGGCGTGCATGCGAAGATTCTCCGGCGGCTCGCGGAGCCCGTGGATCGAGTGGCACTGTGCGGGCCCTCGATGCGGATCGTGCCGACATGCGGGAAGAACGTGAAACCAGGCGTTGGACCGGTCTGAATCGTGGATCGCCGGAAGCGGCGGTCGAGGTCGAGCAGCGGCGCGTACTGGGTGGCAAGGAACGTGGCGCCGACCTTGTGCGCGCCCGCCGTCGCCTTGAAACGCACGCGCATCGGCGCTCCATTCCGGCCGCCGAAAAACGCTTCCGGACCGGCCTGTCCCGTGCGTGATGCGGCTTGCTGCTGCCCGCGACATTCGGTCGCCGGCGCTCGTCCTCCTCCGTTCCAGTCCATCAGCGCCAACCGCTCGGCGTCCAGAAGAACCTCGAGCCGCTCGCACGGCACCGATCCGAAACCGGCAGGCGTCATGTTGTCGCCGAAGATGGGGGTGACCGTGATCGTGTACTCGCCGTCGGACGGAAACAGGTGCTCGATCACGAGACCACCACGCGTGCCGAACGGCAGCCCTTCGATGTGGTAGTCCTGCGTCGTGTCCTCACGGGCGCGATACACGACGAGCGTCGGCTCTTCGGGCAGTCCAAGCGCAAGACGGCTGATCTTCTGCGCCGCCGTGACGTACGCCTCGACGAGCGTCGACGAGATGCCGAGCGCGCCGGCGATGTTGTCGAAACCGGCGGTCGAGTCGTCCGAAGGCAGATACTTCGCCGGATCGATCGGCAGGTCGATCAGATCGCGGACCGAGTTGGCGTATTCGGTCCGGTTGAGGCGGTGCAGACCTGGCGGCGGCGTAAAGGGCGTTGCGTGGCGATCGAGCTCGCTCTCGAGCCACGCGCTCATCGATTCATAGGTCGTTGGATCAGGGCGCCGCAAGCCCGCGGGCGGCATCATCCCTGTCCGCAGCTTTCGCGCCACGAGCTCCCAGGTTCGCATGTCGCGGCTCACGCCCGAGACGTCCAGTGAATCCAACGTGAGCTTTCGCGCCGAGTCGAGGCCCGCAGCTTTTGCACGTTCACTGTGGCAGCCGTAACAGTACTGCTCGAGGAGTTGCCGCTCGCCGGCGGCATCGAGGGCCGGCTTTCCCGACGGCGCGGCTCGGTCGACGCGATCCCCTGGCCCGAGCGGAGTCGAGGGCTGCTGCTCCGACGCGGCGGTCGCGTTCAAAGCAGCAGCCGAGGCGATGCCGACGAGTACAGCCCCCGAAAGCAGGAGCACGAAGCGAGTTCGCACTCGCACCAGATCCCCCTATCAGAACTGATACTTCAACGCGAACTGCATGATTCGCGGATCGTCCGCCACCAGATACCGTCCGAACGACGCGCTGCTCAGGTTAGTCACGGGTGACTGGTTGTTAACCCCCGGGAGCGGCGTCTGAGGCCTGAACCAGTTGAACGCGTTGAACGCCTCGATGCGTGCCTCAACCGTGTGGTTGCCCGCGAGACCGAACTGCCGCACGAGCGACAGGTCAACCACCCGGGTTCCCATCCCGAAGTACGCGTTGCGAACCGAGTTCCCGTAGGTCCCCAGCGTCGGCTGTGCGAACGCGGCCGGGTTCAGCCAGTTGTTCACCGTTTTCGCGCCGTACGGATTGTCCAGTACCTGGTTGGGGCGCTGCGTCTGCACCTGGATTCCAGACAGCGCACGGTCGGCTCCCGTGATGATCGCCAGCGGTGCGCCCGAGAATGCACGGAAGACTCCCGAGAGCCTCCAGCCCGACGCGAGCAGGCGTGCCGCGGTGTTGCTGAATTCCGGCGACGCGACGCTCGCGGTGAGATTGAAAATGTGCTTGCGCCAGTTCTCACAGTTCCCCTTGTCCTCATCGAAGATCTTCTGAGCCTCGGCCTCGGACGGCGGATTGATCAATGACACCGGCTTCTGGTAACCAGTCGCGACGTTGAGCGGGCCCTGCCCCTGGTTGATCAACCCTTCGCAGCGCGACAGGGTGTAGTTCGCGGTCGTCACGAACCCACCCGCGGCCCGGCGTTGCACAGACAGCAATAGCCCCTGGTAATTCTGCCAGCCCGCATCCGTCACCCAATCGAGATATCCGTAGTACTGCCCCACCGCTGGATTCAGCAGGCTCAGCTCGCGACGTTGATCGAGCGAATTGGTGCAGTTTGCGAAGGTCTGTCCGCCCGCGGTGCACGGCGCGGCTGCCGTTGCTCCAGGTGTTGTGACAACGGCCGGATTGCCGTCGACGACGCCCCACACGTTGTACATGTGGCTCCCCGTGTACGTCGCTGAGAACGCCGTGCTGTCGCCGACCTGATGCTGAACGCCGACGTTCCAGCTGTGATTGCGTGTCGTCTTGATGTCGTCCGGCACGGTGATGAACAGCGAATAGAGCGCCGAGTTCCAGGGGTAATTCCCCTGCGAGATCGGAAACGGATTCGTTCGGCCGACGGAGCCCCACGGATCGTCAAGGATCGAACCGTTGAGGCGCTGCTCCAGGCCGAACGGCGGCGCCGAGCGCGAGTCGAAGAAGAACTGACCGGTGACGAAGTCGCCCGTCAAGCCATAGCCGGCCCTCACCGATGTGCGGCCGTCGGCCTTCGGATCCCAGGCGATGCCGACCCGCGGCGCGATGTTCGACCAAACGGTCTTCATTCCCGTAGTGCCTGGGAATCCTGGATCGCCCGGATAGTAGAGGCCCGCGGGCGCCTGCGGGTACACCGTGCTGTGGGTGTTCGAGCGTACCCGGGCCATGTCGAAGCTATAGAACGCTTTGTCCTGGCTGTTCTGCGGGAACCACGGCTCCCAGCGAGCGCCGTAGTTCACAGTGAAATGGGACGAGGCGCGCCAGGTGTCCTGACCGTACGCAGCGAAATAGGGCTGCGTGATGTCCTGCCGGAACGGCGTCGATTCACGGAACTCAAACACACGGCCGAGCAGGAAATCAGCGAGCGGCAGCCCCGTCGCACTGCCGTTGAAGGAGATCGGGCCCATCGACCGGACGTTCGATTCGGTCTTCCAGTTCGACAGCGACACTGCCCCGCCGAACCCGTACTGATGGCTGCCGCGGACCACCGTCAAGTCGTCGGAGATGCCGTAGCTGTTCGGCTTGTAAAACGAGAACGTTTCAGTTCCCGTGTTGATCGCAAACGCGCCGGTCGTCGTGATGTTCATGTAGTTCGGCACATGGCTGAACATCTTGATCCCGACATCATCCGGCCCAAACATGTCGGCGTGCGTTCGCAGGACACGCGTGCGATTGATTGACAGCCGCACATTGTTGACCACGGTGCTGGCGACAACCCACGTGTCGCCAACCGCCAGCGAATGCTGCGAGTTGTCGCGACCGCCAGCACCCGCTCCGCCGCCGCCCGCCGCCAGGATGTTGTCGGGGGTGTTCTTCAACGCTGGATCCCAGAACGTGGTTGATAGTTGGTATCGCGCAAACAGGGCGTGGCTCTGCGACAGCTGCCAATCGACCTTTGCAATCGGCTGCGCCTCGCGCGGCTTGGTCGTCCGCGAATACGCAATCTGCCCGCAGGGATCGGACGTCGTCGGCAGCATCCTGGCGATTTTCATGGCCGCCGGGCTGAAGGATGCGGGGCTGATCCGGTTGTTGGCGAAACCGAGCGCTGCCGGCAGCGTGAGGTTGCCCTGCGCGCGGCATTGCGCTGACGCAACGGTGGAGAAATCGCCCGCCAGCATCGCGGCAGTCGGAATGAACGTGATGATGTCTGCAGGGGTTTGCGTGGCACGCGTGCCCTGATACGCCCCGAAGAAGAAGATGCGATCTTTCACAATCGGCCCGCCCAGCACGCCGCCGAACTGGTTGCGCACGAGTCCGTCGTCGGAGCGCTTGCCGGTCCTTGAATTGATCGCCGCGAACGGGCTCGTCGCGTTGAAGCGATGGTGGCGCGCGAATTCAAAAAGGTCACCGTGGAAGACGTTGGTGCCCGACTTGGTGGCGATGCCGACCGTGCCGCCAGCCTTGTAGCCGTTTTGCGCGTTCTGCGAGCCGGTCTCTACCTTGAATTCCTGCATCGCGTCGGGGAACGGCAGCGGAAGATTCACGCCGTCGTACACGTTGTTGTGGAGCGCCCCATCGAGCAGGTACGCGACGCCAAACTGCTGACCGCCGGCGACGGCAATGCCGCGGCTGGAGGTGAGGCTGCGGCTCGAGGGATTGCCCAAATCGACGGCCCCGCCGGCAAGCACGATCAGCGCAGCCGGGTTGCGTCCTTCGAGCGGGAGCGCCTCGACCTGTTCGTTCGTGATGACCTGTCCAATGGCGGGATTGCGCGTTTCGACGAGCGGCGCCGCTCCCACCACGGTCACGGTCTCCGCCAGCTCGCCAAGCTGCAGCGTAATCGGAATCACTGGGTTGCTGTTGACCTGCAGCACGACCCCGGTCTGCACATAAGTGCGGAAGCCGGCTAACGTCGCTTCGAGGCGATACGGGCCGATGGGCAGGTTCAGCAACGCAAATGAACCTGTGTCGTCTGTGACGACCTCACGCTTGAAGCCGGTGTCGGTCTGAGTAGCGACGACGGTGACGCCCGGCAGTGTAGCGGCACTCGTATCCGCGACCGTCCCGTTGATTTGTGCTGTGGCCTGGGCCCACGCATTCGTGGCAGTCAGCAGAAGAACGACCACGCCGACTAGGGCTCCTCTAAAGCGATCCATTCAATGCCTCCTCTTCATAAGACCCGATGCTGTCGCCGCCGTAGTTTCCGTTTGTTGTGGATCCCGCATTCCCCGCAGCGCCTCGTCAATCGAGGTGCTCGGCACAAGTCGACGAATAATTGCGTTCAAACGCGTTCGAAGGGCGAGTTGAGACCCAAAAACGAGATGTCACCGAGCAACGAGAACGCCCGAATGAGACGACTGGGTCGCGCGCAAAAAATCAATTCCACCACCACGGGTACCGTGGCAGGCGGCACGGTCACGCCCTCGAAAGGACGCGGACGCAACAAATTGGCGGGAGTATACACCCGCACTGGCGGATGCCGTCCGGCAACCAGAGGAGGACAAACCAGGCCGTGGCGTCAGAAGTTGGGGTATTCCGCCGCTGATTTGTTAAGCAGTGCGGACGGGGCTCGAGCGCATACGCCTGTTTGCCCTTGCCGTCGTGAGATTCTGCCGAACGCTGCCGCGTACGGACGAAGCCCGGCAAACCGCCGAGCAGGACGCGTGAGGACGGCCACATCGCCACAACGACCAGTAAGTTCGAAGTTGGAAGTTCGAAGTGTGAAGTAAGTAGGAAGTGCAACCAGCTATCACGAGGTTGTTCCCATTTTTGGCTACGGTCAAAGACTCCCAGATGCGTTTCGGCGACTCTCCGGGCCCTTCCCCTTGGCTTGTCGCGCGGCATCGTTGGTGCACTTGCCAGGGGACATGCCGCCACGAGAGCTGTTCGAGCGCACACGCCTGTTTGCGCTATCCGTTGTGAGATTCTGCCGGACGCTGCCGCGTACGGACGAAGCGCAAGAAACCGCCAAACATCTGCGGCGCTCCGCAAATTCAACCCGATCAAACTACCGCGCGTCGCGGAAGGGCCGCTCGCGCGAAGAGTTCCAGGCAAAGCTTCAGATCGCCTTCGAAGAGGCCGACGAATGTGTCGATTGCTTGGAGTTCCTTCGGGATGCCCGCATCAAGTCGAATGCGTCATTGCTGCAGGAGGCAAACGAAATCGCCAAAATCCTCGGCGCGGCGGTGAAAACCGCTCGTCAGAATACTGCCCGTCTAAAGAATCTTCCGAAGAGCTAGTTGTACTTCGCACTTACTTCGAACTTCAAACTTCGCACTTCGAACTTTTCGGCAGCGTCACCGAGGCGTCGCGTCGCCGCTTTCAACGATGACATTTTCCACCTCGCCGACACCGTTGCGGCGGCGATAGGCTGCGGCGTCGCGGTATTCCTTCGACTCGAAGCAGGCTACCGCTTGCTCGAACGTCGGAAACTCGATGACGACGTGGCGATGAAATTTCTCCGGTCCTTCCATGATCCTGTAGCTGCCTCCGCGC
>Ga0137437_1000389_pt1 | contig 13299 bp, 10 predicted proteins | sample EasRivERMGT138_2_FD_102332 | JGI IMG/M metagenome (GOLD analysis project Ga0137437, IMG submission 102332) | Soil microbial communities from meander-bound floodplain in the East River, Colorado, USA - East River MetaG ERMGT138_2 | ecosystem: Environmental > Terrestrial > Soil > Floodplain ...
CAGATGAGCGAGCTCGAAGAAGCCCTCAACCCGACCAAGGTCCCGAGATTCGAAGCCGTCGCACCCAAGGGCATCGGCGTGTTCGACACGCTGAAGGCGGTCGCGAAGCTCGTGCTGACCGAGCTCCGAAAGGGTGGATGATGCAAGCAGCGTCCGGGCGATCCGATCGATCCGATCGATACGACCGACCGCGGTTTCGCCAGGATCTGGTCGCCGAGTCGATCGACGAGCAAGGTGCTCGGTTCATCGACGTGATGGATCCGGACAGCGGCAGCATCTTCCGGTTCTACGAGGTCGAGTACTCGCTGGCGTGCGCGATGGACGGGGAGCGCGATGTGCCCGGCATCGTGAAGTGGGCGCAAGAGGAGCTGGGGCTGACGCCGTCGCAGCAAGAGGTCCGCACGGTCATCGCGACGCTCGGTGATCTGGGCTTCATCGATGCGGGCTCCGCGGCTGCGCAGGTTCCCACCCCCGAGCCGGCGCGCGACGTGGTGGCCGCTCCGCCGGCCAAGGTCCAGGCGCCGATCGATCGCGAGCTCGGCTCCCTCGGCAGGGGGACGCCGGCCCATGATCCGTTGCCGCCGGCGGCCGCTGTCTCGCTCGGGACTCCCGGGGCGACCGCGAAGCGTCCGGTCCAGACGCCGGACGCCGTTCCGGTCGGAGCGCCCGGTCGTGGACCCGCGCGGACGACCCCGAGCCCGCTCGATGTTTCGGAGGTCTCGATCGACCTCAGCGATCACATCGCGGTGCGACCCGACGACGTCAAGGAGGCCGTGCGTGCTTCCAAGGTGATGTCGGCCGTCGACATGCCGCAGGATCTCCTCGATGCCATCGAGGACCGGCCGAGTGCGAAGGCGCCGCCGCCGGCGAGCGCGAAGCCGCCCGAGGTTTCGAGGCCGCCCGAGGTTTCGAGGCCGCCCGAGGCTTCGAGGCCGCCCGAGGCTTCGAGGTCGCCCGAGGTTTCGAGGTCGCCCGAGGTTTCGAGGCCGCCCGAGGCGATCCAGGAGGCGAAGAGCTCCGCCCGGACCGGGAAGGCGCCGCTCACCGGGCCGGCGGCTGCCAGGGCCAAGCCGCCCGTCGAGCTGCCCAACCCACCTGCACCGGTGGCCAAGCCGGCGCAGCCGACCGCGCCCAGCGCCCGGGTGAGCCCGCTGCTCATCGTGCTGCTGATCCTGGCCGGTCTCGGCGTGGCTGCGTTCTTCGTCTGGAAGTACGTGCTCGAGAACCAAGACCCCGCCCCGAACACGCGCCCCGAGCCCGCGCCGCCGGCGGTCAAGCCGCTGCCGCTACCACCACCGCCGGCGCCACCGCCGGCCTCGAAGATCGTGATGGAGACGCCGGCGCCGGACGACATCAAGACCTCCGGTCCCGGGGTGATCGAGACCATCCTGGGGGAGAACGCTGCCGTGAAGGCGGGCGATGTGATCGTGAAGCTCGTCGGCGACAAGCCGATCGAGGCGGAGATCGCGGGCGCCACGCTCGCCGGGAAGCGCGCGCAAGATCAGATCGACGCGGCCACCAAGCGGCGCGATGCGGCCCAGGCCTCGGGCAACCAGGCCGCCCAGACCGCGGCGGAGACCGAGCTGGCCGATCGCCAGAAGACCCTGGCGGCCAAGCAAGCGCTGCTCGCCACCAAGACCACGGAGCTGGACAAGTTCCTGCTTCACGCTCCGAGCGACGGCGCGTTCACGCCGGCCGGAAAGCTCGGTCAGAAGGTCGCGGCCGGCGATGTGGTGGCGAAGCTCCAGCGTGATGCGAGCGCGGTCGCGACGTTCAAGGTCGCAGACACCAGGCCGTTCGCGGCGAACGCGAGCATCGAGGTCGCCGTCGCCAAGGGCGAGCAGCACGTGACCTGCACGATCGCCTTGGTCCAAGCGGACAGCGTCAAGGTCGCGTGCCCGGCTGATCCGGCGCTCGCCGAGGGCACCGAGGTCACGCTCAAGGTCACTGGTGCCAGCGCCCCCGAGCATGCGCCGGCGCCGCCACGTGCTCCCTGATCGTCAGGTGCGCGCGGTGATCTTCTGAACGGCCAGCTGCGGGCCCATCATACCGATGCCCATCGCGTTCTTGTCGACCTTGCCTTCGACTTCGGCGACGAGGCCGTCCTTGCAGTCGCCGAGCGAGCCGGTGAGCTGGTAGTGCTCGCCACCCTCGGTCTCGAGCACCCAGTGTCCGCCCTCGAGATCGTTACGGCGGATCGTGCCTTTGAGCTTCATCTTCTAGACGATAGCCGCTCCTCGGCCAGCCGGCCATTCGCGGCGCCGGATCGATCGCGTGTCGGTGGGGTGCCGGCTGCGGTTTCAGGCGGTTGCGACGGGCCGACGGGCCGACGGGCCGACGATCGGTGGTCCCAGGCGGACCTCGCGACGGTTGGTCGGGTCAGTACGTGAGGCGATCGTCGAGGTAGTGCTTGTCGACGGTGAGCGGCTGCTCGTAGATCTTGGCCTCGTAGAGGTATTGATAGCGCGCGAAGTTCTCGGTCACCTTCTTCATGTACTCGCGGGTCTGGGTGTACGGAACGAGCTCGACCAGCTCGTCGATCTCGCGATCGCCGTACTGATCGATCCACTTCATGACCGGTCGCGGGCCGCTGTTGAACGAGCCCGCGCCGAGCGGCACCTGGCCCTTGAACTTCTGCAGCAGGTGCCCGATGTACCAGCTCCCGGTCTGGATGTTGTACGCGGGCTCGTAGAGCCGGCCCGGGTCGTAGGGAATCTTCAGCTCCTTCGCGACCCGCAGCGTCGTCGGCGGGATCATCTGGAGCAGGCCCTGCGCGTCGGCGTAGGACAGGTCGTGCGGGTTGAAGCCACTCTCCTTGCGCATGATCGAGTAGAGGTAGCCGCCGGGGTTACTGCCGAGCGCCTGGTACTTCTCGATCAGATCGCGGTAGGCGCGGGGGTACGCGTTCTCCCACCAGCGCCGCGCGTCGCCGTCGGCGGGGCCGTCGAGCGCGCTGCCGCTGTAGCTGACGGCGAGCATCCACGGCCGGAAGAAGCTCCCCGCCTTGCGGTAGCGATCGAGCAGCATCGCGAACGCCGCGGCGCGGTCGTGGCGCCGCAGGAACGCCCGCTCGTTGCGCGCCAGCTCGTCGCCCGCATCGCTGCCAAGCCCCGCGGCGATCAGCTCGTCGGCCCGCGCGATGAGGTCGTCGGAGGCGAGCGCTTCGTCGGCCTCGGCCAGGAGCTTGGGGCCCCGCGGCCTGGCGTCCGGGACGCCGAACGGCGGGATGGAGACCCCGAGGCCCGAAAGCCGGGCACGGGCGAGCAGCGCGTACCACGAGAACGGAAACCGCGTGACGGTCTGGGTGTAGCCGGCGATCGCGGCGGGCTTGTCGCGGAGGCGCTCGTCGATCCGCGCGAGCCAGTACGTGCCCTTGCCGCCCTCGAGCGCGCCGCCGTGCTTGGCCAGCGCCTCGAGCCGGGCGCGGGCCTGGTCCCACTCGCCGAGGAAGTAGTGCGCCATGCCGAGGAACCACAGCGAATCGTCGACCCACTTCGAATGCGGATAGCGCTTGAGCGAGGCCTCGAGCGGCGCGCGCGCCGCCTGGTATCGCCCGCGATTGAACTCGAGCCAGCCCGACAGGAACTGGGCCTCCTGGGCATACGCGGTGCTCGGATAGCTGGTGACGACCTTCTGGTACCAGGTGATCGCCTCGTCATCGCGGTCGGCGCGCGACAGCGCCCGGGCGCCATGGAACATCGCCTCGGCCGCCGCATCGCCGAGCTGCGCGTAGACCCCGAGCAGGAGCTGGCCGGCATCGCCGTAGCGCCGCCGCATCTTGAACAGCGTGATGCCGAGCCAGTAGTCGCGCTGGTGGGCGACGTCGGCGGGGCCGGCAAGCCGTGGATCGCCGAGCAGCGACAGCTCGGCGATCGCCTCGTCCCACAGGTGGGCGTCCGTGAGGTGCTTGGCCCGCTCGATCCGCTCGCTCGCGGTGAGCGCGGGAGCGCCGCGTGCGGCGAGCGCCTGCTCGGCGCGGATCGCGAGCGGATGCGCCGGGTGCTCGATCACGAGCGCGCGGTACTGCGCCAGCGCGGCGTCGCCCGAGCGCGTCTCGGCGATCCGGTACATCGCGGTGCCGACGTCGCCGACCTCGAGCGCGTCCTTCGCGGCGATGACCTTCTGGTAGGCCGCCGCGGCCGCCTTGCGATCGCCGCGGTCCCAGGCTGCGTCGGCGAGCCGCCACGGGACCTGGCGGGCGAACGGCGACCCGGTCAGCTTCGCGAGCTGGCGGAACCAGGTCTCGGCGCGCGCAGGGTCGCCGCCGCGCAGCGCGACCATCCCGCGCAGCCACAGGACGTAGTCGCGGATCGCCAGGCGTTGATCTTCCTGCTTGGCTTCCTGCTTGGCTTCCCGCTTGGCCTCGCGCCTGTCTCCGTGCTTGGCCTCGGGCTCGGCATCGAGCTTCGCGAGCCAGCGCCTGGCCGCGGCGAGGTCGCCGGCGTCGTACGCGCGGTACGCCTCGCCGAGATCGTGCGCCGCGTCGCCGCGGGGCCCCGCAAGGAAGGCGCTCCCGGCGAGGTGATGTACATCCTTGCTGCGCGATGGACCGGAATCGATCGGTTCGGCTCGCGCCTGCGCCGACAGGACTCCGATCAAGGCTGCGATCGTTGCCGCGCGCACCACCGGCGAAGTATACCGCCGAGGCGACGATCTCCCACCGCTCTCCCACCGCTCCCACTTTTGCGAAAGACCAGCCATGGCGTACGCGGCACTCGACTACTACGGCCTCGACGAGCTCTTCACGCAGGAGGAGCGGCTGGTGCGCGACACCGTCCGCGAGCTCGTCACGTTGCGGGTGATGCCCACGATCGGCAAGCACTGGGCCGCGGGTAGCTTCCCGCACGAGCTGGTGGCCGAGCTCGGCAAGCTCGGGTTGCTCGGATCCTCGCTGACCGGCTACGGCTGCGCGGGCATCACCCCGACGGCCTACGGGCTCGTCTGCCAGGAGCTCGAGCGCGGCGACTCCGGGATCCGCTCGTTCTGCTCGGTGCAGAGCTCGCTGGTGATGTATCCGATCTGGGCGTTCGGCTCCGAGGCGCAGAAGCAGCGCTACCTGCCCGACATGGCCGCGGGTCGCGTGATCGGCTGCTTCGGGCTGACCGAGCCCGATTTCGGGTCCAACCCGTCGGGGATGCTCACGACCGCGACCAAGACGGCCACCGGCTATCGCCTGAATGGGACCAAGCGGTGGATCACCAACGGCTCGGTCGCGCAGGTCGCGCTGGTCTGGGCCAAGCTCGACGGCCGGGTCCACGGCTTCCTGGTGCCGACCAGGACCCCCGGGTTCAGCGCGCGCGACATCCACGGCAAGTGGTCCTTGCGCGCGAGCGTGACCAGCGAGCTGGTGCTCGAGGACTGCGAGGTCGGCGACGATGCGGTCCTGCCCGGCGTCAGCGGCATGCGCGGCCCGCTGTCGTGCCTGTCGCAGGCGCGGTTCGGCATCTGCTACGGCGCCGTCGGCGCGGCGATGGCGTGCTACGACGAGGCGCTGCGCTACGCCCAGGACCGCGTACAGTTTTCGAAGCCGATCGCCGGCTACCAGCTGGTGCAGCAGAAGCTCGTCGACATGGTCTCCGAGATCACCAAGGCGCAGCTGGTGTGCTGGCGGCTCGGCCGCCTCAAGGAAGCCGACAAGATCACCGCGGGCCAGATCTCGCTCGCCAAGCGCAACAACGTCGCCATCGCGCGCGACATCGCCCGCGACGCGCGCGACATCCTGGGCGCGAACGGCGTCACCGACGACTACCAGTCGGGCCGTCACATGCTGAACCTCGAGTCGGTCTACACCTACGAGGGCACCCACGACATCCACACCCTCGTCGTCGGCCAGGACGTCACGGGCCTGGCGGCGTTCGACTCGTGACCGGCGATCCGCTGCGCGATCCGGCCGCGCGCGTGGACGTCCTGATCTGCGCGGGCCTCGATCCATCGGGCGGCGCGGGCCTCATCGCCGATGTCCGCGTGGTCAGCGAGCTGGGCGGCCGTCCGGTCGGCGTGGTCACCGCGCTGACGGTCCAGAACACGACCGCGGTGATCGACACCGAGGCGATGGGCGCGGCGGCGGTGCGCGAGCAGCTCGAGTTCCTGCTGTCCGACGTCGAGGTCCGTGCGGTGAAGATCGGCATGATCGGCTCGAGCGAGATCGCCCGGTCGATCGGCGCCGCCCTCGCCCTGACGAACGCGCCGGTGGTGTGGGATCCGGTCATCCAGCCGTCGCGCGGCGACGTCTCGTTCATCGATAGCCTGTTCAGCGACGCCATCGCGGCGCTGATCCCCCACGTCACCGTGCTGACGCCGAACGCCCACGAGCTGGCGTTCTTGACCGGCGCGCCGATCACGAGCCTCGCGGAGGCGATCTCTGCGGGGGAAGCGTTGGCCAGGCGGCTCGCGACCGCGGTGCTCGTCAAAGGCGGCCACCTCGGGGACAGCGAGGCGGAGGTGGTCGACGTGCTGTGCCGGCCCGCCGGGCCCGCCGGTCCTGGCAGGCCTGCCAGTCCTGCCAGGATCGAGCTGTTGCGCGGCCCGCGCGTGCGCGGCGGCGAGCATGTCCACGGCACCGGCTGTGCGCTCAGCTCGGCGCTCGCGACGCACCTCGCACGCGGCACCGAGCTTGGCCTCGCGTGTCGCGCGGCGAAGGACTACGTCGCTGCCCGGATCGCTGCACCCGTCCGGCCCGGCCGCGGTGCGGCCGCCGTCGTCTGAGCCGTGGCAGGCTGGCCCGACGTATTCACCACGCCGCCGGCTACGCCCGGGGGCGGCACGGGCATCTCGTGGCGTCCGGCCGGTTCTCGCTCGTCGAGTACGCCCGATCCTCGCTGTGCTTTCCGGCTGCGCCTCGGTCCGCCTCGTACCGCTTGGGCTCCACCGGGAGAAACTCTCCTCGCAGAGAGATTCTGATCCTTGCCGCGCTGCGGACCGGAATCGATCCATTCGGGGACGGCCTCGCTCGCCGTCGTGGTGAATACTTCGGGCCAGGCCTCCCATGAAGATCGTCATCACAGGTGCCACCGGCTTCATCGGCACGGCGCTGGTCGGCGCGCTGCGCGCCCGCGGCGATGCGGTCGTGGTGCTGTCGCGCGACGCCGAGCGTGCACGCGCCACGCTCGGCGCGCTCGGTCCGGTCACCGCCGTCACCGCGGAGCTCCAGAGCCCCGGGCCGTGGACGACCGCGCTCGCCGACACCGACGCGATCGTGCACCTCGCCGGCGAGCCGATCGCGGCGGCGCGGTGGGATGCCCGGCAGAAACAGCGGATCCGCGACAGCCGCGTCGAGGCCACCCGCACGCTGGTCGAGGCGATCGCCGCGTTGCCGGCCGCGTCGCGGCCCCGCGCGCTGATCTCGGCGTCGGGCGCCGACTACTACCCATTCGCGCCGGACACCGAGTTCGACGACGACGAGGTCACCGAGGACGCTCCGCCGGGCGATTCGTTCCTCGGCCGGCTGTGCCGCGACTGGGAGGCGGAGGCGCGCGGGGCCGAAGCCTCCGGGGTGCGCGTGGTCTGCATGCGCACCGGGATCGTCCTGGGCCCCGGCGGCGCGCTCGCGAAGCTGACGACCCCGTTCAAGCTGTTCGTCGGCGGTCGGATCGGCAGCGGGCAGCAGTGGGTGCCGTGGATCCACCGCGACGACGCGGTCCGGGCGTACCTCGCCGCGCTCATCGACGAGCGCTACACGGGGCCGATCAACCTCGTCACCGCGTCGGTCCGCAACGCCGAGCTGGCGCGGGCGCTCGGCCGGGCGCTCGGCCGGCCGAGCTGGTTGCCCGTGCCGGGGTTCGCGCTGCGCGCGGCCCTCGGCGAGTTTGCGGACTACCTGCTGCACGGTCGCCGGGTCGTGCCGCGGCGATTGCGCGAGCTCGGCTTTTCCTGGACGCGCGCGACGCTCGACGACGCGCTCGCGAACCCCTGAGCGGACGGCGCGCGAACGCTGCGCCGTCATGGGGCACGGTAGGCTCACCGGTCTGCCGCCCAGCAGGGGTACTGCGCACGGGCTCACACCGAACGCTGTGCGAACGCTGCGCGGTCCTGCCTCGAGCGCGGGCTCGGCATGGACGATCGTGAGGATGTCCTTGTCGAGCGCCGAGCGGTCGTTGTTGGCTTTCGACCCACTGCGGTGATCGGCCGCGTGCGCGGGTGCTCTCAGTCGAGGTCGTATTTCTGGACGAGCCGGATCAGGTTGCGGCGCGACACCTTGAGCTCCTCGGCCGCCCGCGTCTTGTTGCCACCGTGGCGCCGCATCGCCGCGCCGATCATCCGGCGCTCGAGGGCCTCGACGGCGGCCGGCAGCGAGCTGGTGTCGATCTGGGCAGCATCGTCGGCCGAGGGCGCCCACGTCCGGATCCGCGGTGACAGGAGCTCCGGTCCGATCGTCGCCGCCTCGCCGGCGAGGACGACCAGGCGCTCGATCTCGTTCTCGAGCTCGCGGACGTTGCCGGGCCAGGAATAGGCCAGCATGCGCGCGGCGCAGTCCGGGGTCAGGCGCTTGGGCTGCTGGCGGCGGTGGCGACTCAGGAAGTACTCGATCAAGAGCGGCACGTCCTCGCGCCGCTCGCGCAGCGCCGGCAGCATGACGCTGAGCACGTGGATCCGGTAATACAGATCCTCGCGGAACTGCCCGGCGGCGACCATCCCGGCCAGGTCGCGGTTGGTCGCCGCGATGATCCGCACGTCGACGCGCCGCATGTCGGTATCGCCGACGCGGTTGAACGTGCCCTCCTGCAGCACGCGCAGCACCTTGACCTGCAGCGATGGCGACATGTCGCCGATCTCGTCGAGGAAGAACGTCCCGGCGTCGGCGACCTCGAACAGGCCGGGCTTGTCGACGACCGCGCCGGTGAACGCGCCGCGCTTGTGGCCGAACAGCTCGGAGTCGAGCAGGTTGTCGTTGAACGCCGAGCAGTTCGTGACCACGAACCTGCGCTCGCGGCGCTCCGATGCGACGTGGATCGCGCGCGCGACCAGCTCCTTGCCGGTACCGTTCTCGCCCTGGACCAGCACGGTGGCGTCCGATGGCGCGATCCGGTCGAGCAGCCGGTAGAGCTCCTGCATCGCGGGGGCTGCGCCGATGATGCCGTGATAGTCGGTGCGGTGGTCGGGGTCATGCTCCGCCAGGGTCTTGCGATCGCGCAGCGCCGCGGCGACGTCGAGCGCGGCCTCGCCGATCATGAGGTCGATCAAACTGACCTCGGGCGCCGACAGCTGAGGCGCGATCACGGCAAGCCCCGGGCCATCGGGGTCCTCGAGCGAGATCGGCGCGAACGCCGCCGGCTCATCGGGCCTGCGCTCGACCAGCGTCAGCTCGAGGTCGCGACGCCGCAGCACGCCTCGCACGTGCCGGAGTACGCGGAGATCGAGCCCAGCCCACCAGGGTGTCTGCAAGCAACCCAAAGTGTGACAAGCCGTCACAACTGTTGGCAAGCGCCGCCATGCACCTGTGGCCTACAAAACAGGGAGGGCCCCCCGCCCGCGCAGACGCCCACGAGGCACGTCCCACCAAGTCAGTGAAATCGCAGCGAGCGCCGGGTGAACACGAGGCCGGGGCCAGCATCGGCGGCCTGGAGGCACCCGCGGGCGCTGGGAGGCGTCGGTCGGGGCGATCAGTCGGGGGACGCGTCGGTCGGGGCGATCAGTCGGGGGAAGGCGTCAGTCGGGGAGGTCAGTCGGGGAGATCGACGCACCACCGCAGGGCGGTGCGACAGTCGAGCCACGCTTGCTCGTCGACGTCGAGGTACGGGACCTCGAGCGTGATGACCTCGCGGTTCTGCTCGATGCCGTACTTCGCGCCGAACGAGCCGGGGGTCGGGTAGCCCATGGCGGGCGCGACGGGATAGCCGCACCGCTCGGACAGCTCGCCGGCGAGCGCGGCGCCGGCGCCGTCCCAGTTCACCATCCGGTAGGTCGAGTGCAGCGCGATCAGCCGGTGGGCCCCGGTGCGATCGATCAAGGCGACGAGCGCCTGGGTCTCCGGCTGATCCTCGGCCGCGCCGCCGGGGTGATAGCCGGGCCGCCGTGCGGTGCCCCAGGTCGCGGCGGCGAAGTTGCGGTTGAGATCGACGTCGTTGGCGTTGTTGCGCGTCCCGGCGAGCACGCCGTCGACGTTGAGGCACGGCACGATCCAGGTATCGCGCCCCGGGGGCCGTTCGATCAGCTCGTCGGCGAGCCGCTCGAGCATGAGCTGGGTGACCGCTTCATCGCCGTGGATGGCGCCGAACAACAGCGCGGCGGGCCGCGGCTTGGCATAGGACGGCGGCGTGAAGTGGACCGCTTCGATCGGCTGGCCCAGCACGGTGTGACCGATCACCAGCTCACGGCGATGCATGGCGGCTATTCGAGCTGCTTGCCGACCACGGTGGCCAGGCCGTAGCCGACGAGCACGAGGTATGCCGAGCCGAGCGCGAGCGCCGACCCACCGGCGATCCACGACACGATCGCGGCGTTCGGCGCGGCGGTGACGACGTCCCCGAGGTTCCCGCCGATCAGCAGGAGCGCCGCCTGGACGAACAGCGCCCACAGGATCAGGAGCCACGCCCAGAGCTTCGCGCCGCCGGTCACCGGGGCGGGCAGCCACGCGAGCAGCGACATCACGACCACCGTGATGAGGCCGAGCGCGATCGCCGGCGCGACCTTGGCCGAGCCGGGCACATCGATCAGCGTCTTGAAGATGTTGACCAGCGGGATCGCGCCGCCCTGCGGCAACAGATACGGCAAGAGGATGCCGAGCGCGCCGAGCGTGACCAGGATCCGAGGCAGCACCGGATCGCGATATTCGTTGCGGACCAGGAGGCTCGGCACGAGCAGCAGCATGCCGATCATCGAGATCAGCACCTGCCACGGCGGCACGCCGGCCAGGACGATCGGGACGGCGATGCCGGCGAGGCCCAGGACCGCGGCGATGAGGCCGCGCGCGGCCGGCTGCATCGGAATGGCGGCGACGATCACGCTCAAGAGGCCCACCGCAGCGAGTATGAGCGGCGGCAGCCGGGCGGTGCCCGCGCCGTCGAGGATCAGGTTCCAGTTGAACAGCAGATCCGGCGAGGTGCGGAGCGGGGTCGCGAACGCGGCCAGGAGCGCGATGCCCCACAAGAACATCATCAAGCGCAGGCTATGTCGCCACGGTTCGACCGGCCGGCTGGCGCGCGCGGCGGACTGCGACGCGAGATAGGGCGGCGGCTGGGCCGCCGGGATCTGCATGATCGGCGGTTGCGGTTGCAGTTGCATGGGCGGTTGCTGCCGCGGCAGCGGCGGCGGCGGGGGGGACGGCACCAGCGTGGGCAACATGGCGGCCGGCGCGTTGGGCCGCGCGTAGGTGGGCGGCTGCGGCTGCATCGCCGGTTGCTGGGCCTGGGGCGGGCCGCTGGGCGCGAACATCGTCGCGGCGCTCGCCGGGCTCGCCGGGACGAAGCCACCCGGTGGTCCGGCGGGGGGCGGGGGACGCAGCGCCGGCGCGTTCGGGGCCATCGGCGGCTGGTACGGCGGCGGGCCAAACGCAGGGGCCTGGGCGGTCGGTGGCAGGGGACGTCCTTGCGGTGCTCCCTGCTGCTGCCTCATCTGATCGATCACGTCGTTCGCCGAATAGCCAAACGCGGTCTTGGCCATTCCCTGCTGCACCGCGGGCGCGGGTGGCTGCTTGGCACCGCAGAACACGCAGTGCAGCGCGGCGTCCGGGAGGTCCTTGGTGCAGCTAGCGCATTTCTTCACGAGTCCCCCTGCGACCGCAGAGTATAGGTCCGCAGCCGAGCGCGCTGCAAACCCCAGTCGTGTACGGTACGCGCATGGTCTCGCTCGGAGACGTCAAGCGCAGCGCTGCGACGTTGTTCGCGCAAGGCCAGCATGTCGCCGCGCTCCGGCTGTACGACGCGATCGTCGCGGCCGCGCCGCTCGACTTCGACGCGCGCATCCGGGTGGCGGACGCCGCGCTCGCGCTGGGCAATCCGAACGCCGCGCTGGTCTATCGCGCCGCCGGTTGGTACTGCCTGAAATCGGGTCACCCGCTGAGCGCGCTGGTCTGCGCCCGCGTGCTGGAAGCGCACGGCGCCGACAGCAGCGATCTGACCGCGGCGCTGGTCGTCACGTACGGCAGCGAGTCGACCCTCCTGGGCAAGGGCGCCACGCGGATCCCGCTGCCACCCGAGGCGCTGTCGGTCACCGTCCCCGACGTGCGTCAGCCGGCGCCGGCCGATGCGATCCCGGCCGCGCTGGGCCGCGCCGAGCACGCGACCGACCGGCTGACCGAGCTGCCGTCCGTGCTTCACCCGATCCCGCTCTTGTCGGCGCTGTCGGAGGCCGCGTTTCGCCGCGTGCTGGGGACGCTGGTGCTGCGGCGCTTGCCGGCCGGCGCCCTGGTGATCCGCGAAGGCGAGCCCGGCAACGCGTTCTACTTCGTGGCGAGCGGTCAGCTTCGCGTGTTCGCGACCGATGGGCTGGGCCGCCAGACCGAGCTGGCGCAGCTCGGCGAGAACGCGGTGTTCGGCGAGATGGCGCTCCTGTCGGCGCAGCCGCGCTCGGCGAGCGTTGCCTGCGTGTCGGAGGTCGATCTGCTCGAGGTCGGCCGCCAGGCGCTCGCGCAGCTCGCGGACGAGCTCGGGCCGGTGGCCGAGGCGCTCCACGGCTTCACGCGCGAGCGGCTGCTCGGCAACCTGATGGCGACCAGCCCGCTGTTCCGGCCGTTCAACCGGATGCAGCAGCGCGAGCTGTTGCGCCGGTTCACCAGCCACGACGCCCGGCCCGGCACGGTCGTCATCCATGAAGGCGAGCAGGGTCGCGGGCTGTTCGTCGTCTTGTCGGGCGAGCTCGACGTGTCGCGGAAGACCGCCGACAGCCAGGCGGTGCCGCTCGCGGGCCTCCGCACCGGCGACGTGTTCGGTGAGATGTCCGTCCTGCGCAATGCGCAGACCACCGCGACGGTGGTCGCCCAGCGCCCGTCGACGGTCCTGTTCCTTGCCCGCGAGTACGTCGACCGTATCGTGGCCGCGGTCCCCGAAATCAAGAGCTATCTCGAAGCGTTGGCTGAAGATCGCGAGATCGACAACCAGCTCGTCATGGGCGAGGACGCGCCGGCCGACGAACGCGTCCTCGTCTGATGGGCAGGTGATGCGGAGGTGAGGACGCGGCGCCGGGCCAGGAATTGACCCGGCGACAAGGGACGGGCGGGGCCGCCCTGGCCGCCCTATACTGACGGTCATGGACGAGCAACAACCCAAGCGCGCCGGCGTCGGGCGCTTCCTATGGCTCTTCGTGATCCTCGCGATCGTGGTGCTGTGGTGGTACTCCCGCCCCGAGGGAGATCCCGGGGCCACG
>Ga0137437_1000390_pt1 | contig 13297 bp, 13 predicted proteins | sample EasRivERMGT138_2_FD_102332 | JGI IMG/M metagenome (GOLD analysis project Ga0137437, IMG submission 102332) | Soil microbial communities from meander-bound floodplain in the East River, Colorado, USA - East River MetaG ERMGT138_2 | ecosystem: Environmental > Terrestrial > Soil > Floodplain ...
ATCTGCTCGATGATGCGATCGTCACCGACTGTGACGATCGTGATCATTGAGGTCGTCGGATCTAACGTGGGAGCGACCGACAGGCTCTCGATGTTATAACCGCGGGCGCTAAAAAGACCGGCCACTCTAGCTAAAACGCCAAACTTGTTTTCAACAAGCACCGATATGATATGTTCCATTCGCGAAAAAATCAGGCAGGAAGCTCACCTTCGCCCTCATCCACCTTTCTTTTACGTGCTCCGCCTTTTCGCGCCAACCTAAGTTCCGGCGGATCTTCGAGCATCATCTCGTGCTGCGCCCCGCCGGCAGGGATCATCGGGTAGCAGTTTTCGAAGGGGTCGGTGTGAATGTCCATCAGCACCGGCCCTTTGTGTTTGAGTCCTTCTTTCAGCACTGGCTCGACCTCGCTCGGCTTGAGTGCGCGCAGGCCCATAATACCGTAGGCGTCCGCGAGCTTGACGTAATCCGGCGTCTTGCCGAGCAGGCTCGCCGAGTAGCGCCCTTCGTAAAATAAATCTTGCCATTGGCGCACCATGCCGTGAACGCCATTATTGAGCAGCACGATTTTGACCGGCAACTTATTAATCGCCGCCACCACCAGCTCCTGCAAGTTCATCTGAAAGCTGCCTTCGCTGGTGATGCAAAGCACCTGCCGTTCGGGATAGGCGACTTGCGCGCCAATCGCGGCGGGAAATCCGAATCCCATGGTGCCCAAACCGCCGGAAGTCAACCATGTGCGCGGCTTGTAACCCTTGAAATACTGCGCCGCGAACATTTGGTGCTGGCCGACATCGGTGGCGATGATCGCGTCCTGCTTTGCCATGTCGTAGAGCTTCTCGATGACGTACTGCGGCTTGGTGATTTTGTCATCCTGTTTGTAAGTCAGTGGATGGGATTTTTTCCAATCATCGACCTGTTTGTTCCAAGGCGCACGCAGCGCTTTCATCTTCGCCGGATTGCCGTCCATCGAGCGGAGCATCACATTCATCTGACGCAGCACCGCCTTGACATCGCCGACGATCGGGATATGGGCGTGAAAAGTTTTCTTGATGGAGGTCGGATCGATGTCGATATGAATCACCCGCGCTTCCGGGCAAAATTCGGAGAGCTTACCGGTAACCCGGTCATCGAAGCGCGCGCCGACGGCGATCAGCAAATCCGAGTGGTGCATCGCCATGTTAGTCCAATAGCCGCCGTGCATGCCGAGCATGCCGAGCGACAGCGGATGATTGCCGGGAAAACTGCCGAGCCCCATCAGAGTCATGGTCACAGGAATCTGCGTGATCTCGGCCAACTCACGAATCTCATCGGCGGCATCGGAAAACACCGCGCCGCCGCCGACGTAGATGATCGGCTTCCTGGCTTTCATGATTTCTTCAGCGGCCTGCCGGATATTTTGCTTGTTGCCGCCGACGCTCGGGTTGTATCCACGCAGGTTCACTTTGTCGGGATACTTAAAATCAGCTTTGGCGATGCTCACGTCTTTCGGGATATCGACCAATACCGGACCCGGCCGGCCGCTGGTGGCGATGTAAAATGCTTCTTTGATGGACTGGGCGAGATCGTTCACGTCTTTCACCAGCACATTGTGCTTCGTGCAGGGCCGGCTGATGCCGACGTTGTCCGCTTCTTGAAACGCGTCGTTGCCGATCAATTCCGTGGAAACCTGGCCGGTGAACGCCACCAGCGGAACGGAATCCATATAAGCGTCGGCCAATCCCGTGACGATGTTGGTCATGCCGGGGCCGGAGGTCACCAATACCACGCCCGCTTTACCGGTCGCCTTGGCGTAACCTTCCGCCATGTGCGCCGCCCCCTGCTCGTGGCGGGTTAAGATGAATTCGATGTCTTTGCGCTGGCACAGCACATCGAAAATCTTCAGCACGACACCACCGGGCAAACCAAAAACGGTTTTCACCCCTTCGCGCTTAAGCGATTCACAAAATATTTCCGCTCCAGTAATCTTCATTCTCACTCCCGGCCGGCGGCCGACTCAACGATAGCGACCGATGATCTCCATCATGCGGTCTTTACCGATCAACTTAAGCTTCTGAATCCGTTTCATTTCCACCTCTTCCTCTGGCGAGAGGTAGTGTTTGTGTTGAAAAACCGCTAACTGTTTTTCCAGCTCTTGGTGCTCGTCGTAAAATTTTTTAAGTTCCGGATCTTTGTCCAGTAGGGAGACGATCGCCTGTTCTTCGCGACTTTCCATAAACAATGGCCTCCATTTTTTTGGGAAATTTTTAGCGTCGTCAATGTAACTTACGGTCAAATTTTTGTCAACGTAGTTTGTCCGTAGTTTGCACCGCTTTTCAACAAGTTAGATTCCCTTTAACCCCGCCTCCTGAGGCGGGCACAATTAAATGGGGTTGCCAAAGGGGGTGAGCATCCCCTTTGGTCGCGAGCGGGGTTCAAACCCCGCGCGCAAATTCAATTGATTTGCGCGCCGTGCTTATTTTCGGCTTCCGACGAGCGCAAATAAAGCGGTACCAAACTGGCCAGATCATCGCTCGCGTGGTCGACGAAACGGCGCCAGGAAAGCGCCGCCACTGCTGCCGCCAGCGAGCCAAATTCATCGCCTGCGCTAATTTGCGCCGCCCCACCGAAGGCTTTTGCCAGCAACGGCTCATAAGCTTTCGCACCATCGCCGATAACTACCGGCCGGGTGTCGCCGGCGCTACGAAGCGATTCGATGGCCGTGTCGATGGAGCAGACGCGCTCCTCGGAAGCCGGCGTCAGCGTTTGTCCCTGGCGATGAAATATCGCGGCGTAAACTTCCCGCTTACGGGCGTCCAACAACGAACCGATAACGCCCTCGTGGTTTTTAACCCGCGCCGCGTTGGCATGGAGCGTGGACACGCCGACAACCGGCAGTCCCCAATCGTAAGCGATGCCTTTTACCGTCGCCAAAGCGATGCGCAGCCCGGTAAATGAACCCGGACCGATCGACACCGCGAGACCGGATAGTGCGCTTAGAGAAATATGTCCTTGGTCGAGAACCGATTGGATTAACGGTACAACGATTTCGGCGTGATTGCCGCGTGCTTGGACCGGGAAATTTTGCCGCGGTTCCTTGCTCTTGTCGTAAAGCTCCTCGACGACCAACTTGCCATCTTCAACTAATGCCGCGCTCGCGGTGGGTGTTGCGGTGTCGAGTCCAAGGATGATCATCCACCGACCTGTTTCTCAAAGAATCGTACGATGTCGTTGTAAAAAGCATAGACCATCAGTAGCCCGAGTAGACAAATACCGACTTGCTGGGCCATTTCCCGATACTTGATCGCCACCGGCTTACGAATCACCGCCTCAACCATGAAGAACAGTAAATGGCCGCCATCGAGAACCGGCACCGGCAATAAGTTGAGCACACCCAAATTGATGCTCAGAACGGCCAAGAATGCCAGAAAGCTGCCGAGCCCTTCTTGGGCCTGCTGGCCGGCCATCTGGGCGATCATGATCGGACCGCCGATGTTACGCGGCGACACGTCGCCAAGCAGCATTTTGTAAAACGCCTGCAGCGTCAGTTTCGAAATATCGTACGTCTGATAGAAGGCTCGGGTAATCGACCGGCCGGCGTTGCCCTTCTCGATCTTTACTTGGCTGCTGATGCCGATCAACCATTCGTCCCGAGGCTCGCCAAAAACGTTGCGGCCTTCTTTGCGGTTCGGCTGCACCGTCAAGTTGACGGTCTCCGAGCCACGCCGTATTTGCAAGTCGAGCGGCTTACCACCGCTCGACTTGATCGTCTCGGAAAGCTCACTCCACTCGCTCACCGGTTTACCGTTGATGGCGGTGATCCGGTCGTTCTTGACGATCCCGGCTTTTTCCGCCGGCGAGCCTGGCGAAACATCGCTGATCAGAGTCGACATGACCGGCACGCCGTAAAAAGCAAACACCAGCATGAACAAAAACACCGCCAAAAGCAGATTGAACCCCGGTCCGGCAACCACAATGGCGGTGCGTTTGAGCAGGCTCTTGTGCGCAAAAGATTTTTCGATATCGACTTCGGCCACTTCCTCGTCGGGATTCTCTCCGACCATTTTGACGTAGCCACCGAGGGGAAACGCGCTTAGGGCATATTCGGTGTCACCTTTTTTCTTTACCCAAAGTTTCGGCCCGAAGCCGACTGAAAATGTCAAAACCCCGACGCCGGACAACTTCGCCAGTAAGAAATGGCCGAACTCATGAAAAACGATCAATATTCCAAGGCCGATGACGGCTGCGACAATTGAATATGCAAAATTTTCCATTTTAAAAAACTCCTTCAGTGAGCATCGGCCGATCAGGCATTAAACGCAGCCACTTGGCGTGCGGGGTATTTACTCCGCACTTGACCAAAGGGGATGCTCGCCCCCTTTGGAAACCCCATTTAATGGGTCCACGCTGCAAGCAGCGTGGTCACCTCAAATCGACGCTGTCGCCAATTGCCGGGCCCAACGGTCGACTTCGAGCACGGCGCCAATGTCTTTCGCCCGGCTGTTGGGGTGGCGCTGCATAGTCTTATTGATTATACGATGAATTTCGCGAAATCCTATCCTACCACTTAAAAATGCCGCCACGGCGATCTCATTGGCGCCGTTCAGCACAGTTGGCATTGTACCACCTTCTCTGAGCGCCGCATAAGCCAGGGCCAGCGCCGGAAATCGCTTGTGCTCCACCGGCAAAAAGTTTAGCTCGCGGTGCTGGGTAAGATCCAGGGGAGGCCAGCTGCCGTTAAGCCTGTGTGGGTAGGACAGCGCGTAGGCGATCGGAATGCGCATGTCGGCGATGCCCAACTGGGCCATCACCGCGCCGTCTTGATAGCGCACCATGGAATGGACCACGCTCTGTGGATGAATGACGACTTGGATGGCGCTGGGCGCCATGCCAAACTCCCAATGCGCTTCGATGACTTCAAGTCCCTTGTTCATCATCGTCGCCGAATCGATGGTTATTTTCTGGCCCATTTTCCAATTGGGGTGTTTGAGCGCCTGGGCCACCGTGACTTTTTCCAACCTAATCAATGGCGCGCGCAGAAACGGCCCGCCGGAAGCGGTAAGAATAATCTTGTCGACCTCACTAAGCTGGTTGCCCTGAAGACACTGGAAAATCGCGCTGTGTTCGCTATCGACGGGCAGCAAGCGCACGCCTTTTTGCTCGGCCGCCTTGACGAAGATCTCACCGGCCATCACCAACGCTTCTTTGTTGGCCAGCGCGATCTCCTTGCCGGCGAGCAGCCCTTTGAACGTCGGCATGAGTCCCGCGCCACCGACGATCGCCGCCAACACGACGTCAATTTCCGTGGCGGTGGCAACCGCCGATGCGCCGGCTTCGCCATATAAAATTTCCACTTTGTTTGTGCCGATCAGCTTGCGCAAGCGCGGCACATCGGCTTCATGCTGGATCGCCACACATTTGGGCCGAAACGCTTTGATCTGCCGCGCCAAGCGGCTGAGGTTTTTTCCCGCCACCATGCCGTGGACTCGAAAGCGCTCTGGAAACTCGCGCACCAAACGCAAAGTACTGACACCGATGGAGCCGGTGGAACCGAGCAGTGCGATGGTCCTCATGAATGGAATATCCTCAAATAGGCGGTGGTAAACACCGCTGGGAAAATCAAACTATCGAGGCGGTCGAGCAAACCGCCATGCCCCGGTAGTAGGCTACCGGAGTCCTTAACCGCCGAAAGCCGCTTGATCCACGACTCAAATAAGTCGCCAATCTGTCCCAGCACGGCGAGCGTTAATGAAAGTAGCAAAATTTCCAACCAAGATATTTCTTTCAATACCAAGGCGGCGCCGGCAGCGCCCACGATCAGCGCGCCCAGGAGATAGCCCCATGCGCCGGCAACCGTCTTCCCCGGACTGAGCGCCGGCGCAAGCTTTCGCCGGCCGAAGCGCCGGCCGATAAAATACGCCGCACTGTCGCCGGCCATGATCACAAACAAGAGCCAACCCATCCACGCCCGGCCGTCCGGCCGGCGAAACAACAGCACGACAAAAGGTGTTAGGTAACCGAGATACGAGCCGCCAAACAAGATCCTCAATAGTGGACTTGCCTGCTCGGTAAATTTTTGACGAAAAAACAGACCCGCGGAAAATAGCAATACCAGCGCGGCGCCAAAATACTCTATTGCCGCGGATGGACCGGACAGGATCACGGCGAGGGCTAAGGCCACGCCGAAAGCATTGCCGGCAAGCCGCTTTGGCCAAGCCTGTGGAAACGTCATGGCGAAGTATTCGTACAAGGCGCCCACGGTAAGAATGAAAAAAAAAGTCGCGAACAACCATGGCGGGCCCCAAGCGATGAGCCCGACGAGCAGCGGAATGCCGACTGCCGCCGTCGCTATCCGCGCCTTAAGATTGGCGTCCACCGGCCTCCATCGCGGGTTCGGCCAGTTCCTCAAGCTGCTCGTCGGTACGGCCGAAGCGGCGCCGGCGCCGCTGATATTCGAGCAGCGCCTCAAGATATTCTTTCTCGCGAAATTCAGGCCACAAGGTCGGCGTTACATACAGCTCGCTATAAGCGATCTGCCAGAGAAAAAAATTGCTCAGCCGCATCTCGCCGCTGGTGCGGATCAACAGATCCGGATCGGGAATCCCCGCCGTATCGAGATAGGCGGCAATGGTTTGCTGGTCGATGCTCTGAGGTTCGCACTTGCGCTCGCGCACTTCCTCGGCCAGTTTTTTGACCATGCGCAGGATATCGTCTCGGCCGCTGTAGCTGAGCGCAAGCACCACGGTCATACGCTGGTTATCGCGGGTAAGTTCGATGACGTTTTCCAATGCGCCGCGTACGTTCGGCGGCAAGCGGTCGCGATCGCCCACCGCCAGGAGACGAATGCCGTAACGCATCATCTTGGCTTGCTCGGCGGCAAGATAATGCTCCAACAGCGCCATCAACGCGCCCACTTCAGCATCGGGACGAAACCAATTTTCCGAGGAGAAAGCGTACAAAGACAGATAGCGGATGCCGATTTTGCGACTCATCTCGACGATCACCCGCACCGAAGTCTTGCCGCGCCGGTGCCCCTCAATGCGGCTTTTGCCACGCGCCGTGGCCCAGCGGCCATTGCCGTCCATGATGATGGCAACATGCTGCGGCAAGCGGGTTTTGTCTAAACCGTCTAATTCCATCGCGACCTGAGCGGATTTTATTTCATGGTTGAGACGAACGATAACGCGGGACAGAGGCTGGAACTACCCCAAGAACCTGAAGAAATGGAAGATTGGCCGCAAAAGTCAGCTCGGTTTAAACCTCCATGACCTCGTCTTCTTTGGCTTTGACGACCTTGTCGATCCGGCCAATAAAATCATCGGTAATTTTTTGCACCCGATCCTGGCCATGCTTGGCGTCGTCGGCAGTAACTTCTTTCTTCTTTTCCGCCTCTTTCAAATGCTCGATGGCGACGCGCCGATGGTTGCGCACCGACACCCGGTACTCTTCGGCGACTTTCTTTACATGTTTCACCAAATCCTTGCGCCGCTCCTCGGTCAGTTGCGGAATCGGAATCCGGATGATTTTGCCGTCGTTATTCGGCGTCAGGCCAAGATCGGACTTGAGAATGGCCCTCTCGATCTCCGCCATCGCGCTGCGATCGAAGGGCTGGATCACTAACAGCCGCGGCTCCGGCGCGCTCAGGGTCGACAACTGGTTGAGCGGCGTTGTTGTGCCGTAGTATTCGACCATGATGTTTTCCAGCAACGACGTCGAAGCCCGCCCCGTGCGCAGTTTGGCGAGCTCTTTACGTAACGCTCCGACGGAACCGTCCATTTCTTTTTGCAGCTGAGTGAAAATCGCTTCGTTCATCGCTTTCCTCCGCTGACCAAGGTACCGATCGCTTCGCCCGAAACCACTCTTTTGATATTGCCCTTCTCCATCAGATTGAAAACGATTATCGGCAAATTATTATCCATGCAGAGCGAGATCGCCGTGGAGTCCATGACCTTGAGCTCGCGGTTGAGCACCTCGATGTAGGTCAACTCCTCGAACTTGGTTGCGCCGGAATATTTGAACGGGTCGGCATCGAAGACCCCTTCAACCTTGGTTGCTTTGAGAATCACTTCCGCGCCGACTTCCATGGCGCGCAAGCTCGCGGTGGTATCCGTAGTGAAGTAGGGATTGCCCGTGCCGCCGGCGAAAATGACCACGCGGCCCTTTTCCAAATGGCGGGTTGCGCGCCGGCGGATATAGGGTTCGGCGACTTGACGCATTTCGATGGCCGACAAAACCCGCGTCGACACACCCAAATGTTCCAGCGCATCTTGCAGCGCCAAACTATTGATCACGGTCGCCAACATGCCCATGGTATCCGCGCTCGCGCGGTCCATGCCGATTTCACTCGCCACCGCGCCGCGGAAGATATTTCCACCGCCGACCACCATGGCGAGGTCGCAGCCCATTTCTTTGACTTCTTTGAGCTCTTGGGCGAAGGCTTTGATGGTCTTGCCATCGATGCCAAAATTTTGCGGCCCGGCGAATACTTCACCGGTCACTTTGAGGAGGATACGTTTATACTTAAGCGCTCCGTGATTCATCGATCGCCGTCGCTCGGTTAGTCTTTAGCGGTGCCCTCGCCGAGATTATAGCGGGCAAAGCGTCGCACCTGGATGTTTTCGCCAAGCCGCGCGATCGCGTCATTGATCACATCCACAACTTTCTTGTCTTGGTCTTTGATGAACGACTGTTCGAGCAGGCAGACCTCGGAATAAAACTTGTCGATCTTGCCTTCGACGATCTTGTCGATGACTTTTTCCGGTTTGCCCGACTCGAGCGCCTGCTGGCGGTAGATCTCTTTTTCCTTCTCCAAATCCGTCACAGTCACTTCTTCACGCCGCACACAGCGTGGATTGACCGCCGCGATCTGCATGGCGATATCTTTGAGTAACGTTTGAAATTCAGTGGTGCGGGCGACAAAGTCGGTTTCGCAGTTAATCTCGACGAGCACGCCGATCTTGCCGCCGGCGTGGACATAGGCGCCCACTGCGCCGTCGCTGGCCACGCGATCGGCTTTCTTGGTCGCCGCGGCCAGTCCCTTTTGACGCAGCAAGTCGAACGCCCTTTGCATGTCGCCGCCAGCTTCGGCGAGCGCTTTCTTGCAGTCCATCATCCCAGCTCCGGATTTCTCTCGGAGTTCCTTGACCATGTTCGCAGTGACTTCCATCGAAGCTAAGCTCCTAGCGCGGCGCTTTCAGCGGCCTCGGCTGCGCCAACCGCCGCTGCCTTATCGTCTTCCTTGCCTTTAACCAAGGACTGCTCGTAAAGCGTCTTGCCTTCGATCACCGCTTCGGCAATCGACGCGCAAAACAGCCGAATGGCGCGAATCGCGTCGTCGTTTCCCGGCACCTTATAGTCCACCATGTCTGGGTCACAGTTGCTGTCGATGACGGCGATCACCGGAATTCCCAGCTTACGCGCTTCCTTCACGGCGATCTCTTCTTGCTTGGGATCGATCACGAAGATCGCATCGGGCAGCTTGCGCATGGTCTTGATGCCGCCCAAGGATTGTTCCAACTTGTCTTTTTCGCGGGTGAGCCCGAGCATTTCCTTCTTGGTCAAGGCGGCGACGACTTTCGGGTCGTTTTCCATCTCTTCGATTTTACGTAGACGGTCGATGCTCTGGCGGATCGTCGTAAAATTCGTCAACGTGCCGCCAAGCCAACGGTTATGCACATGAAACATACCGCAACGGGTGGCCTCTTCCCTAATTGCATCTTGGGCCTGCTTTTTTGTGCCGACAAACAGAATGTGACCGCCGGTAGCGGCCAAGTCTCGCACCACTCCTTCCAAATCCTTGAACATGGTGACAGTTTGCTGCAGATCGATAATGTGAATGCCATTGCGCGCGCCGAAAATATACGGCTTCATTTTAGGATTCCACCGGCTCGTTTGATGGCCGAAGTGAACTCCCGCCTCCAATAATTGTTTCATCGAAATATCGCCCATGCTTGTCTCCTTTGGTTTTTTTCGCCCCCTTCGTCATTTTCCCGTCGAACCCGAAGGCACCGCGGCGGAAATCGGAAAGGGTGTGTAATATTTGCCGTAAATCGCGGCAGCGCCCACGGGGACGTGCCACGCAAGGCACGCTGGAAACCCAAAATCCGTTTATGGCTACGTTGACCTTGCGTATTTAACAGAGATCGCCGAACTACGCAAGATTATGCAGAATATGGGAAAGCTTACTGATTCATCGATTCGAGAAAATCTTTATTCGTCTTGCTGCCGCGCATCTTGTCGAGCAGGAATTCCATGGCCTCGACCACGCTCAGCTGCGAGAGCACCTTGCGCAGAATCCAGATGCGGTTCAAATCTTCCCTGGCGATAAGTAGCTCTTCCTTACGGGTTCCGGACTTGTTGATGTCGATGGCTGGGAACACCCGCTTATCCATCAAGCGCCGGTCCAAATGAACTTCCATGTTGCCCGTGCCCTTAAACTCTTCGAAGATCACTTCATCCATCCGGCTACCGGTATCGATCAAGGCGGTGGCGATGATGGTTAGACTGCCGCCGTCTTCGATATTACGGGCCGCGCCGAAAAACTTCTTCGGCTTATGCAACGCATTGGAATCGACGCCGCCGGAAAGAATCTTGCCGCTCGGCGGCACCACGGTATTATAGGCGCGCGCCAAGCGGGTGATGCTATCGAGCAGAATGACCACGTCCTTGCCATGCTCGACCAAACGCTTGGCTTTCTCGATGACCATTTCGGCGACCTGCACATGGCGCGTTGCCGGCTCATCGAAGGTCGAGCTGATCACCTCGCCATCCACCGAGCGTTGCATATCGGTCACTTCCTCGGGCCGCTCGTCGATCAGCAGCACGATCAGAATGACTTCCTGATGATTATGCGCGATCGCCTTGGCGATATGCTGCAGCATCATCGTTTTGCCGGTGCGCGGTGCGGCAACGATTAGACCCCGCTGACCTTTGCCGATCGGTGTCAGCAAGTCGACGATTCGAGTCGTGTAATCGTCGGGTTGAGCTTCGAGACGTAAGCGCTCGTTGGGATATAGCGGCGTGAGATTGTCAAATAGAATTTTTTCCCGCGCCCGCTCCGGATCCTCGTAGTTGATGGTTTCCACTTTGAGCAGCGCGAAATACCGTTCGCCCTCTTTGGGCGGCCGAATATGGCCGGAGATGATATCGCCCGTGCGCAAATTGAAGCGGCGTATTTGGCTCGGCGAAACATAGATATCGTCGGGTCCCGGCAGATAGTTGTAATCCGGCGCGCGTAGAAAACCGAAGCCGTCAGGCAGCGTTTCCAAGACCCCTTCGCCGTAGATATGGCCATTTTGTTCGGTCTGCGCCTGCAAGATCGCGAAGATCAATTCTTGCTTGCGCATGTTGGCGGCGCCTTCAATGTTGAAGTTCTTGCCGATCAGCGCGAGATCGCCGATTTTCTTCTCCTTGAGAGCTTTTAAATTCAAACCGTTATCTTCGACGGCCTCCGGCTCGGCGGAGCGAGTTCTACCACGAACCATACACTATTTCTCTCCTTTCACTAAACCAGCCCGCTACAACCCATGAACTGCGCCTAGAGACGAGAATCGAAAGCTTTTGCCGCCGGTCAGACACGACCGGTTGTGGCGACAAATACCGGCGAGACCACCCGCGCGCTGGTAGCGGTTAGACGAACAATCCTGTCGATGTGACGAACATCAAGACGCTGAGACAAATCTTTCTTTCGCAAGACAAACCAAAATTTTGAATGCTTAACTTCGCGTGACTTCGTTTTCAGTGCGGGGATTGATTCAAAGAATCTGCTGAATTGAATTTTGTCTATCTCGAATAGTATTTTAACACGGCAACCTTGTCAACCCCTAGGGCGCGATAATTCCACAGAGCGCGCTGCCGCTCCGGCGTTCGATTGGCGCAAAGTATTCAAAAGCACTTCCATGTCCGTCGCCAGGGGCGCATGGAACTCCATGCGCTCGCCGCTGCGCACGTGATCGATCGCCAACTTCTCGGCATGCAAGGCTTGGCGCGGAAAGACATCAAGGACCGAATCCTCGCCGGCTCTTGGCGCCGCGCCTGTCCGTCTGCGGCCATAGACTTTATCGCCGATCAACGGGAAGCCCATGTCGGCGAGATGTACGCGCAGCTGATGAGTGCGGCCGGTGCGCGGCAGCAAGCGTACGAAGCTCACTGCGCCGCGTGGCTTTTGCTGCGCAGTGGCAAAATATTCAAGAACCCGCCATTCGGTCAACGCCGGCCGCGCTTTATTGAGAACATGGAGACTGGACATCCGCTTGCGATTCGAGCGATGGCGGCCGATGGGCCGGTCGATCCGTCCTTCGGCGGGCATGAGCTTGCCCCACACTAACGCGAGATACTCCTTCTGCACCTGACGGTTTTTGAACTGGGTAACCAACTGATGAAACGCCAACATGTTTTTTGCGACAATCATCACGCCGGAAGTATCCTTGTCCAGCCGATGAACGATACCCGGCCGGCGTTCGCCACCGATGCCGGCTAGATCCTTGCAGTGGTAGAGCAGCGCATTGACCAACGTGCCGTTGCTCCGCCCCGCGGCTGGATGAACGACCATTCCTGGGGCTTTGTTGATCACCAGGCAATCACCATCTTCGTAAATAATCTCCAAGGGCAGCGCTTCCGCTTTGAGACGCGTCTCACGCACCGGCAAAGAGCGAATGTCGACGCGATCGTTGGTTTTTATCCTGGCACTAGATTTGGTCGGCGTGCCGTTCAGCGTAACCTGGCCCTCGGCGATAAGCCGCTGAATTTCAGCCCGGCTGAGCGCACTCTCGGTCCCTGCTTCGGCAAACCGGCCGGCGAGAAAAACATCCAGTCGCATGCCGGCGAAACATTTGTCGATCGACAACGGTCCAACTGTCGTCATGACGGTACGCTGAAGCTTAGCCAGGCAAATTTAGCGCGCGGAAAATTTCTTCGCCATGGCTAACGTCTTGGCGGATTTGCGTCACCAACGCATCCACGGAAGCGAACTTCATTTCACTGCGAATCCGGCGCACGAACGACAATTGCACCGCTTCCCCATAGATGTCGTCCGTGAAATTCATTATGTAGCTCTCCACCGTACGCGGTCCGTCGCCGAAGGTGGGATTGACACCGACGCTGCTGACGCTCAACAGGCGGCGCGCGCGCAAATGAAATAGCGTCGCATAGATGCCGTCCAGCGGCAGCACTTCCGTACGGGTAGAAATATTCGCCGTCGGAAAACCGAGATCCCGGCCGCGCCGGTGGCCCGCGACCACGTGCCCGGAGATAAAGTGGTATCTTCCCAACATCGACTCCACCGCATCGACGTAACCGTCGGTTACCAATTGCCGGATGCGCG